>Ga0209211_10004215_pt1 | contig 22662 bp, 19 predicted proteins | sample RifGroA2_FD_183992 | JGI IMG/M metagenome (GOLD analysis project Ga0209211, IMG submission 183992) | Groundwater microbial communities from Rifle, Colorado, USA - Groundwater A2 (SPAdes) (version 2) | ecosystem: Environmental > Aquatic > Deep subsurface > Groundwater | place: Rifle, Colorado...
GAACTTTGCCGGAAAAAAGGTGGCCATCTTCGGTTTAGGCGATCATTTAGCTTACACCAACCATTTTGTTGATGAGATGTTTTCATTGTACCAGGTGCTGAAAAATAATGGTGCCACCATTGTAGGGCAGTGGCCCACCGATGGATATGAATTCAACGAATCGGCAGCTATCGTCGATGGAAAATTCGTAGGATTGCCCATCGACGAAGATCATGAAGACGACCTTAGCGAAGGAAGAATTGATGCTTGGCTGAACACTTTGTCTGCTCAAATGTAATTTATAGAGATTACAACAATACAACTTTAACCGATGAGACAACTAAAAATTACAAAACAGGTTACCAACCGCGATACACAGTCGCTGGACAAGTACCTTCATGAAATTGGAAAAGAAGATTTGATTTCCGCCGAAGAAGAGGTTGAATTGGCGCGAAGAATCCGAAAAGGCGATAGCCAGGCACTTGATCGTTTGATTCGGGCAAATCTTAGATTTGTTGTCTCTGTCTCGAAACAATACCAGAACCAGGGCCTGAGTCTGCCCGATTTAATAAACGAAGGAAACTTGGGATTGATAAAAGCGGCCCAGCGATTCGATGAAACCCGTGGGTTTAAGTTCATCTCCTACGCGGTTTGGTGGATACGTCAGTCTATTTTGCAGGCTTTGGCTGAACAAGCCCGGATAGTACGGCTCCCGCTCAATAAAATTGGTTCCATCAACAAAATCAATAAAACCCTAGCAAGGTTGGAGCAGGAATTTGAACGGGAACCTTCGGCCGAAGAAATTGCACGTACTTTGGAAATCCAGCCCGAAGAGGTTAAAAAGGCACTCATGTCGAGCAGCCGGCATGTCTCAATGGATGCCCCGTTGCAGCAAGATGAAGAGGGAAGCATGTACGAAGTGATTCCAAACAAAGACATGCCGTTGCCTGACAAAAACCTGATCAACGACTCCCTCCGTAAGGAGATCGAGAGGACTTTGACCACTCTTTCACAGCGCGAAGCGGATATTCTCCGGTTATATTTTGGGTTAAATGCCACTCCTCCACATACTCTGGAGGAAATTGGTGAAAAGTTTGAGCTCACCCGCGAACGGGTCCGCCAAATCAAGGAAAAAGCCATCCGGAAACTCAAGCAGACATCGAGATGTAAAAACTTAAAAACCTATTTAGGATAACTAGCAGAACCGGGAAATCCCCGGTTTTTTTAAGACCAAACATTTACAAATTCTTATCTTTGACTTGAATAAAATAAATAATACTCCTACAAACATGCCTGGGTTCTTGAAGTTTAAAACTCAAATTTTAATGGATGTTGGATTTATTTTGTGAAAATTTGTGAAATTCGTGGCATTAATTTTTAAAAACATGAAACTCCCCTTAGTTGCCCCATCATTACTGTCGGCCGATTTCGGAAACCTGAACCGCGATATTGAAATGTTAAACCATAGCCAGGCCGACTGGATTCATTTCGATGTGATGGATGGTGTGTTTGTTCCCAATATTTCGTTTGGATTTCCGGTAATTAAAGCCGTTAAAAAGGTGGCACAGAAGCCATTGGATGTACACCTGATGATTGTTCAACCGGAACGGTATCTGGAAGCTTTTAAGGAGGCCGGGGCCGGAATACTAACCGTGCATTACGAAGCTTGTACCCATTTACACCGGACCCTTCAATCCATCAAAGTTTTAGGGATGAAAGCCGGGGTTTCATTAAACCCGCACACTCCCGTTCACTTGCTAAACGAAATTATCCATGATATCGATTTGGTATTGATTATGTCGGTAAATCCAGGTTTTGGCGGACAACAGTTTATTGAACATTCCTACACCAAAATAAAAACCCTGAAAGAACTGATCATCAAATCAGGAGCCCCTACCCTGATTGAAGTGGATGGCGGCGTAACCGTGGCGAATGCTCCTAAATTGGTAGCTTCGGGTGTGGATGTATTGGTGGCCGGAAACACGGTATTTGCATCGGGAAATCCCGCAGAAACCATTGAACAGCTAAAGAAGGGCTAGTTTCCGGAGGCAGTATCGGAAAACCAAAAAATTAAACCCAGCCAGAACCAAAATCCCTATTCCAGCATCCCTCACGCAAACAGCATTGGTTTGCCAATGATCTGCTGTTTGAAAAACCCAAAAAGTGGGAAATATTCCTAACACATATTCCCATGGAGAGGTGATGAAAAATGCCACGGTCGGCAAAAATACCACCACATTGGCCACTTTCAGGTAGGTCATTCCTTCAACCTTATTTTTAGCTACCGTGCTGGTGATTAAGGCCAAAATGGGCATGTTCAAAGCACTTAAAAAAGCAATTACCACTGCCTGAAACATCGAAATATGGATTACTCCATTAAACATAAGCAGCAAAAGACAAAAACTAAAACTCAGGCTGGCCATGAACAGTAGCCGTAAAATTAAAAACCCTGAAAGGGAAACCGGAGTCACTTTAATTACCGGCAACAGTTGGGCATCTTTTTCATCTAACAAAATAAACGAAAGGGTAATACCCGGGAAAATACCCACCAGCAAGGCAAAAAAGATGATAATTGGATAATAGAATCCCCGGATAATAGGATAAAAAGAGCTCAGTACCTGCAACCCAAAGAAACACATAGCCCAAACCAGCAAAGGAACCCATAACAAAAGCAACAGGGTTGGATCGCGGTGAATATTTTGCAGATCACCTTTTATAATGGTAATATATTTTTTCATTTCAAATCGGTTTTTAAAATCCTTTTTTGATAACTCTTTAATGCCCAATGATAAGCTAAAACATTCCAAAGCGTTAAATAAAGCAGGGCATAAATCAATTTCCATGTAGAAACAGAGCTTACCGAACCCGCGAACAAAATCAGACAGGCTTGCGATGGAATGACATACAGCATCCAGGAATGGAACCAATCAAAATAATCGAGGAAAGGAAAACAAACCGGAGCCAATACCAATGGGATGATGAGTATAAATTGGTTAAAATTTTGTACAAACGAAACCCCTATGATTCCAATAAAAATAAATAGCGAAGAAGAAAGACAAACAGCCAGCACAAAAATAATTGCATGGAAATTGGTGGGATAAGCAGCCAAAATAATGAACGAACTTGTTACCAGAGCCAATGCAGTAAACACAAAAACCTTCGATAACAAATACTTTTTCGATGATAACGGGGTGATGGCTAAAACCTGATGGGTGTTGGCATCTTTTTCAAACAGCAACATCACGGCTGTAAACAGGAAACCATACATCACTGGGTCGGTAAATATCAATAATGCAATCATTTTTTCCATTCCCTGAGTATTAAGAAACAAAAATACCGCACTGTAAAGGAACGCAATGGCCAGTGCCACAGCAACAATGCCGTATTTATAAATCAAGAATGCATCCCATTTTAGGGATTGAAACCAAAGGTTCTTCATTACACATCGGTTAATATTAATTTCTGGCCGGTAAGCGCGATGAAAACCTCATCGAGCGAAGCTTCCTTGGAGTGCATGTTTAAAATGGGAAAGTCATTCAACAATTCCAAAAACTCCTGATTCTTGCCCAGATTACTTAATTCAAATTCTTTGGAATGTGTACCTTGATTCATATATTCCACTTGCAACAAAGGTTTCCCGAATTGCCGTTTTAGTTCTTTGGGAGCGCCTTCTGCCTGAATGCTCCCTTGAGTAATAAAAGCTACCCGGTCACAGAGTTCATCGGCATCGTGCATGTTATGAGTGGTTAAAAAAATAGTTTTCCCATGTTGCTTTAATTCCCTGATAATATCCTTAATAATCCGGGCATTGGTAGGATCGAGGCCGGATGTAGGTTCATCGAAAAAAAGGATTTCCGGGTCATGCACCAAGGCACGGATAAAGTTGAGCCGCATCTTCATCCCTTTGGAATAATCCTGCGTTTTCTTATGTGCGGCATCGGCCAAACCCACCCTATCTAGCAATGCCATCAGGTTGGTGGGTTGTTTTTCATAAAACGAAGCAAACAGTTGCAAATTTTCAAGTCCGGTAAGTTTGGCATAATGGTTGGGTAACTCAAACCCGACTCCAATATGGTTATAATAGGAATTATCCCATAAATCTCACCTTTGGCAATGGTAAAATTCAGGTTTTTGATAGTCTCATCCCTTTGATTAGGGTAGCTGTAAGTTAGATTCTGAACATTTATCATAAATATTATTTTTAAATTGCAGTCCTCCCGGTAGGCAACAATTTTCGATTGCCTACCGGGGGTCGGTATTCTTTAAATACCATTTTTTAGCATGCTGATGGAAACATCAATAACCCGGTTTAACTCCACATCCGATAAGTTGAGTACCGGCTGTCCTCTTTTAATATTATCGTGATAATCTATTTTGTACTTATACGCAACATAGTCATACAACCATAGCTGCATGTGGAAAACCTGAAAAGCAACAATTTCCGAATCTTGAATTTTAAGCTGCTTTTTAAATTTATCGAGTTCAATAATCGATTGGGTAATTTTAATGACCGAGGTGTATAACCCTCCAATTAGATCGGCAACTTCGTTATTATCCCGTTCGTGCATCACCCGATATAGAAAACCCCCTATTACAGGGTTTTCCAGATCAAATTTCAGTTTGTCAAAAAAGTTTTGACGGATAACCTCAAAAAAATCAATGCCTGGTTGTTCAATTAAATTGTCGAGTTTTGAGAGCCTACGTTCCGATGCATTTTGAATTAAATAAGCATACAAATCCTTTTTACTCGAAAAATACCTGTAAAACGATCCCTTTGCCAAACCCAACCTTTTAATAATTTCCGACAACGAAGCACTCTCATAACCTTTCAGTGCAAACTCAGCAAACGAAGTTTGAATAATTTCTTCTTTACGTTCCGGACTCAGATTTTGAAATGTCAGTAATTCCATATTATTTAAAGCGACTATATGGTCGCAAATATAGAATAAAAAAGCGACTTACAAGTCTCTTTAGGTAAAATATTTATGAAAATTTTATACCTACCGAACGGTTCCTGGCAATTTACCTTTGATTTTGCCTGTGTCCATTTGAACGATGGCAAAAAAACATCCTAATTATCCGGTGATACTTCCTTTTAACGTTTGTTACTATGGTTAATTGCCTGTTTCGAAGTTCTTCCCTATCAGTTTATACTGACTTTATAAAGAGTGAAGATTACACAAATAAAAAACCCCACCAAAAGGCAGGGTCTTATTATTTCTGACAGTGACCGAATGCTTATTCAGCAGTTGAATAATTCATTTCAGCCAGGCGTTTGTATGAATTGTAACGCCATTTTGCATTTACTTCGGCAGCAGCAAAGAGTTCTTTGGCTGTTTCGGGGAAGCTTTTCATTAACGAAGTGTAACGTACTTCACCTTGCAAGAACTTTTGGAAATTTTCCCAGTTTGGTTCTTTCGAATCCAAAACAAACGGATTCTTTCCTTCAGCTTCCAATACTGGGTTGTGACGATACATGTGCCAGTAACCCGATTCCACGGCCAGTTTTTCTTCTTCCTGGGTTTTTCCCATTCCGGCACGTAATCCGTGGTTGATACATGGTGCATAGGCAATAATCAACGATGGGCCAGGATAAGCTTCGGCCTCTTTCAAAGCTTTGAAAAACTGAGCCTGGCTGGCACCCATAGCTACTTGGGCCACATACACATAGCCGTAACTCATGGCCATCATACCCAAATCTTTTTTGCGGATGCGTTTTCCTGAGGCGGCAAATTTAGCCACCGCTCCTACGGGTGTTGATTTACTACTTTGTCCTCCGGTATTTGAATATACTTCGGTATCCAAAACCAACACGTTTACATCTTCACCTGAGGCCAAAACGTGATCCAAACCTCCGTAACCGATATCATAAGCCCAACCATCGCCACCAAATATCCAGGTAGAACGTTTTGGTAAGTAATCTTTCAAATCTAAGATTTCCTTAGCAACCGGAGCTTTCTCCTTACCTAAAGCTGCAATAACAGCATCAGAAACCGAGCGGGTTTTATCACCATCTTTGTACGAAGCTAAATAGGCCTCGAATGCAGCTTTGCTTTCGGAAGAAACTGTACCTAAGTTTTCTTTCATCAAACGGGCCAAACGCTCTTGCAATTTGGTATTGGCTATTTTCATACCCAAACCGAATTCGGCATTGTCTTCAAACAAAGAGTTAGCCCAAGCCGGACCACGGCCATCTTTACCTTTACAGTAAGGAGTTGAAGGAGCCGAGCCACCATAGATGGATGAACAACCGGTAGCATTGGCTACTGTCATGCGGTCGCCATATAATTGGGTGATTAATTTGATGTATGGAGTTTCACCGCAACCGGCACATGCACCCGAGAATTCAAACAAAGGCTGTACAAACTGCGACGATTTCACGTTGGTAGAACGTGGGGTGATTTCTTTGATTGTCACTTTTTCGGCCATATATTCCCAACGAGGTATCTCTGCTTCTTGCGATGCCAAAGGCTTCATCTCCAAAGCTTTGGTTTTTGCAGGACAAACATCGGCACAGTTACCGCAACCGGTACAATCTAAGGTAGAAACCTGTATACGGAAACCTAAACCTTCATAACCTTTTCCATTGGTTTTAAGTGTTTTTGTCCCTGCAGGGGCAGCAGCCAGTTCTTTTTCATCCAATAAGAAAGGGCGGATGGCAGCGTGAGGGCAAACATACGCGCATTGGTTACATTGGATACAATTATCTGAAATCCATTCGGGAACATTCACGGCAATTCCTCGTTTTTCATAACGGGCCGTTCCAGAAGGCAAGGTCCCGTCTTCAATACCCAAGAAGGCAGAAACAGGAAGATCGTCACCTGCTAAGTTGTTGATAGGTTCAACAAATTTGCGGATAAATTCGGGATTCTTGCTTTGAACAATGATGTCTTTGACATCTATTTTAGCCCATTCTGCGGGAATTGCAACTTTAATTACGTCGTTTCCGGCATCTACGGCAGCATAGTTCATTTTTACAATTTCTTCCCCTTTGTTTCCAAACGATTTTTTGGCCATTTTCTTCATTTGTTCCACAGCCATATCGTAAGGAATTACATTGGCAATTTTAAAGAATGCTGCTTGCATGATGGTATTGGTACGGTTACCTAACCCAATTTCTTCGGCTAATTTGGTAGCATTGATGATGTAGAAATTGATGCTGTTTTCGGCCATATACTTTTTCACTTTGGCAGGAAGTTTAGCCTTGGTCTCTTCCACATCCCAGATAGAGTTCAAAAGGAATGTTCCACCTTTTTTCAGGCCTTTTAACATGTCGTATTTTTCTAAATAAGCAGGAACGTGACAGGCTACAAAGTCAGGAGTATTCACCAGATATGGGCTTTGAATCAGTTTGTCACCAAAACGCAGGTGCGATGCTGTAAAACCGCCCGATTTTTTTGAATCGTAGGCAAAATAAGCCTGGCAATATTTTTCGGTGGTGTCACCAATAATTTTAATAGAATTTTTGTTGGCACCAACAGTACCATCGGAACCCAGACCATAGAATTTAGCCTCGAAACGGCCATCGCTTGAAAGGCTGATTTCAGGCAATAATGGTAAGGAAGTAAAGGTAACATCATCAACAATACCTAAGGTAAAGCGGTTTTTAGGTTCAGGAAGTTTCAAATTATCGAACACGCTGATAATCATTGCCGGGGTAGTATCTTTGGATGATAAACCATAACGCCCACCCACGATTAAAGGCGCATTTTCTTTCCCATAGAACATATCTTTCACATCCAGGTACAAAGGTTCGCCGTTAGCTCCCGGTTCCTTGGTACGATCTAATACAGCAATGCGTTTTACGCTGGCAGGAATGGCCTTCATGAAATATTTGGCTGAGAAAGGGCGGTACAAGTGAACCACCAACACCCCAATTTTTTCACCTTTCGCGTTCAAATATGCTACCACTTCGCGGATGGTTTCAGTAATAGAACCAATGGCGATAATGATGTTCTCGGCATCTTTGGCTCCGTAATACATGAACGGGTGGTATTCGCGTCCGGTCAATTTGGTAATTTCTTTCATGTAATCTTCTACCATATCGGGAACGGCATCGTAAAAACGGTTTGCTGCTTCGCGCGATTGGAAGTAGATGTCAGGATTTTGAGCAGTACCGCGTGTCACAGGGTTTTCAGGAGTTAACGCCCCTTTACGGAAACGTTGCAAAGCTTCCATGTCGATTAACCCTTTCAAGTCGTCGTTTTCGAGCATTTCAATTTTTTGGATTTCGTGCGAAGTACGGAATCCATCGAAGAAATGTACAAATGGAATCCTTGATTTGATTGCTGTCAAGTGAGCTACTCCAGCTAAATCCATTACTTCCTGAACGCTACTGGTAGCTAAAAAGGCAAATCCTGTTTGACGGGCACTCATCACATCGGAGTGGTCGCCAAAAATAGACAATGCCTGTGCAGCCAAACTACGGGCCGAAACATGAAAAACCCCAGGAAGTAATTCACCAGCAATTTTGTACATGTTTGGTATCATCAGCAATAAACCTTGCGATGCAGTATAAGTTGAAGTTAAAGCGCCTGCCTGCAACGAACCGTGAACCGCTCCTGCAGCTCCTCCTTCACTTTGCATCTCAACCACTTTCACCTCTTCACCAAAAATGTTTTTCCGGCCATTTGCCGACCACTCGTCAACATTCTCTGCCATGTTCGACGATGGAGTGATGGGATAAATTGCCGCTACTTCGCTGAACATATAAGCAATATGAGCCGCAGCGTAATTACCATCACAGGTAACGAACTTTTTAACTTTTGCCATGTCAATTATTTATTAGATATTTAACTTATTCATTGTAGGCCTAACAGTTATGCCAGTGCCTATTTTTATTTAATTTATTCTTTTCTCTTTTTAAAATCATCAATACAAAAAGCCAAATAACCAAAGGGGAACCCTATTTTCATATCCAACCTCCTCCATATCCGTCAACACATAGGTATTCTCTTGATTCAGGGCAATCCGTTTGTGATTCCCAATTTTAAAAACCGTATCCTGATTAATCTCGAACTCTCCCAGTTTTCCGTTACTTGACACTTCATACACTTTTTGAACCTGATTCAATACAAAAGTTTCATTTAAACCTTCCTTCGAAGGAGCGGTCATAGAAATGGCATGCAGTAAATTCGGGTTTTGAAGGTAAATCCGTTCAGGTTTTTTGGTATCATCGGCCTGTCCCTGATAAACCATGTTAATCAACCGGGCATTACGCAGGTATTTTAAATAATTCATGACCGTTGCTCGTGAAGTTTCAATACTAGTGCTCAATTGACTGATATTGGGAGTATGAGGCATATCCTCCGACAGATTGAAAATCAATTTCTTCAATTTCGGAAGGTATTTTAACTCCATCTGCTGTAAAAATGGAATATCAATCTCCAAGGTAAGGTTGACAATCTTCAGCACATTCTCGCTGAAGTTTACATTCTCGGTGAAAAATGGATAAAACCCATGATGCAAATAATCATCGAAATAAGCCAGTGGCTTTACCTTAAACTGGATATCCTTAGCAATTTCCACATGGTATTTTAAAATATCGTTCAGCGTATAAATGGGAAATGTGTTGCCTGATTGGTAATTCAAAAATTCACGAAACGATAAACCCCGTAAATGATAGGAAGTTACCTTTCCTTTTAAATCGGGGTTTTCATCTTTAAGGCGCATCACGGGGCTACCAGTAAATATGATCTGCAAATCGGGAAATTTATTGTAGATGTCACGAAGGGCATGCGACCAATCGGCATATTTAAAAACCTGATCAAGAACCAGCGTTTTACCGCCGGTCATGCGGAATTCGCTGGCAAAATCGACCAACGAGTGGCTTGAGAAATAAAAGTTGTTGAGATTTACATACAAGCAAGCTTTACTATTCCCGTAGGTAGATTTGATGTAATCGAGCAAAAATATAGTTTTCCCGATGCCCCGGGTACCTTTAATACCAATCAACCGGTTGCGCCAGTCAATCTCGTTTTTAAGTTCCCTAACAATAGGCGATTTGACTGAGTCTAGTAATTCGAAATGTGTCTGATAAAATCGCTGCATAGCTTAATTTGCAATGCAAACTTAGCAATTGTAACCCTAATTCTGTAATTTTTACATTACAAAATGACATATAACGAGTAATTTATAACGATTTTAGATAAGAAATGGAAAAATATCAAAAGTCAGATATTCAATTAAGAGATTTGAGATAAAAGATTTTGAATATGAGACATGAATTGCTTTTCTTCATCTTCTAGTTTCCTATGTTCCATCTACTTATCATCAAAAAAAAGACCCCAAAGTAGAAACTTTGAGGTCTATTATGAAATATTGATAATTTCTATTTGTCGTTCATCGAAATCAAGAATTCTTCGTTATTGTGTGTTTTAACCAACCTGTCGCGTAGGAACTGCATGGCCTCAACCGAGTTCATATCCGAAAGGTAATTACGCAACACCCACAAACGGCTCAAGGTATCTTTATCAAGCAGCAGATCATCACGGCGGGTACTCGATAGATTGATATCCACAGCTGGGTAAATCCGCTTGTTCGACAATTTACGGTCGAGTTGAAGCTCCATGTTGCCGGTACCTTTGAATTCCTCAAAGATAACTTCATCCATCTTAGAACCTGTTTCAGTAAGGGCGGTAGCTAAGATGGTGAGCGATCCTCCGTTTTCAATGTTACGGGCAGCTCCAAAAAAGCGTTTGGGTTTGTGCAAGGCGTTGGCATCTACCCCACCCGACAATACTTTACCTGATGCCGGAGAAACCGTATTATAAGCACGTGCCAAACGGGTAATTGAATCTAACAATATCACTACGTCATGACCACATTCTACCAATCGTTTGGCTTTTTCAAGCACGATAGAAGCTACTTTCACATGCTTTTCGGCGGGTTCATCGAATGTTGAAGCTACTACTTCGCCATTTACGCTACGGGCCATGTCGGTTACCTCTTCAGGGCGTTCATCAATCAGCAGGACAATCAGATACACTTCAGGGTGGTTAGCTGCAATAGCGTTGGCAATCTCTTTCAACAACACTGTTTTACCTGTTTTAGGTTGGGCCACAATCAAACCCCGTTGGCCTTTACCAATGGGGGCAAACATATCAACCACACGGGTAGATGGGCTGCTTTGAGGATGGCTTGTCAAATCAAATTTTTCGTCAGGGAATAACGGTGTTAAAAAGTCGAAAGGGATACGGTCGCGGACACTCTCGGGATCGCGGCCATTGATTTTTTCCACTTTAATTAATGGGAAATATTTTTCACCTTCTTTTGGAGGCCGGATAGCACCTGAGATAGTATCGCCCGTTTTTAAACCAAAGAGTTTGATTTGTGACTGGCTTACATATATATCATCGGGGGAATTCAGGTAATTGTAATCCGAAGAACGCAAGAATCCATAACCATCAGCCATTAATTCAAGAACGCCTGAGGTAGAGATGAGGCTATCAAATTCGTACTTTGGCTTTTCTTCTTTCGGTTTTTCTTGTCTTGGACGTTCATTATCGGGGCGGTTCACACGTTCTACACGAACAGGGCGTTCCACATGACGCTCCGGAGATTTTTCAGTTTGCTCTGCGCGTTCGGTGCGTTCGGTTTGCTCATACCTGCCCGAACGTTCGGCTTTATCAAATAAAGTCGGTTCGCTGGCAGGAGTCGTTTCTTTTCGTTCGCTTGTTTCAGAATCATCATCTCTCCGGGCCCTGTCGCGGTACGATGGCACTGTAATTACTTTTTCGCGGACAACCGGTTCCGCCTTTCTGGTTTCGATGGGTTTTTCAACAGGGGTGGTTTCGGTGTTGGATGGGGCTTCGGCGCGTTCTACTTTGTTCATCGGGTTCACACTCATGACCTTTTCAGCTTTGAAATCCTTTTTAAAAGTCCGGGTGCGGGCTCTTTTCTTTGTAGCATCAGAGGATTCAATTTCTTCTGTTGGTTCTTCTTCAGATTCCTCCAGCTTTTTAACAGGTTTTTTGTTTTTTGATGCTTCAATGGCTTGTTGATCAAGGATTTTATAAACCAAATCTTGCTTTCGCAAAGTTTCAAGACGCTTAATATTTAAGTTCTTTGCAATTTCCTTTAATTCAGGAACAAGCATCTTGTTCAACTCGAGAATGTCATACATATTTTAATGATTTATTTTATTTTTTCGAAATAAATATTCGACACTATTTTACTTTGTTTTTGATTAGGAATCACGAAAAATGAGGTGATTGACTTGGAGATAGAAAATTACCCCCTTTTGAAAACGTTGCAATATTAGACATTAAATTGGGAAACACAAAATTTTTTGTTAAAAATCACCAAATTGATTCAGAAACCTTTGCTTTATATCTGTAGCTTTTAATTAAATAATGGGAATTTACCCTTTTATAACAATGTTAGGCTAAATTGGTTTTCGTTTCTTAACAGAAAATTTATTGTAATTTGTGAATAAGTTCATTGGCAGGAAAAACATAAAGCCTTTATAAAGACTATTTTTTCATTGAAAAACCCTGCAATTAAAATAGCATGGCCATTTTTTATTATATTGCCATTCACGATAAAAACTACACGCATGCCTATTTATAAAGACTATTTACAGACTAAAAAATATTACATCAACGAGACGGCTTTTAAAATGCTGATGCAAAAACGTATCTATAAAATTTTAATTGTCTGCAGCAACTACGACTTTTATATGCTGGAAGAAGATGGCCGCATTGATGAACAGATTTTTGATGAATATGTATCATTGAACCTGCGTTTTCCTCCGGCGTTTGTTCATGCATCAACCTCTGAAAAAACGTTCCGGGTTTTAAAGAACGGTGATATCGACCTGATAATCTCCATGCTTAGTATTGACGATACCGATGCTTTTGGTTTAGCTAAGAAAGTGAAACAGGAATACCCACGGATTCCCTTTGTGGTACTCACGCACTTTTCGCGCGAGGTTCGGATGCGCATGGCCCGCGAAGATTTAAGCGCCATTGATTATGTCTTTTCCTGGCTGGGCGAGGCTGAAATCCTTTTGGCAATTATCAAGTTGATTGAAGATAAGATGAATGCCCGCAATGATATTGAAATTGTTGGTGTTCAGGCCATTTTGCTTGTTGAGGATAATATCCGGTTTTATTCCAGTTATCTGCCGACCATGTATAAGATCATTTTGCAACAATCGCAGGACTTTAAACAGGAAGGAGCCAATGAATACCAGCAGATGCTGCGAAAAAGAGGCCGCCCGAAAATTATTCTGGCTACCAATTATAATGATGCCATTGCCTATTACGAAAAATACAAACAAAACATCCTGGGTGTAATTACCGATATTCGTTACAAACGCGACGGAGTGGACGATCCAGAGGCTGGGTTCAAGCTTTACCAACACATCCGGGCCGACAATGAACATCTTCCGGTGTTGATGCAATCGTCAGAAATTCATAATAAAAAGATTGCTGAGAAAATGGGCGCTTCGTTTTTGAGTAAAGATTCCGGCAAACTGAACAAAGAACTTTCACAATATATCAACCGATATTTTGCCTTTGGCGACTTTGTATTCCGCCTGCCCGACCGTTCGGTAGTAGGTAGGGCATCAAACCTGAAACAGTTACAGCATTTGGTACTTACCGTACCCGATGAGTCGCTGAACTACCATTCGGCTAAGAATGATTTTTCGCGTTGGCTCAATGCCCGGGCTCTCTTCTCGTTAGGTTCTATCTTTAGGACAGCCGATGTTGCCGATTTTAAAGATACCGATGAAGTGCGGCAATACATGTACAGCGAAATCTCCAAATACCGGCTGAACCGCGGACGAGGCATCATTACCACCTTTAGCGATAAAAACTTTGACCGTTATTGCATTTTTAGCCGTGTGGGCGACGGTTCCATGGGTGGTAAAGCCAGGGGCCTGGCTTTTATCGATTCACTGATAAAAAAACACCAGATCTTATACCAGTTCGAGAATGTGGTCATTACCATTCCCCGGACCATGGTGCTTTCAACAAGTGTGTTTGATGAATTCATGGAAAAAAACCATCTATACAGCATCGCATTATCGCAAGCCGACGATGTTGAGATTCTGGAAGCTTTTAACCGGGCCCAGTTGCCTGATCATATACTATCGGTGCTACATGCCTTTTTAGATGTCAATGCCACACCCTTAGCCATCCGCTCATCGAGCGTTTTGGAGGATTCGCATTACCAGCCGTTTGCCGGAATTTATTCCACTTACATGATTCCGTACATCGATTACCGCGATCAAATGATCGCGATGCTCTGTCAGGCTATTAAAAGTGTGTATGCCTCTACCTTTTTCCATAACAGCAAAGCCTACATGAAGGCAACTAAAAATCTGATCGATGAGGAAAAGATGGGTATCATCATTCAAGAAGTTTGCGGAAGTGCTTATGGCGATAGATTCTACCCCACCCTTTCAGGAGTGGGACGTTCCATTAATTTTTATCCCATTGCTCCTGAAAAACATGAAGAAGGAATTGCCAATATTGCCTTAGGATTAGGGAAACAGATTGTAGAGGGGGGACGGTCGTTGCGGTTTAGCCCCAAATACCCGAAAAAAATCCTGCAACTTTCCGATGCAAATATGGCCCTGCGCGACACCCAGAAATTTTTCTATTCGTTGGATTTAAATACGGAGGCGTTCAAGCTTTCCACCAACGATGGCATCAACCTTGTTAAATTGAAAGTGCAGGAAGCAGATAAGGATCACTCCATCAGCCAGATTGCCTCAACCTACGATTATCAGGATAATCTGCTACGCGATGGGGTAAATTATCCTGGCAAAAAGGTTATTACGTTTGCCAATGTGCTAAAGAATGATTCGTTTCCTTTGGCCGAAATCATTGACACGCTTTTACGGATTGGAGCGGCCGAGATGAATAATCCCGTGGAAATTGAATTTGCCGCCAACCTAAATGTGAAACCGGGTGAACCCAGAATCTTCAATTTCTTACAGATCAGACCGATTGTAGAAAACGAGGAAACCATTGACATTGATTTTGCCCAGGAGGACAAAAATGATTGGCTGATTTATTGCGAAACCGCGCTCGGAAACGGAATCATCCAGGATGTACATGATATTATATATGTAAAACCTGAAACCTTTAATGCCTCCAACAACCCCAAGTTGGTACCCACACTGGAAAACATAAATCAATCCTTTGTTGACAGCGAAACCAATTACATCCTGGTGGGGCCGGGCCGATGGGGTTCGAGCGATCCCTGGTTGGGGATTCCTGTAAAATGGTCGCAAATTTCGCAAGCCCGGGTGATTATTGAAGCTGGGCTCAAAGATTACCGCATCGATCCCAGTCAGGGAACACACTTTTTCCAGAACCTGACTTCATTCCGGGTGGGATATTTTACCATCAATCCGTTTATTAACGATGGCTATTATGATCTCGATTTTTTGAAAGACAAACAAGCCGCGTATGAAGATGAATTTATTAAGCATATCCGGTTTAATAACTGTTTAGAAATCAAAATTGATGGGAAGAAAAACAAAGGTTTAATCAAGAAACCCAAGGCTTAACCAACTGATATTATTTTGTTAAAAAAACTTCAATCCGACAAAATTTCAAGCACGATTGGTATTAATCTGAAAGTTATTTTTAAACAAATATTAATACATGCTAGCTGAATATTTGTATCACAATTGTTTACACAAATTACAATTTGTTAGTTGATTTTTTTTAAAATAATAAAGTTTTAAAGGATAAATGCTGATTTTTTACATAAAAAAGTGCCATATCATTGATGTTTAATAATATGTTGCACACTTTAAAACAAAGGATCAACTTTGCACCCGATAATTGATACTAAATGTTTCAATTCATGTGAATTAGATTCTTATTTTATTAATATTTTCAAAAAACACGCCGTATGAATTTAGAAAAAATAATGGCCGACCTTGAAAAGAAAAATCCTGGCCAAAGTGAATTTCTCCAAGCAGTAAAAGAAGTTTTGGAAACCATTGTTGATTTTGTGAATGAAAACCCAAAATATGACAAAGCCAAAATCATTGAACGTATTGTTGAACCTGAACGGACTATTTTGTTCCGTGTTACCTGGACTGACGATAAAGGGGAAGTTCATGTAAACCGTGGCTACCGTATTCAATTTAACAGTGCCATTGGACCTTACAAAGGAGGATTGCGTTTCCACCCAAGTGTCAACTTAAGCATCTTGAAATTTTTGGGTTTTGAACAAATCTTCAAAAATAGCTTAACCACGCTTCCTATGGGTGGTGGTAAAGGTGGTTCTGATTTCGACCCAAAAGGAAAATCAGATGCTGAAATCATGCGTTTCTGCCAGGCTTTTATGATTGAACTGTTCCGCCACATTGGACCGGAAACCGATGTGCCTGCTGGTGACATTGGTGTAGGTGGCCGCGAAATTGGTTACCTGTTTGGCATGTACAAAAAACTCCGCAACGAACATACCGGCGTGTTAACCGGAAAAGGTATCAACTGGGGTGGTTCATTGGTCCGTCCTGAAGCTACCGGCTTTGGAAACGTGTATTTTGCCAAAGAGATGTTGGCAACCAAAGGTAAAACATTTGAAGGCAAAACCGTTGCTGTATCAGGTTTCGGTAACGTAGCCTGGGGTGCTGTTCAAAAGGCAACCGAATTGGGCGGAAAAGTAGTAACCATTTCTGGCCCCGATGGATATATTTACGATCCTAAAGGTATCAGCGGTGAGAAGATCAACTACATGTTGGAACTTCGTGCTACCAACAATGACGTAGTGGCCCCTTATGCCGAAGAATTCCCTGAAGCAAAATTCTTTGCCGGTAAACGTCCATGGGAACAAAAAGTGGATATTGCTTTACCATGTGCCACCCAAAACGAATTGGGTAAAGAAGATGCTCAAAAATTGGTTGCCAACGGTGTATTTTGTGTATGCGAAGGTGCAAACATGCCTTGTACCCCAGAAGCTGTAGAAGTATTCCAACATGCCAAAATATTGTTTGGCCCGGGTAAAGCTGCCAACGCTGGTGGTGTAGCAACTTCGGGCTTAGAGATGAGCCAAAACTCGATGAAATTGAACTGGACCCGCGAAGAGGTGGACGCCCGCTTACACCAAATCATGGTAAGCATTCACAATGCTTGCGTGACACATGGAACAGATGCCGACGGTTACGTGAACTATGTAAAAGGTGCCAACATTGCCGGTTTCATTAAAGTGGCTGATGCCATGCTCGATTTAGGTATTGTGTAATATCAGATAAAAATCTTTCATAGGAAGGCCCCGTCGGAACCGATGGGGCTTTTTGTTTTATGTGGGTGCCCAAATTAAATGATTATCGGTTGCATCGGGAAAATTTGCAATTCAGGGAAAGACAGTGCTTGCACCGCAAAATCAGGTACGGTTGGGTTCACCAGGTTATCACCGTGGTTATTTTTATTTTAGCCCTTTGGTGAATCGATGTTTTTAATGATTACTACAGAACAGTTATAACTCATTTGCCAATTCAAATCTCAGATAGGCAATTACAAACTTAATTTCGGAATAGGAATAGTCATCACCTAATAATTCTTTGATAGGCGACAGATGCTGGGTCTCAAGCTCCTGGGCCACTTTTACAATGTTGTTCAGTTTTTTGGTAGGCACTAACTCGCTGACATCGAGCAGTCCAAGTTCAATACATCCTGCCAGATGGCCCTCGATGGTGCTGACAGCCATACCGCGCTCTTTTGCTGTTTCCTCAACAGAGCGGTTTTGCATAAATATTTCTAACGACGCGCGCCGGGTATCGGAAATTTCATTGGCTTTTGTACCTGATTTACTGCCAACGCCCTCCTCATGGCCTGCTGCATTTTTTGATTTTCGTTTTTTTGCTTCTGGTTCGTTGATGGCAGTTTTCGGGCGGATGGTTTCGGAAAGTTCTCTAACGGTATCTTTGTTAAACCCGGTATGATTGACCACCGACTGGCACATGGCTTCGGCTTTGCAAATATTCAACAACTGACGGAAAAAAATCCCTTCCACCCATAGCAATTCAGTAAGGTATTTTTTAATGCCTTTTTCTCTTTTAACAACTGTTTTATGTTCAGCAACCTTAGCCTGTAACTGATTAAACAGGGGTTGAAAATATTGGCGGGCCGCTCCTACCCGTTGCAACAACAGGTGCACCGATTCCGGTTGCTGGTTCTGCGACAACTGCCTGATTTGTCCCTGAAACTTATCGGCAATCTCCACCAAAGGGATGATCTCCTTTTGAAGTGCCAAGGCCCAACCCAGGTATTTCTGTTTGGTAGATTTCCGTTCGTCTTTGTCGTAACTTTCCAGATGCATTTTCATCTCATCAATCATCCATTGAAATTGAAAGGCCTGCAATACCTGCTTTTTCAGGAACTCTTGCGATGACTGATAAAAGGTAGCCTCCATATGCTTTTGGTCTTGTTGCGACTGGCTGTAGTTTAACAGTGCCGGATCGATGTCGGGAGCCTCGGTGCGGATGAGGCTGGCCAAGACCAACCCTTTCAATGATGTCAATCTGGACAACGCCACGTAAATCTGCCCCGGGGCAAAGGCCTGAGATACATCTATCATCGCTTTATCAAAGGTCAGTCCCTGGCTTTTGTGCACGGTAATCGCCCATGCCAGTTTGATGGGATAATGGCTGAACTTTCCCGCTACGGTTTCTTCAATTTCGCGGGTTTCTTTGTTGAGCGAGAATTTTTTATTCTCCCAGGTATATCGTTCCACTATGGCCGATGGGCTTCCATCGTCGAAGGCAACCTCGATGTGTTCGCCGGAGATGCTGTCCACCTTGCCAATTTTGCCATTGAAATAGGCATTCTCGCCCGAATAATCGTTTTTAATGAACATCACCTGTGCCCCCTCTTTGAGTTCCAACGTGAAATCGACCGGGTACAGGTATTCGGGAAAATCACCCTCCAGTTGGGCATCAAAATGAAATGTTGGGCTTTTTAACTGCTGCAATGCCCGGTGGTTGATGTTGTCGGCCTTGTAGTTGTGGGTGGTCAGGTAAATGTATCCCCGGTTCTCGACCGGATTGAAGCCGGGTACGTATTTTTGATTCAAAACCTCAATGTCGTGCGGAGTTACCTCGTTCACCCGGAAGTGGTTCAGCAATTGGATAAACTGTGGATCCGACTGCCTGTAGATATGTTCCAGCTCGATGTAAACGGGTTGGCATCCGCGCAACGCGTGGGCGTTGAAAAAGTAGGCATTGGGATAATAGCGGTTCATGAGCGGCCGCTCCTCGTCTTTTACCACCGGGGGCAACTGCCACAAGTCGCCGATAAAGAGTATCTGAATGCCGCCAAAGGGTTGGCTTTTGGTACGGCGTACAAAGCGCAGCACGGTGTCGATGGCATCAAGCAAATCGGCCCGGAGCATGCTCACCTCATCAATAATAAGCAGTTCCATTTCCTGAATGAGCGCCCGTTTGGTTCCATGCATGTGCAGGTTTTTAATCAGGCCGTTTGGGGTGGTCACCTGAAAACTGATTTCCATGTTGGTATCGAAACGGTCTTCGGGGATGAAGGTGCCAAAGGGCAGGTGAAAAAGCGAATGCAACGTGATGCCACCCGCGTTAATGGCTGCAATGCCTGTGGGTGCTGCAATCATTGTTTTTTTGTGGGTGGTTTCCACAATCTGTTTCAACAGGGTGGTTTTCCCGGTCCCGGCCTTGCCGGTTAAAAAAACATGCTGGTCGGTAGCATTGACAAAACGGTTGACAAAATCTGCTGCCCGGTTTTTTTCCCAATCTTTCATGAGTCTGTTGAATGGTTAAAAATTCTCATCCAAAAATAGGGATTTTGAGGAGAAAAGGAGGGAAAGGGATACGCTAATTTTTGAATCATTAAAAATTCTGAAATTCCCCACTATAGTTCCCCATGGGAGACCAGTCCCTTAGGGGTTGCAAAAAAATCATCACTGATTTCACTGGGGGATATCTTTCCACCGACAATGAGATGGAGGCTGTTAAAAAAGAATATTTAACCGCAAATTGAACATAGAGATTAAAAAATTAAATCATTTAGGTACCAACTACAAACCCTATCGCGGGATTCAGGATAGGGTTTGCAGTTTGAATGAGCCGATACTTACATGGCAAAATGCTTGAGTGTATCAAAGACCAAAAAAGCCGGCCACACACATGCTTTCAGAAATCCGACAACTCCCATCCAAAATCCGGTGGCTTGAGAGATATAATAGACGGCGGCTCCTATCATCCCAAAAAAATAGAGGGCACCATTGGAAGCGTGGCATTGGACATCGTTTTTCATAATAGTAATTTTTAGTGTTGTTAACTAGTAAAGCCAGTTGACGTTCTAAAGTTCTCATAAGTTACTTTAAAATCATTTGAAATTGCATGAAGATGGGTATAAAAAAATTCATGTAACGACTCACGTGCCTCAAAACCAGATTCTACGGTTTTTTTTAAACTACAGGGTGATGGGAAACAGGGAGTTGAATGATTTAATTGCTGAATAATAAGATTTAAGGAGATGATTGGGAATCCTTGTTATTTTTTAATCCGACGAAACCTGCCACAGAAGAAGATGTTTGATACATGTTTTTTATGATTTATGGTTATTTGCTGAAAGTGCATCCAAAAACTCCAAGACAAAGTCAGATATCCTTAGTTGTGGCATTTATTTGGATAATCATGAGTTAACCTGACCAGAAATTTATCTCACTTTTTTTTTATTCAAAATTCTATTATCTTTGGTGACGGTTATATGGTGTTTGCCAACTAAAATTTTAGCAATTGTAAACGTTAATTGATATTTATCAACAGGATATGATAAAGCAACCTCCATGCCTGCCTTTTTTTTTGCTTATAAAGATAGTTTAGGCATTTTGTTTTATAGCAATTTTTTTGAAGAATAATTGATAAATCCCCAATGATGGAGATACCTGAAAATCCACAAAGAGTAAGGAGAGTAACCGAAAATCTTAAGAGTAGGATCAGACTTAAATTAAAAAAAAATGAAATCTTTAAAAGCGGTTTTTAGTGTATATGTATTTATGTTTGTCGCCCTTGCCGCCTCTGGGCAAACAGGGCAGGGTAAAATTCTTTTGGGAGGGGCGTCAAAGTTCGATTTTTCAAGCTCAGAATTAAAATGGGAAACAGATGATGACCATGGCGATATAAGTAGAGCAACAAACCTAGAGTTTGCACCACAAATAGGTTACTTTATTATTGATAACTTAGCGATAGGTTTTGAGTTTCCTGTTAGCTATACAAATGAAAAAGAAGAAAGTGGTAATAAATACACCTCAACTACCATGGCTTTTGCTCCATTTTTAAGATACTACATTGGCCAAGGTAACGTTAAACCTTATATTCAAGGTTCCATTGGCGGAGGAAATATCAAAATGAAATATGATCTTGCTATGGGACTGGATGATGAAATTACCGGAGGAATGTTTCTCTATCAAGTAAGTGGCGGTATAGGAATCTTTGTGAATGATTATGTATCGTTCGATTTTGGCCTAGGATATTCATCTGCCTCTATGAAACCTAAAGAGGATAACAATGTTAATTATCGGACTATTACAAATGGTTTTGGTCTTGGTTTTGGGATTGTGGTGCTTTTATAACCATAACCCCCTGCTCATTTAACCAACAAATTAGTCAATAAGGGAACTGTTCCATATTGGTTACAATAATAAAAACAAACCCTTATTGGCTAATAATTATTTAATCTTGCTAGAATCTTTTTCTCTGTCTTTGCTTGTTCTAGATTCTAAAAATAATAACTGCCTTTGAATAGCCAGGGGTTGACACAAAGTCACCTCTTTGACTATTCAACCCTCCCCGAAAAGCATTTTGAACCCGTCAGAAGCTATTCTGATGTTGTTAGGGATACTTGGAGGTTGTAAAGCATGGGTTCACAAACTACTTAATCATTCTCTCGACTAAAATACTTATCTTTGTTTAAAAGGACTTGATTATGAATATACATGCAGAAAAATTGGAGATAATGAAAATGATTCTGGATACCGATAATCCAAGTATTTTAGAATCAATTAAAAGACTGTTTAAAAAAGGTGCGACTCTTGATTTTTGGGAAACTCTCCCTCAAGAACAAAGGGACGATATTTTACAAGGAATTAAGGAAATAGAAAATGGCGAAGTTTTGGATTATGAGGACTTTATGAAGAAACACAGATAATGAGAAAAGTAATTCTTTCCAAGAGAGCTTCTAACCGACTTGAAAAACTGATTGAATATCTTGAATTGGAATGGTCACTTAAAGCCAAGAAAGAGTTTATTCGTAAGCTTGATAAATCTCTGAAACAAATTCAAAAATATCCGGACTCTTGTCAGCAAACGGATTTTGTTAAAGGACTTCACATGTCTGTTGTAACCAAACAGACATCTGTCTTTTATCGGTATGACTCAAAGTCTATAAATATTGTGACAATTTTTGATAATCGGATGAATCCAAAAAGATTAAGAAAAGAAACCAAATAAGCCACGCTTTACAACAAATGTATATACAAAATAGGCGTGATAGTAGTAAGTTCAAAAGTTGTAGCCCGCTTCAAAATAATAACGGGTTGATAAGTTTGAAGTCCGCAATCGCCTACTTTGCATATACTTTCCATTGTCAGAAGTCATTCCGATAATAGAAATGGTGTAAATAGTAAAAAGCAATTTTGCCAACATGAAAAATTGCAACCCATTCCCTGAGTCTCAGTTTG
>Ga0209211_10004216_pt1 | contig 22660 bp, 16 predicted proteins | sample RifGroA2_FD_183992 | JGI IMG/M metagenome (GOLD analysis project Ga0209211, IMG submission 183992) | Groundwater microbial communities from Rifle, Colorado, USA - Groundwater A2 (SPAdes) (version 2) | ecosystem: Environmental > Aquatic > Deep subsurface > Groundwater | place: Rifle, Colorado...
GGGGCGGCCCGAGAAGGTCCTGGCCTCGGTGCGGGACAGCTGCGAACACCGGGACAAAAGCCTCGCGGCCTGGACCGAGGGCATCGAGAGTCACTGTCCGCTGCCGTTCGACCATCCCTATCGGAGCTATTCGGACCGGGCTCCGGAAGGCGACCCCATCCGAACCTTCGGGTGCTGGGCCTTCGGCGCGGGCAACTCCTGGATCACCATCGAAGAGATCTCTTGGGACGACGGCTCGGTGAGCCGCCCCCAGGAGGAGCACCGGCAATGGCTCAAACAGCAGTCGGCCGCGCTCTTCGCCAGCGGAAAGGAAGCATGGCGAGCCTAGGCTGCTGGATCGCGGCCGGCTTCCAGCTCCCGGACATCAAGAAGGTCCTTCGGCCGGGCGACGGCGCGCTTATTGCGGATAAGGTCCTCTCTAGAAATAAAACTGGCCGTCTCCGCTCCGAAGGAGCCGGCTTCACGGCGTGACCACGCCTGGTCGAAATCGACGCCCGGCAGCTTGGAAATGACATCCACCTTGACCGGTATTTCACCGAGTGAAATGCCATTATCGCGGAGGAAAACCTCGGGCTTCAACTCGGGGCAAGCGCCGCCGGCATCCTCCAAGGCGGCCACGGCCCTTTTGGCGTTGTCTTCGGTGGGACGGATGAAGATGTCGAGATCCTCCGTCATGCGCAGGTGCCCATGATAGGCCACGGCCCAGCCGCCGATGATCATGAAGTCGACGTGGTGTTCATTGAGCGAGGCTACGATCCTGTCGAAATCATCCGACTCGGAGGCCTCTGGAAGGCTCTGGCTCATCAAGGTTGATATGGCCCGATGATGCGAGCGACCTTGCTCATGCGCGGAAGTTCCTGTCGATGGAATAGGCGCCAGAATTTGCGCCGCAGCCGCTTAGCGCCCTCGATCCGCTCATTCGGCGGGCGGGATAGCCAATAGCTGCGGTTCTCAGCGCTGGAATCCGGCCAGGTCCCGCGAGGAATCACCGTGACAGCCAATTTCTTGGGTCCCATGTCTCGGCCTAAGTATAACAGATTCGTTGTCAAAGTCCGGTCTTATCCAAACCGGCCGCCGCCGACCCGGTCCGGACCGAATCGTCAGCGGCCCAGGAGGCGCTGGAGCTCGCGATTGGCTTCGCCCAGGTCCAGGCCCGTTCCCTTATATTGCTCCAGGATGCGCCGGAGGCGGTCGATGAGGACGACCTCCGAGACCCCCTGGATCTTGAGGTCCTCGTAGCCGCGCCAGTCGGCCTTGAACTGCGCCTCCTTGTTCCTCTCCTGCAGGAGCTTGCGCTCCGTCTCCATCTCGCGCAGGCGCACCGCGGCCGCGGCGCGGCGCTCCTCGAGCTGCTTAAGCCGGAGTTCGGCCTCGGCCCGGCGCAGGCTCTCCTTGGCCTCCCCGCTCTCCGCGGACTTGAGGGCCAGTTCCCGGCGCAGGTCGCCGATCTCGTCGCGCAGGACGCGCAGCTCCTCGGCGAACTTCCACTGCTTGATCTCCGCGGCCTCCAAGGCCCGGGTGAGCTCCCGGCGGTAGCCGAGTTCCCCCTCCAGCAGGCGCTCGTACTCGGTCTCCGTGTTCCAGGACCCGAACGCGTAGCCGATGGTCACGATGTGGCTCGGCTTCGACCCGCCGGACATGGGGATGCGCAGCGCGTAGTCCAGCCTCGCCCCCAACACGCCCCAGCCGGCCCCCGCGCACCAGGCCCGGGAAATCCCGCCCAGGTTGAGCCCCGTGCGGGCGGCCAAAGTGCCGTAGCGGATCGTCGCCCATTCGTATTCGGTCCCCATGGAACCCGTGGTGGAGGCCCCGGCCTCGGCGGAAGGCTCCCGTTTGGTCAAGTCCGCGAACACGCCGAAGCGGCGGACCTTCTGGGCGTAACCCACCTTCAAGATGAGGGGGGCGCGGTCGAAATAGCCCGCGAGGTCGACTCGCGGCCGGTTGAGGTTCAAGAATGACACCCCCACGGCCTTGTCATCGCCCCATCGGTATAGGGTCCCCACGTCCACGGAGGCGCGGGCGATCGTGCCCGGGTAATAAGCGCCCTGCCGCCGGATGACGCGCAGGGTCATGCCGGCGTCCAGAGCCCCGGGACCGATCTCGCGCCAGGACCGGGACCCGTAGGTCAGGCCCAGAGTCCGGTCCAGGGACACCGGGTCCAGGACGTCGTGGGACCAGGAGAGGCCCAGGGCCCCCTGCAAAGGTCCGCTCAGGGGCACGCCCGCGGCCATCGACATCCCGTTGACGTCCAGCGGACCCATGGCCACGCGCGACAGATTGCGCGCCGTGAACTCGATCCCGGCGCGGCGGATGCTCCCCAAAGCCGCCGGATTGAGGCTCAGCCCCGACAACCCGCTGGAATCCGCGCTGACCGAGTCCGCCAGGCCCATCGCACGGGCGTTCATCGAGATGTCCAGGTTCGCGGCTGCCGCGGGCAAGGCCCCGGCGCACGCCGCGCCGGCGGTTAGAATGAGGGTTCTCAGGATGTTCATGGATTCACCACCGATGGTCGCTCCGCCACCGCCTGCCGGAACGTGGAGACGCCGTTGCGTCCCCTGGATTTGACCCAATAGAGCGCCTCGTCGGCCTTTCCCATGAGGTCCTCGATCGTGCGCCCGTCCTCCGGATAGGTGGCGATCCCGATCGAGGCGGAGAGCCCGATCTCCCCCGCCTTCGAGAAAGGCACCGCGATCCGGACTCCCCGGACCTCAACCAGGAGCCGGGACATGATGGAGAATGCGTCGTCGGAGGTCGCCTGCGGCAGGAGGATCATGATCTCGTCGCCGCCGTAGCGCGCCGGGAAATCGATCTTGCGCAGCTTGCGCAGGAGGAGCCGGCCCAACTCCTTCAAGGCGACATCGCCGATCTGGTGGCCGTAGGTGTCGTTGAGACCCTTGAAGTAGTCGATGTCCACCATGGCCACCGACAGCGGGCGGTCGGAGCGCTCCACGCGGCACATCTCCTCCTGGAAGCGCTGGTTGAAATAGCGGCGCACGGGCAGACCGGTCAGGCTGTCGTAGAGCGACAGGACCTGCACCTCCTCGAAGAGGCGGGCGTTGTCCACCGCGAGGGCGATCTGCCCGGCGAAGGACTTGAGCAGGGCGGCATCATCGGCGGAGATGGACTGCTGGGAGAGCAGGTTCTCGGCGATGAGGAGGCCCGTCTTCTGCCCCTGCACCGTCAGCGGCAGATATAACACCCGGGCCTCGTAGTTCCGCATCAGCACGTCGGGCTGCTCGCCGCGCAGGATGCGCGCGAAGCGATGCTCGTTGGAGGCGGCCAGGGGCACCTCCTCGCCGCGCAGGCTCATGAAATTCCCGGAGACGTCCACGCCCAGCTCGCCGCGCAGGAGGTCCTTCTCCCGGTCCACCAGGTAGAGCCGCACGCGGTCCAGGCCGAAATGCTGGACGATCCCCCGCAGGATCAGCCGGAATCCGTCCTCGACCCGCAAAGAGGAGGCGAAAACCGCGGTCAGGTCCGTCAGCGCCTCCAGGCGGTTGAGCTGCCGCTGCCGGGCGAAGCCCACGCGGGAACGGGCCAGCTCCTCCGCGAGCTCCGCCGCCAGCAGCCGGGCGGCCTCCACCTCGGAGGGGAGGAACGCCCTGCGGCGGCCGAAGCGCTCGAACCGGAGCACCCCAAGCACCGACTCCGGATCCTCTCCCGCCTCGAGCTCCGCCCCGGACCGGGAGCCCGAACGCAGGGGGATGTACAGGAGCCCGTGCGGCTGGGACGCGTTGAAATGGTCCCGGCGCCCGCCCAACAACTGGCGCAGGGGCGAGGATCCCTCCGCGTGGATCCGCTCGTCCATCTCCAGCCAGAGCCCCTGATAGAGGCAGGACTGCAGGATGAGCTCGCTCCGACGAGGTCCCAGGGCGAACAGGCTGACGCGGTCGGAGTTCACCTGCGCGGCGAGCAGCTTCAGGGCGGCGCAGAGGAACTCCTCCTCGCTCGCGAAGTAGCGGTTGAGCGCCTCGTGGAAGGCGTACAGCCTCTCCCGGAGACGGGCCGCGGCCTTCTTCATCGCTGGGTCAGGCTCATGATGTAGTCCACTTCGGCCCCCGCGTGGATGAGTTCGGACCGCAGGGAGTCGGGGGAATAGGTCTTCGCGACCACGCCGGAGACCAGCCGCTCCATGCTGCGGTCGAAGACCTGCTCGAGCGTCCCCAGGGTCCGCAGGTTCGGGAGCAGACGCGCCTTGGCGAGGGCGCCCTCGAAGACGGGTCGCAGCTCGGGGAAGCCCTCGAACGCTCCCCGGAACCCGCTTTCGGTCGCCGGGAAGACCCCGAGGCCGCGCGCGTACCCCGCCGCAGTCTCCGGGTCGACGACATGCTGGAGCAGGGCCTCCGCCTCGCGCGGACTCTCCGTGCCGCTGAGGATGGCCAGGCTTTGCGCGTTGAGGAGCGCGGCGCCCTCGCCGCCGGGGATCGGGACCGCGCGCAGCTCCCCCGCCTCCGCGCGCGCCGCCCCGCGGCCGCCCGGGCGCGCCGGTGCGGCGGGCGGCAGGCGCCCCGAGAACTGCATGGCGCTCCCGCCCTCGAAGAACCCCTTCGGAGGCAGGCCCGCGGAGCCCTTGAGCGACATCCAGCCCGAGGCCAGGAGATCGAAATAGTCGGCGATGCCGCGGCAGGCGTCCTCGCGCTGGAAGATGGCGCGGGAGCCGTCCAGGGAGAAGAAATCCCCCCCTCGCGCCCAGACGCAGGGGGCGAGGTCCAGCATGGAAACGGATTCCTTCGGGTTGGGGTTGGCGAGCGGGAATTCCGGAGCGCCGTGCCGGCGGCGCTTGGCGAGGGTCCGGCAGGCCTCGCGCAGTCCGTCCCAGGTCGCCAGCGCCGTCTCCGGATCGATCCCGTGTCGGCGCAGTACTTCGCGGCGGTAATAGAGCACCCGGAGCTCCAGGAACCAGGGCAGGGAGTAGACCTGGGGTTTGTCGAGGTGGCGGCAATGGTCCCGCAGGCCCGGCAGCCAGCGGCCGAGGTCCGGGGCCGGCCCCGGCTCCCCGAGCTCCTTGAGCAGCTTGAGGTCCGCCAAGGATGAGGTCCACTGCGACGGGATCTGCACCACGTCGGGCCGGGGCCGCAGCTGGGGGTCCTTCAGCAGTTCGAACAGCCGCCGCCACATGGAGTCCTGGGTCCGCACCCACACTGATACCCGCAGGCCGGGGTGTTCGCGGCAGAACGCGGAGAGATGCTCCCGGACAGCGGGGACCGTATCGTAGCCGTTGTTGGGGAGCACCCACAGCAGGAGCTCCTTCATCCCCAGCTCCGGACCGGCATCCCGGGATCCACGCCCCAACGGCGGGAGAGGCGGCCGGCGTCGAAACGGAGGGAGCCGACATGGGCGATCATGGCCGCGTTGTCGGTGCAGAGGTCCAGGGGCGGGAAAAGCACGCGCAGGCCCTCGGCCCGGGCGCGTTCGGCGAAGCGGGCGCGCAGGCGGCTGTTGGCCGCGACGCCGCCCCCGACCACCACCGTCCGCACGCGGGTCTTGCGCGCGGCGAGAACCGTCTTCTCGATCAAAGTGTCGACCACGGCTTCCTGGAACGAGGCGACCAGGTCCGCGAGGGACTTCCGGGGCAGAGGGCGGCCGGCGGGGACGGCGGGCCGCACGCGGTCCCCGGAAGCGTAGCCGGCGTCGCGGACGTGGTACAGCACCGCGGTCTTGAGCCCCGAGAAGGAGAAATCCCAACACCCGGGGAGGAGCGGCCGCGGAAAGGCGATCTTCCGGGGATCGCCCGACTTGGCCAGCCGGTCTATGACGGGGCCTCCGGGATAGCCCAGGCGCAAGAACTTGGCGACCTTGTCGAAGACTTCCCCGGCCGCATCGTCGCGGGTCCGGCCCAGGACCCGATACTTCCCCGGACCCTTCACCTCCATGAGCTCGGTATGCCCTCCCGAGACGACCAAGGAGAGCAGGGGATAGCGCACTGCCTCGAGGAGTCCCATGGCCAATGCGTGGGCCTCCAGATGGTTGACCCCGATGAGCGGCAGCCGCCGGGCGCGGGCGATGGTCTGCGCCGCCACCTTCCCGACCAGGAGCGCCCCGGCCAGGCCCGGCCCCTGGGCGTAGGCCACCGCGTCGACGCGCTCCTCCAGCCGGGAGAGGGAGGCCTCCCCCCCGAACGCCCGCCGCAGGGCCGCCTCGATCACCCCCGGCAGCCGCTCCAGATGCGCCCGGCTGGCGAGCTCCGGCACGACCCCCGCATACTCGGCGTGCAGATCGACCTGGGAGGAGACCACGTTGGAGAGGATCCGCCGGCCGTCCACTACGGCCGCCGCGGTCTCATCGCAGGAGGTCTCGATGCCCAGGACGCGTGCCATCAACCTTCCTGGGTGTTCAGGTTCCCGAGGACCTCCCGCGCCCGGAGCAGCTCCAGGGCCCGCTCCAGGACCTCGTCCTTCACGCGGGATTTCTCGTCGATGGCGGACTTGGGGTCCTCCCCCTGCTTGTAGATCTGCTCCGCCTGGGCCATCAGCTTCATCTCGTTCTCCGGGGTGATGGAGATCATGATGTCGGGCACGATGCCGCCCGTCCCCTTCTTCTCGTCGCGCTGGATCATGTTGCCGGAGGGCGTGAAGTAATGGGCCACCGTCAGCCGCAGACCCGAGCCGTCGGACAGGGGGATCACGGACTGCACGCTGGCCTTGCCGAAGGAACGGTCCCCGATGACGACGGCCCGCTTATGGTCCTGGAGGGCGCCGGCCACGATCTCGCTCCCCGAGGCCGAGCCCCGGTTGATCAGGACCACCATGGGAACGTAGCCGAAGGGAGCCTTCATCCCGGCGCGGAACTCCTGTTTATTCTCGGGACGCCGTCCCTGCGTGTAGACGATCATCTTGTTGTCGCCGATGAAGAAAGAGGCGACATCCACCGCCGCGGTCAGGAGTCCCCCCGGGTTGTTGCGCAGGTCGAGCACCACCGCGCTCGCCGAGTCCTTCTTCAGCTTGGCCAGGGCGTTGACCACGTCCTCCGCGGTGTGGGCCGTGAACTCGTTGATCTTCAGGTAGCCGGTCTTGTTCTCCAGCATCCGGGAATCCACGCTCTGGACCACGATGATCTCCCGCACCAAAGACATCTCGTGCGTGGACCAGGCGTCCTTGCCCTCCTTCTCCGCCTTGCGGGCGACGGTGATGGCGACCTTGGAGCCGGGCTTTCCCCGGAGCTTCTTGACCGCGTCGGCCAGGGAGAGGTCCTTGGTCGATTCCCCCTCGATCTTGATGATGCGGTCCTCGGGGAGGATGCCGGCGCGGAAGGCCGGGGTCCCGGGGAGCGGGGTGATGATGGTGAGCCACTCGTCGCGCGCCCCGAGCCGGATGCCCAGGCCGCCGAACTGGCCCTCGGTGTCCGTCTTCACGTCCCGATGGAGGTCGGGGTCCATGAACTGGGAGAACGGGTCGAGCGTCGCCACCATCCCCCGGGCGGCTCCGTAGACCAGGTCCTTGTCCTTGACCTCGTCGACGTAGTTCTCCCGGATGTAATCGAGGATGTCGATCAGCACCTTCAGCTGTTCGTAGGTCTTGTCGATGGCGCCGTACGCGCGGGGCAAGGACAGCGCCCCCAGGACCAGCATCGCGGCCGCCGCGGCCACGCCGCGGATCCGCTTTCCCCAAGCAATGTTCATAGACATCTCCTATTTCTTCCTCAACCAAACGGCGGGGTCCAAGGGCTTCCCCGCCTGCCTCAACTCGAGATAGAGGTGCTCCCCCACCGTGGCGAGCCGCGTCTCGGGATGGACGCGTTCCCCCTTCCGCCGGAGAACGTTGCCCAGCTGACCGTAGATGCTGTAGAACCCCGCCCCATGGTCCACGATGACGACGTTTCCGTACGAACGGAACGAACCCGCGAAAATGACGGTCCCGGCCAGTACCGGGGAGACCGCCTGCCCCTTGCCCGCCGCGATCTCGACCCCGTTCTGGATGGTCCACGTCCCGAGGTCGGGGTTCTTGTGCCGGCCGAACTGGCTCACGATCCGGCCGCGCGCGGGCCAGGGCAGGGAATGCTTGGCCACCGGAGGCAGGGCCGGCTGGCTCCCCCGCTTCGGGCCGCGCCGCCCCAACTGCTGGATGAGGTTCTCGAGGGCGCGGGCCGAGACCTCCAACTCCCGGAAGCGCTTCTCGGCGCCGGCCAGCTTGCTGGAGACGTCCGCGAAGGACTTCCGGGTCTGGACCAGCGATTTCTGTCCGTCCTCGAGGTGGCGCAGCTCCTTGGCCATGCCGGCCTGGACCCGGCGGCCGCCTTCGAGCGCATGGGTGTGCTCGACCGCGGTGCGGGCCTCGATCCGGGTCAGTTGGGCCAGATAGCGCGTGCGCTGGCGGAGGGCGCTGCGCCGGAGGGACTCCTCCCAGAGATGGTCGCTCCCGTAGAACCTCCCGCCCACGACGGACTGCTGGGAATATTCCGTCAACTCTTCCGAGAGGACGCGCAGGCCCCGCTGGCGGGCGGAGCCGAGGGCGCTGAGCTTCCCGCTCAGCCGGGCCTGGGTGCCCTCGATCTCGGAGCGCCGCTCCTTGAGCGCCTCGAGGCGCTGCTGGTTCCGGCGGTTCTCCCGCTGCAGACGCACCAGGTCGGTCTCCATGGCGCCCCGCCACTCCCGGATCTTCTCGATCTCCTTGCGGTGGTTGTTAAGGTCGCTGCGCACCTTCTCCAGCTCGCGCTGACGCTCGGTCAGGGAACTCGCCGACGCGCTCCCCGCGCCCAGACACAGGATGGCCGCCGCGATGAGGGCCTTCCCGCGCCCGCGCGCCGCGTGCCGAAGGGAGAAGCCTTCGACCAGGAGTCCCCCCAGGATCCCTCCCAACAGGAGGGCCGACTGCGCCCACCAGGCGGGCCAATGGCTCGCCCAATCCTGGGACAGGGGCTGCGACAGGAGCGCCGTCACCCCCGCCCCCGCAGCGACCCCGGCGCCGACCAAACCCGCCGACCGCGCCAGGCCGGACAGGGCGGGCGGCGCGGTGACGTCCTTCCAGAGCGAGAGGAGCCAGCCCACCACGGCGGCCGCGAGGATGAAGCCGGCGAGGGCGAGGATCAAAGACAGGAAGCGTCCGTACAGCTGCAGCCGCAGGATCGTCTGCGCCTGCATGGGCCGGTAGAGGAGCTCCGCCACCCCCTCGATGGCCTCCGCGGAGTGGATCCAGGCCGGGAGGCCGGCCATGTTCTCCCGCTCCAGACGCACCTCAAAGGCTCCCGGCAGGGGATTCTCGCCCAGGAGCGTGACGGACTCGGCGATGTGCGGGTCCCGGGACTCCATGCGGGCCAGGCTCTCCTTCGGGGAGAAATAGTCCACGCTCTCGGTCCCGGGCAGGGCCAGGAGCTTCTCCTCCACCACCTTGCGCCGCTCGTCGTGGGGATCACCGTCCAGGAAAGCCAGGATGCGGAAATCGTCCAGGAGCAGGCGCTGAGCGTCGAGCGTATGGGACCGCACGAGCAGGACGCATTCCCCCAGGAGTCCTCCTACGATGCCGAGGAGGATCAGCACTAAACCGCGTCGCTTCGACATGCTAGGAAGATTGTATAGAAAATAGCCGCCCTGCGCTTGATTGTCAATACCAGTGGTAATAATTCTTTCCCTGTGAGCGGGATTACTTGGAGCGGGGCTTGGAAGGTCGGGTCCCCCCACGCCGCCGCAGCGCGGAGCCCAGCAGGGAGACCGTCAGGAGCAGCGAGAGCAGGAAAAGGAAAGGGTGGCCGTTGACCGCGAAGTGGACGAAGCGGAGCAGGGGGGTCCGGGGCGGCGGAGCGGCCCCGGCGGCCTTCCGGACATCCGGCTGGGAGGGCGACGGGGCGATCTTGACGATGTCGGGATCCCCCATGAGCCGCCCGATGTCGCGGACCCGCACGCGGCCCGAGACGATGAACACCATCCGGCTGGTGCCCGGGATCTTCTGGTAACCGATGGCCCGGCGCAGGTCGAAATCCATCCGGAGCGAGATCCTCGCCGCCGCCTGGCGCAGGGCGTCGTTGGGCGAGGTCTCGGGAGGGATGCGGACGCCCAGCAGGAGCTCGGTCCAGGTCCCGGCCGGATCCGCGGCGACCCGGTCGACGGCGCCCACGGACTCCAGCCGCGTCACGCGCGCCGAGGCCATGGCGTCGGCGATGCGCTGGGGCGGCAGCCAGCCCCGGACCGCGACCCGCGTTTTGTCGGCGCCGAGGAAGAGGGGCTCGAAGCGCGCGTCCGCTTGAAAACCCGCCGCTCCGGTCAGCTCCGCCACCGCATCCCGGGCTTCACCCGGGGTGGCGGCGATGTCCATCTCCAGGACCACGGGCCGCCCCTTCTCCTCGGAAGCGGCGCCGCCCTCCGGGCCGTCGCCGGAGACCAGCGCCCCGGGATCCGAAGGACGCCGGTCCACCGGGGGAGCATCCCCCGCCGCCGACATGCCGAGGATGTTGCGCTCGTAATCCTCGCGCCCCATGGTCTTGGCCTGGTCAGCGGAGACCTCGCGGATCTTCGCCGCGGGCAGGAGCAGCGGCCGGCTCAAGGACCAGAGGGAATACTGGTTCGGGTTGATGGAGGCCGGGGCGTCGCGCATGCCCTCATCGACTTCTGCAGGGTCCTTGGCGGGCGCGAACACCGACGGCGCCGGCCGGTGCCGGGGGGACGGAGCCGACCCCGGGACGACGGCCTGGGGACCCGCGGCCGCCGGTTTCGGGATCTCCGGAGCGGCCCCGGGGATCGGCGGACGCTCGGGGGTGATCTGGGGGGTGACGCCGGCGTTCGCACCGGAGCCCGGCGTCCCGGGCGTCCCGCCCTGGGACGGCTCTTCCTCCTGAGCGGGAGCGCAGATGCCGACCCGCGCGCAGGTCTCCTGGAAATTCGCGTCGTCGGGGGTCGTGGTGTGCGGTTGCTTGGGGTTCTCGCCGAAGAACTTCTGGCGGATGGGCTTGCCGCCCTCCGCGGCCTGGCCGGGGATCGCCGCGGCCGCGACGAGGAGGAACGCGGCGGAGAAGGTCAAAAGGCCTACGCAGCGCATGGGTCTATTCTACCACGAAAACGGAGCGCCGGCGCATCAATTCTCGGCCGCGGACCGCACCCGCAGAGCCGCCAGGACGGCCGCCCCGAGCAGGGTCCCGGCCAGGGCGCTGACGGCGGTATGGAGCAGGACCGCTTCGAAGGGCATGTTCGTCGCAGCCAGCAGCTGCGTCAGGCCCAGGGGAGCGAACATCCCGAAGAACAGCCACAGCCGCGGATCGCGCCCCGAGACCGAGCGGCGGGAGAGCGCTCCCAGATACAGCGCGAATCCGGCGAAGAGGCAGGGATAGCCCACCGTCAGCTCCCGCCAATGGAGCGGCAGCCACCATACGGCGGGATTCCGCCCCGCGAGTTCCTCGAGCCACGCGGCCGGGCCCCAGCGCGTCAGCCAGCCCGGCGGCACCAGGAGGACCCCCGCCGCCAGCAGGGCGAGCACCATTCCGGCCAGCGAGCTCCGCCCCGCGGACGGCGGCCCCTGGGTCGCCGCCCTCGGATCCGCTGGGAGGAGCGCCAGGGCGGCCGCCAACAGCGCCGCCCCTCCCGCGGCCAGGGTCCACGCGCTCCGCCACTCGCCCAGGCGCCAGGACTCCATGGAGAGCAGGGCGTAGGCGCCCAGGCCGAACGCCGCGGCGACCGCCGTGGTCACGAACGCGGCGGCCACGGCTTCGCGCCACGGGGAGGCCTCGGGGAGGCGCGATTCCCGGTGCATCCAGCGCAGGGTCTCCAGGCCCTGCCGCAAGCCCATGATGGGGCCCAGGCAGGCGAGGGCCAGGCCGAGTATCAGGCGGACCAGGCGCTCGACGGGACCGTCCCCCTTGGCGGGCCGTTCCGCGAGGGAGAAGGCCTGGACGTAGCCGAGGGGCCGCAGGGAGCGGAGGAGGCGCCGCAGCTCGCGGAGGTTCCCCTCGATCCCGTCCGCCGGCCGCAGACGCAGGACCACGAAATCCGTGCCGGCGCCCGAGACCTTGCGGCGGACCGCATCGACGCCGGCCTCGACCGGGAGCTCCGTGAAGGTCGCGATCCGGAGCACCGGCTCCCGCCGCGGGTCCAGCAGCCGCTCCAGGATCCGGCCGACGGAGCTTCCCCGCCGCTCGTCATGGACGACGAGCCGCAGGCGCGTAGACCGGAAACGCTCCTCCAGGATATCGAGGGAATCCTCGTGCAGCCGCTCCAGCCCGTCCGGCAGGAGCACGCCCCCCTCGCCCTCCTGGACGGGGATGAGGCGTGAGTCGGCGTCCGAGCCCACCAGGAACAGGGGCCGCCAGCCCGTCCGGGCCAGGGACTCGAGCAGGTCGGGAGGATAACCGATCGTGAAAGAGTCCGGAGCCGTTCCCGCCGGCAATTCCAGCACGCGGGTCTGCGCGAACACCCGGGCGGCGAGAGCGATCCCCTGCGCGCGCGCGGACGCGTCCAGGCGCCGGGCCAGGGCTTCCCCCTTGACCCAGAGCGCTCCGGGCGCCAAGGGAGCGTCGTGGGCGGCGACCCCGGTGGCGCGCAGCTTCTCGATCTCCGACGCGTCGAACCTGAGGACCTCGCCCGAGCGCAGGAACGGACCCAGCCGCTCCGTGCGGAGCACGGCCCCCACGATCCCCATCGCCCGGGCCCGCTCCCAGAAGATGTTCGCGGGGTAGGCGTTCGCCAGGCAGAGGGAGCGGACCTCCTCCGCCTCCAACGCCATCGCGGCGCCCCTCTGCCGCCCGGTCAGGTCGAAGAGGAGGGTCGCGCCGGCGAAGAAGATCAGGACGGCGAGCGCGGTCCGCGGTCCATTGCCCAGGATCAAGGACATGGCGGCGCGGGCACGGGAATGCGGATGTCAGTCTTCCTGGGGGGCGGGCTCGACGGGCTCTTCAGGGGAGGGTCCCTCCGGCGCGGCCCCGGCGACAGGAGCGTCGGGGATGTCGCCCCCGGTCGCGGGGGCTCCTTCCAGGGGCAGCTCCGCGATCGTGAAGGCATCGATGGCCGGAAGGTCCTGCAGGTTGCGCAGCCCGAAGTGCCTCAGGAAATCGGGGGTCGTCCCGTACAGGAGCGGTCGTCCCACGGTCTCCTTGCGGCCCACCACGCGCACGAGGCTCTTCTCCAGCAGGGTCTCCAGCGCCGCGATGACCTCGACTCCGCGGATCATCTCGATCTCCGCGCGGGTCAAAGGCTGCTTGTAGGCGATGATGGACAGGGTCTCCAGGGCCGCCGTGGAGAGCCGCATCGTCATCTTCTCCCGGAAGAGGTTGCGGACGTAGGCCGCGTAATCGGGCCGCGTCGCCATCTGGAAGCCCTCCGCGATCTCGATGACCTGGATGGCGGCGCCGCGCTCCTCATACTCGCGCTGCAGCTCGGAAACGAGGCTGGCCACCTGGTCGCGGTCCTTGACCCCGATGGCCTGGCAGAGCTTGGGGACGTCGATGGGCTGGTCGGTGATGAAGAGCAGCGTCTCGATAGCCTGCTTTAAATCCTTTTGCTCCCGCATAAAGATCCTCGCTACGCCGAAGGCGCCTCGCCGCCGTCCCGCGCGCCCTCCCCTCCGGCCTCGGCCGCCTCCGCGGACTCCGCCCCCGGCTCCTTCGGGCCCTCGCCCTCCGGCGCGGCGGCCGCCGGGTCCGCGAAGCCGGGCCAGACCGGGGTGACGACCTCCGGCGGAGCCTCTTTCTTGTAGACCAGGATCTCGCCGAACGCGTCGCCTTGACGGGCGAAGATCTGCTGCAGCTTGATGAGCTCGAGCAGCGCCAAAAAGCAGGTCAGGATGGCCCGCCGCTTGCGCTCCCCCTCGAAGACCTGCCGTAAGGTGACGTAGGGGCTCTCCTCGACCAGCTGGAGGATCTTCGACATCTTCTCCTCGATGGGATATTCCTCGCCGGTGATGACGCGGCCGTCGTCCTCGGCCCGGTCGAGGATCTCCTTGAGCGTGCTCAGGAGATCGAAGATGCGGATGTCGAGCGACTTCTCGCGTTCCTGGAACCGGGGCGCGCCGCGGTAGAAGATGCCCTGGAACTGCTCCGCCCGGGACGAAAGGAAGGAGGCCGCCTGCTTGAACTTCTGGTATTCAACGAGCTTGGCCACCAGCTCGCTGCGCGGATCCGGGCCCTCGTCCTCCAGCCCGGGGTGGGAGGGCAGGAGGCTGCGGGCCTTGATCTGCATCAAAGTCGAGGCCATCACGAGGAAGTCCCCCACGACCTCGAGGTTGAGCTCCTTCATGATCTCGAGATAGGAGAGGTACTCCTGGGTGATCTTGGCGATGGGGATGTTCTGGATGTCGAGGTCGTTCTTCTTGATGAGGTAGAGGAGCAGGTCGAGCGGCCCCTCGAACATCTCCAGATGGACCTCGTAGGCTCGGCGGAGGGTCATGCGGCCCTCAGGTTCATCGCCCGGCGCACGCGCTCCAGAGTCCGGCCGGCGACTTCCCGGGCCTTGCGGCTGCCCGCCTCGAGGATGGCGTCCACCGAACTCTCCGGAAAAGCCTCCCGGGCGCCGAGGAACCGCTCGCATGGGGCGTTCATGCTCCCGAGCAGGGACTGCTTGCAGGCCACGCAGCCGATGAGGCCCTCGCGGCACTCGACCTCGCGGCGGTCGGCGAAATCGCTGTAGAGCCGGTGGAAGGCGTAGACCACGCAGCCGTCAGGGTGCCCCTTGTCCTTGGCCCGGACCTTGAGGGGGTCGGTGTACATGGACATGACCTTGGTCTTCAAGGACTCGGGCGTCTCGCAGAGCTGCAGGGTGTTCCCGTAGGATTTGGACATCTTGCGGGCGTCGAGCCCCGGGACCTTGGCCGTGGGGGTCAGGAGGACGCGCGGCTCCGCCAGCACGTCGCCGTAGATCGAGTTGAAGCGGCGCACGATCTCGCGGGAGATCTCCACGTGCGGAGCCTGGTCGATCCCAACGGGGACCTGGTCCGCGCCGTAGAGGACGATGTCCGCCGTCTGCAGGACGGGATAGCCCAGGAACCCGTGCGTCCGCAATTCGAGCCGGGCCGCGCCCTCCGCCGGCGCGACCTCCTCCAGACGGGCCCCCGAGACCTTTTCGCGGTTCTCCTGGGACAGGACGCCTTCCGCCGCGCGGGTCAGCTTGGTCTTGCCCAGCTCCTGGAGCTGTTCTTTATAAGTCGGGTTGTTCTCCAGCCAGGAGATCGGCGTGATCATGGAAAGGAGCAGCGCCAGCTCGGCGTGTTCGGGCACGCGCGACTGCTGGAAGACGACGCAGCGCTCCGGGTCGATCCCGGCGGCCAGCCAGTCGCGGACCATGTCCCGGACGTCGACCTGCAGGTTCCCGGTGGTCTCATAGCCGGTCGTGAACATGTGCCAGTCCGCGACGCAGAAGAAGCAGTCGCGCTCTTCCTGCAGCTTCACCCAGTTGCGCAGGGCGCCCCAGTAGTTCCCCATGTGGAGCTTGCCCGTGGGCCGCATCCCCGACATCACCACGCCGCGCTTGTCGCCCATGGCCTAGCCGAGTATCCCCACCTGCATGAGCAGCGCCATCGAGATGCGCATGGGCCACAGGACCAGCGGGGCCAGGTTGTGCGTGAAGAGGAGCAGGAGGATGATCACCATGCCGTACGGCGCGTGGCGCTCATAGACGTCCCGCCAGCGGACGGGGAGGAGCCCGCTGAGCACCTTGCTGCCGTCGAGGGGATGGACCGGCAGGAGGTTGAAGAAGGCCAGGAAGAAGTTGAGCGTCACCCCGAAGAGCAGGAGCTCGAGCAGGGTCTGGCGCAGCCCCGGGCCGGAGCCGGGGACGAAGGTCATGCCCTTGAAGAGGAAGGCCGCGGCCAATGCGAGCGCGAAGTTGGAGAGGGGCCCCATGAGGGCCACCCGCACCATGTCCCGCACCGGGTCCTTGAAGCGGCGCGGGTTCACCGGGACCGGGCGGGCCCACCCGAACACGGGGGAGCTCGTGAGCAGGCAAAGAAGGGGCACGAAGACGGTGCCGAAGGGGTCGACGTGGGCCATCGGATTGAGGGTCAGGCGCCCGGCCCGCTCCGCGGTGTCGTCGCCGCGCACGAAGGCCGCCCAACCGTGGCAGAACTCATGCACCACCACGGAAAAGAACAGCACCGGGAGCTGGATGATCCATTCCACGACGGTATTCTACCTGTAAACCGACGGGCATGTACAGCCGGGTCCGGCCTTCGCCGCCGACCGGGACCCGGGGTCTCAGCGCTCCGCGGGCCCGGCCGCGAGCAGGCGGTCGAGCCAGAACAGGATCCCGACGAACACCCCGAGCGCGGCGCCGACGAGACCCCCGACCACCCAGCCGACCGGGCCGGAGAGGAAGAGCAGGGCTAACAGACCCGTGTTGGTGGCCAGCCAGCCCAGCCCCCCCAGGGAGATGAGACCGAAGAAGCCGGCCGCCGCGGCCGCGATCCCGGCCAGGGCCGCGACGCGCCCCACGACCTTGGACCCGATGCGGCCCCCGCGGCGGGCCGTCCGGCCCACGACGTCGCCCGACACCCAGCCCTCCGAGGGGATGGGGTCGCCCGCCCGCACGGCCCGGCCGGCCGAGCGCACGGAGCGCACGTAGGCCACGAAGCCCGCGACCGTGGCCGCGAAGGTGGCCGCCAGGGTGGCCGCCGTGATCATGCCGAGCCGGACCCAGCCGTCCATGGGGGCGAGTTCCTCCCCCTCCTTCTTCCCCGGGAACTCGAAGGAGTCCGTGAGCTTGTTGATGCGCCGCATCTCCGCGGGCAGGGCGCCGCGCTTCCAGTGTTGGAAGAACTTCTCGCTCGCCCCCCCGATTCCGCCCCAGTCGAAGGCGACGGCGACCATGAAGGTCAGGGAGTAGGGAAAGGCGGCCAGGAGGCCGAAGGCCAAGCCCAGGACGCCGAACACGACCCCCGCGAGCCCCGACACGATGCGCAGCGCCGACACGCCCAGGAAGCGGCCGATGCTGGACGTGTCGTAGTCCGGCGCCGCCACGTACTTGAACCAGGGACGACCCAGGAGCAGCGCCCCGAATAGCGCCGAGCCGAAGACCCCGCCCACGGCCCCGGCGATCGCGCCGCCGAGGAAGGGGAACACGCGCTTGGCGATACGCCCCAGGAGGTTCAGGACGCGGCGGATGAAGGGCAAGAACCGCTCCGCGATGCGCCGCAGGAAACCCAGGACCGCGCGCGCGGGGGTCTCCACGGCCCCGGCCAAGGCGGCGGCGGGCGTGAAGACCAGCGCCGCCGCGGTCCCGACCAGCGCGACGCCCAGTCCGAGGACCGGACCAGCCTCGGCCCGGCCGGCGGCGTAGGCAAAAGCCTCAGCCGAGTTGCTCCAGAAACCGCGCGTCCCGGTCCAGGCGTCGCCCGCTTCCCGCGCGACCGTGGCCAGCCAGCCCGCGGGCCGGGGCCGCTCCACCGTCTCCGAGGACGCGGCGCCCTCGGGACGGACCGCTTCCTTGCCTTCGGGTGCCGAGGCCTTCCGCGAGGCGCGCAGCACCAAGGACAGCACGAGGGGCAGGCCCCAGAGGACCGCGGAGGCGGCGTAGAGCAGGCCGTTGGCCGTGCGCACGACGCCCTGGAACAGACCGGCCTCCTGCTTCACGCCGGGATAGGCGAGCCCCACCAGGCGCTCGCCCGCGTCATCGGCGATGCTCCGGAAGCTCCGCTTCCAGCGGCTCAGCCATTGCTCGGCCTGCCCGCGGCCGGACCAGGACATCCCTTTCGCGACGCCCGTGAGTATCCAGGCCGGGGCGCCGTAGATCACGCCCAGCACGAGCCCCGCGGCGCCGGCCGCGACCGTGCCCAGCCCGCCGATGAACTGCACCAGGCGCTTGAGCACCAGCCCGGTCAACCCGGTGTAGCGGTAGCGGAGCTCGCCGCGGTCGCCGATGACGTTGCGCCAAACGGGCGCGCCCAGCACGGCGGCGCCGCCCGCCGCCATCTGAAGGATGCCGGTGAGGCCGCCGACCACGAACCCGGCGGCGAATGGGATGGCCCGCTTGAGGACTTCCTTCAGCCCGCGCAGGACCCTCCGGATGAGGCCCGAGGTCAGGAGCACGACGAGTCCCCGCCAAGCGGCTTCGAAGAACACGCCGGCGGCCGAGACCGCGGCGCCGCTCACGGCGGCCGCGGCCGAAAATACGTATCCCGCGAGGACCGCGGGCATGGCGAGGACCGGATAGGCCCCGATGCGGGACGGAGCGTCCCGGAACAGGGTCTCATCGACCCGGCGGGAGCGCAGGCCGCTGTCGGCCGCCAGCCCGAGCCGGGCCCAGACCCGGAAGGAATCGCCCGCGGCTTCCCGGCCCGTGCGGGCCGCGCCGGTGAAGAGGCCGCGCCACACGCCGGGCTGACTTACGGCCAGGCCCAGGGAGAATCCCGCGGCTGCGGCCGCGGCGCTCACAGCCCAGGCCGCCCCACCCGCATAGGCGAGGAGTACGGCCGGAATGAAGGGGACGAGCATCGGCGCCCCGAACCAGCCGCCGACGGCGAAGATGGAACCCAGGGCCAGCACGGTCCACACCGAGGTCCGGGCCGGCTCGGCCGGATCTGCCTCGGATTCCTGCGCGGTGACTGAGAAACCGCGGCCCTTTCCGGCGAGAGGAGCACGACTTTCGCCTTCAAGGGCGGCGTCCCCTTGGCCGCCGTCCGTCCGTTCGGTCTCGCGACCAAAGGCGGCGGCCAGGGCGCGGCCCGTGACCGCGAGCCCGGTCAGAACCACGGCGGGCAGGGCCGCGGCGGCCGCGAAGGGCGCGTTCAGGAGCCGGACCACGACGCGGGCCACCCCCACGGACTGACGCGGGGAGACCTCGGATCCGACCTCATGGAAGGCGAAGGTATCGCCCAGGATGTCCAAAGACCGGTCCCAGCGCGCCTTGGCCTGGGCGATCCTGCCTCCGTCGGAGACCCTGGCGAGGCCCGCGAGCGTCCCCGAAACGAGCACGGCGGGCAGTCCGGTGACGAGACCGAAGGAGCCGCCCACGACGGCCAGAACAGCGGCGGTGAGGAACCCGAGGGCGCGCAGGGCGAGCATCCCCGCCATGCGCGGGAAAGCGCTCAGCCAATCCGAATCCCAATCCTTATCCACCGCGTAGCGGCCGGTCACGACTCCCGTCCAGACCGGGGCGGCGAGACTCACGGCACCCGCGGCGGCCGAAGCCATGGCAGCCTTCGCGGCCGAAACGATGGCGGCGCCGGCCGCGGGGATGACGCGGCGGATCAGGCGTCCGAGGAACTCGAAGACCTGCGCCAGCGCCGGGATGAGGCCGACCAGCACGCGCTGCGTCGCGCGCCAAGCCGCCCGGACCGGAATCTCCGCGGCCTTGTAGACCAAGCCGAAGAGGCCGAAGATGGGGACGGAAAGATATCCCAGGAGCACAAAGGGCATGGCCAGCACCGGATAGCGAAGGATGCTCGCCGGAAGCTCGGCCTTCATCGCCTCTTCCATCGACGACGCGGTGAGCACGGCCCGGAAGACCAGCCCGAAGCGGGCCCAGAACCGGAAGGCGGTGCCGCCGGCCGTGCGCGCGCCCGCAGCCGCCTCGCCAGGCCAGGAGACCCAGAGACCGGCCTCGGACAAGGAGGCGCCGAAGGCGAAGCCCAGGAACGCGGACGAGATCGCCGCGACCAGGGGGTGGGACGCGGCCAGGCCGGACAGCACGGGGGCGAACGCCAGCGCCCCGGGCAGGAAGAAGAAAGCCGACGCGGCACCGGCCGCGCCGAGGAGCAGCGTCACCGGCAGGGAGAACACCTTGCCCGCGGGCGCCGGAGCGGGCTGGGGCGCCGGGGTCTGGGGCTGTGCGGCCGAGTCCTGCGCCGTCCCGGGAGCCAGCCGCGGCGCGGTCTTGCCCGCTTGCGCACCGACCGCCTCATCCAGAGCGGCCGCGCCGCGGCCGCCGTCATAAAGAGAGGAAAGAGAGCCGAAAGACGCGGCGATGCCCTGCCCGCGGGATTTCTCGATAACGCGCAAGGGGGCGGTCAACTTCTGTGCCATGATGCCGGCGGCTGGGCGGGTCAGGTCCGCGTGAGGGACGACCGCGGCCGGGGCCTTGAAAGAGAGCGCGGAGACCTGCGCCCCGGCGACGGCGGCGGGGGCGGTCAGGGAACGCGGCTGGGCGGCAGGCTGCCGCGCGGCCGACGCCGCGGCAGAGGCGGAGCCCACGACCGTCCGCGTCATGGGAGTGGGAAGTCCGACCGTAGGCAGAACCCCGCTGAGCCCGGAAAGGGAGGAGCCGGCGAGGCCTTGATACCCGGTAGCGATGGGAAGACCGGTGCCGAGACCCTGCGGCACGACGGGCAGGACTCCGGCGTTGTTCACGGCGGCCGACTGCAAGAGCTGGGCCGCGGCGGCCCAGCTCCCGGAACCCGGGACCGTCAAGAGGAACGCGGCGCATAGGGTGACGGCGATGATCCGGGTAAAAAGCGAGTGGCGCATGGTCTCTCCTTGATTCAAGCCAGACCATTGTACGCGCAGAGACCGGTCCGCCCCTAGGGTCCATCGGATAAGGGAAGCCCAGTCAAGCGGCCCATGGGTCCCGGGAGGCATTCTGGGCCCCCCCGGGACCCGTGGACCCAGGCCCGGGCCCACCGCCAAGGCCCCTCACAAGCCCGGTCCCGGGGATTAAGTTGTTTAAGTTGTTTGCGGGGAAGAAACTTAATCCCCGGGGTTAAGTTTTGAGTTTTGTGCCGCGACTGCCGGACGGTCCATAAGTTAGTTGAGTGACAGGCACCGGGAAAAGATAGAATCGGGGCATCATGAAAGCGGTGTTCTATACCAACGAGTATCCGCCCAACATCTACGGAGGGGCCGGGGTCGCCGTCTCCTGCCTCTCGCGCGAACTGGCCAAGCTCATGCAGGTCGAGGTGCGCTGCTTCGGGGACCAGGATGTGAACACCCCCCGGCTCAAGGCGCGCGGCTACCGGCCCTGCGGCGAGATCGCCAAGGATGCCGCGCCCGGCGTCGCCAAGGCACTGGAAGCGGTGAGCATCAACCTGCAGTTCTGCAAGAACAACACGGCCGACGTGGTGCACTGCCACACCTGGTACACCAACCTCGGCGGCTTCTTCACCAAGATCCTGCACCGCATCCCGCTCATCATCACCACGCACTCGCTGGAGCCGCACCGCCCATGGAAGCGGGAGCAGCTGGGCACCGCCTACGACCTGAGCTGCTGGATCGAGCGCAACGCCCTGGAGGCCGCCGACGCCATCATCGCCGTGTCCGAGGGGATGAAGCGCGACATAATCGACTGCTTCGGCCTGCCCCCCGCGAAGGTCCACGTCATCCACAACGGCATCGACATCCACCGCTTCAAGAAGACCGCGAGCACCGACGCGCTCAACACCTGGAAGGTCGACTCCAAGACCCCCTACGTGCTGTTCGTCGGGCGCGTCACCCGGCAGAAGGGCATCATCCACCTGGTGGACGCCATCGAACACATCGACCCGCGCGCGCAGATCGTCCTCTGCGCCGGCGCCCCGGACACCAAGGAGCTCGCGGCCGAGATGGCCGCCAAGGTGAAGGCCATCCAGGCCCGCCGCGGCGGCGTGATCTGGATCCAGAAGATGGTCTCCATCCAGGAGCTCACCGAGCTCTACAGCAACGCGGCGGTGTTCTGCTGCCCGTCCATCTACGAGCCCTTCGGCCTCATCAACCTGGAAGCCATGGCCTGCGAGACCGCGGTGGTGGCCTCGGCCGTCGGGGGCATAAAGGAAGTCGTAGTACCGGGGGAGACGGGCTTCCTCGTCCCGTTCAAACCCAAGGCGGACGGGACCTTCAATCCCGCGGACCCGCGGCGCTTCTCCAAGGACCTGGCCCGGAACATCAACAAGCTCCTGGGGGACCCGGCCCTCGCGCGGCGGATGGGGAAGAAGGGACGCCGGCGCGTGGAGCGCTTCTTCAGCTGGGAGACGGTCGCGAAGAAGACCGCGGCGCTCTACAAGGCCTTGGTCGCGGCCAACCGGCGCGCCAACCACTGAAGGGCCTGGGCCCGGGCAGAGAACTCCCCTTCCCATTGGGCGCGGGCCGCCTCATCCAGCAGCAACCGGTACTGGGTCCCGGGCGAGAGCCCGGCCTGACCCAGATCCGCCCCTCCCAAAAGACGCGGCTGGAACGCGGTCTGCGGCCGTCCGGGGAACATGCCGGCAAGCGCCGCCTCGGCCGCAGAGCCCAGGGCGGCGCGGGGCGACATCCGCTCGGAGGCGGCCTGCAGTGCGGCGAACAGCGGCCTGGCGGAGCCCCGCTCCATGTGCAGAGACTCCAGGAAGGCCCTCCCGTCCCCCTCCAGCGCCAGGGCGCATAGGCCGAGCCGCACCACGGCCCCCGCGACGCTCCCGGCGGAAGCGGGCCAGGCGAAGCGGGGATGGAAGGCGGACAGGAGCCCCCAGCGCTTGAGCAGCGTCATGGCGGGCCCGGGGTCGCGCTCTTCCAGGAGACGCAGAAGCTCGCCGCGGATGCGCTCCCGGGACAGGCGGCCCGCGCTCCCCTCGCTCACAGCTCCCTTGACGAGTGCCGCGGTCCCCGGCTCCAGCCGGAACGAAAGACGCCCGGCATAGCGCGCGGCCCGGAAGAGGCGGGTCGGGTCGTCTTGAAAACTGGCGGGGTGCAGGACCCGGATGCGCCGGGCAACGAGGTCCTGGGCGCCGCCGTGCGGGTCCAGGAGTTCCCCGAAACCCCGGCGCGTCAGGGGGCGGGCCATCGCGTTGACGGTGAAGTCCCGCCGCCGCAGGTCCGAACCGATGGGGGCGGGGCGGACGACCGGCAGGGCGCCCGGGCGCGGATAGCTCTC
>Ga0209211_10004219_pt1 | contig 22643 bp, 20 predicted proteins | sample RifGroA2_FD_183992 | JGI IMG/M metagenome (GOLD analysis project Ga0209211, IMG submission 183992) | Groundwater microbial communities from Rifle, Colorado, USA - Groundwater A2 (SPAdes) (version 2) | ecosystem: Environmental > Aquatic > Deep subsurface > Groundwater | place: Rifle, Colorado...
CGGATCCGGATGAGAATTCAAGACCTGAACCGGATGCCGTTACTCCTGTTCCCACTCCTGAGGTAAGGTTAAGAGCAAGTGATCCTGATGAGAGCGTCAGTCCATTTCCCGTCAAGTCTGTGAATGTTTCTGAGTTGATGTTGAGACCAGAAAGAAAGGTGGTCAGTCCGGTAAAGCGACCAGTTCCGGCAACATCGAGTTTGGTTGAAGGACTGGTGATGCCGATCCCGACGTTGCCGTTGTTTAATATTCTCATAGCCTCAACGTTGTTTGGCAGGAATCTGATGTTGCCGCCGGAACCGCTCCAGGCTCCGGAAGTGTTGGTTGTAAAATCAAAAGTAGAACTGGAATTAGCCCGTTGCATGGTCAGACCAGTAGTGGACAATTCCGAATAGTATCCGGGGGAAGTATGCTGGACGCGCAATTTGGTCGACGATTCGGCCCCATAAACTTCCAGCTTCGCCCCAGGTCCCGTAGTTCCAATTCCCACATTTCCACTTGCATCAAGGGTAAGTGCTACGGTTGACCCTCCCAAGTCTAAGATAGATGCATCTTCAATACCGGTTCCTGCACTGTTCCAACGAGTCAGTCGGTTATCTGTACCTGTTCCACTGACTGCTCCTGCACTGGTTACTGATTGACACTCCCATGTAGAGGTAGACTCGTTCCACTGGAGAAGTTGGTTATCAGAGCATCCTTGCAGGAGGCCAACGGATCCTGAACTGAATTCTAACCCTGAACCTGAGGCGGTTGTCCCCGTGCCGACTCCTGAGGTAAGGTTGAGTGCAAGTGATCCTGAATCAAGAGTAAGCCCATTTCCGGTTAAGTCTGTGAAGGTTTCTGAGTTGATGTTGAGTCCTGAGTTTAAGGTTAAGAGACCAGTCAGTCTTCCTGCTCCGCGAACGTCAAGGTTGTATGCTGGTGAGGTCGTTCCAATGCCAATATTTCCTTCGACAATTAATCCATTTGTAGGAGCAACTGATGTATCATAGGATGCTCCAATAGTAGTACCACCTGATACCGACAGTTTTGAACCTGGATTAACCTCGCCGATGCCGACGTTGCCGCCCGTAATTGCTAATCCGCCACCTATAACTCTCTGCAAAGTTGTATCTCTAGTTACGGCACCGGTTCCCCAGGTAATAGTTCCGTCAGCGGCAATTAACACTCTTCTATATGCATCACCATTAACTCCGCCACCCATCAATGCATATGTGCTAACCCCCCTCGCTAAATTGAATGTGACATCATCGCCGGCGGCATAAAAACCCGAATAATAGGGTCCGCTTTCTGAACTCCCAATTGAGTAATCTGAAAATCGTACAAGTTGTTGAGTTGCTGCTGTTTTAACATGAAGATTCGCCCCCGGCCCCGTCGTCCCGATGCCCACATTTCCACTTGAATTTACATAGAGTCCTTGTTTTCCTGCTGCACCTCTCAGCCAAGCTGTTGAAACTACATCCAGTCCTGCTTGAGGAGTAAGAGAGTTGATACCGAGTTGGCCTGAATTATTGAATACCGAGATGCCGTTAATATCAAGAAGTCCTGAAGGAGCTGTGGTACCAATACCTACTCTTCTGTTTGTAGTATCTATGTTAAATAAGTTCTGTTCAATGTTGAGAGCTGTGGTTGATCCTGCCAGATCCCAGGCAATAGCAGAGGTAGAGGTCCAGGATGAGTCTGCAAAAGTAGTAGTTCCATCCGTGAGTGTTGAACCTGATATAGCTCCGGTTGCTGTAAGTGCTCCATTGACGGTGAGAAGATTTGATGAAAGAGCAAGAAGGTCTGTATCAGAAACGAGTCCGATGTTTGAACTATTGAGTAAGATGTTTCCTGCAAGCGTATCTCCTGCTACGTGAAGTTTGTAAGCTGGTGAGGTGACTCCTACTCCTACTCTCTGATTTGCATTGTCAACAACCAAGATGCTGTTGACATCGAGAAGTTGGGTAGGAGTGGTGGTTCCAATACCAAGATTACCTCCCGTTTGATAGAGACGTGAGGTAGTCAATGTATCAGTATCACTCCAGAGCGGTATGTAGTTTCCGATTCCTGATCCATCTATATTCCCAACTTGAGTCCAGCTTGTTCCATCGAACACTTGAACTTTATTATCATCCGTATCCCACGCTATAAAACCTTCCCCGTTTGAGATGGCAGTCAAAGAACTATTTTGAGGTAGTTTGAGTCCTTGAGCAGCAGAATCGTCATGAACAATACTTGATAGATCTATCAGTCCTCCATCTGCGGCGGTAAATACGTCAACAGCGCTAATAGTTCCCGTTCCTGAAAGATTTATCGTCGTTACGCTATCAAGAGTAGTTTCTAGAGAAAATGTTGTGCTGGTAAGATCTAGATCGGTACCGGCAGAATAGGTTGTATTAGAATCGCTTGCGCTAATTGTTATTTCTTTTCCTGAAGTCGAAAGAGAAACTGATCCACCTGATTTTAAAGTCAGCGTGTCAGTGTTCGAACTTGCGCTGATAGTTGTTGAACCAACCGTAACATTACCAAAAATGTTTTGGTCTGAACCTAGATCAGTATTCGTGATGGTCGGATTCTGACCGGTACTGACACCGATTCCCTCTCCCGCAATAATCGAATAGATCACGTTTGATGCAGTAAGTTCTCCTTCTCCCAGATCTGCATTTTCACCGTATGTCGCTATTCCCCCCAGAGCTTCCAGCAACCCATTGATTCTGGTATCCGAGTTAACGGTCAAGAGAGAATCTCCGGTTCGTTCTCCCAATACGTTTCGACTTTGATCAATCTGTGCAGTTACGGACGTATCTGACAAAGCTTCCTTTTCAGATTTTTGGTTTGCGAGGTTATTATTATAAGAAGTCAAGAAATAATAGAAGTCTGAAGCTGGATTCCCGACAAATCCAGCAAATGATAAAGCGCTTACTACCAAAAGCAAAAACACCACAATCAAAGCGGCATATTTTAATTTTGGAAAATTATGAGGAGGATCCGGTGGCAGCTCGAATTCTTCAGTATCATGTATAACTTTAGGTTCAAATTGGTGTACCGGATGCTCGTCAATTACCTGCTGAATAGACCCGTACGGCAACTGAAAATTCCGCTTTGCCGCGATTGCTTCAAGATCTTTTAACCGATACCTGCGATGTTGTCCTTTTGTTTTATAGCTCTTCAGCTTTCCTGATCTATCCCACCTGCGCAATGTCATGGGATTTATTCCTAAAAACTCAGCAGCTTCACTGATGGATAGATAGGATCGGTTTTGGGCAGATTTGTTGGGCATAGGAGACTGGTTATTGACTTTTGTAAGATCTGAACCAAAATGTATACAATATATTAAAATCTATACATTCGTGTATATATTTTATACGACTAATAATAATGCACTGTCAATAGTCAATTTTCGGGTAATTCCAGGGGAAATATAGGATTTAAAATTTGAAGAAAATATATAACTAACAGTGGGGCAGGCTTGATCCGGGATCCACTGGATTCCCGCTTTCGCGGGAATGACAGATACCTCGTCGATTTGTCTGATGTATAATTTTCGCCTTGAGTGTTGTGATAGAAGAGATATCAAGTTAATTAAATTCGATAAATGTTACAGGTCTTAAGACTTATGAAGGAAAAATGTATAAGTTTTTAAACGTTTTTAAGATCGAAACTAAAATGATAGCAATTTTGTCATCGTGATCCCGCAGAATGCGGGAGTGGCGATCTCTAGAGATTGCTTCGCTACGCTCGCAATGACGAAATTACTGGAAAATACTGAATAGTTACGTAATTCAGTAATCAATCTCTTTTGACCCATAACAATTACCCAATTAAAATTGTGCTCATAAAATGGCTTTAAAACCGTTTCTAAAACTTCTTGGCTATGTATAGTCATTGTGTAATTGTGTGTACTATTATTTGAGTTTGCGTGTATAACATTGAGCTTGAGAAACGAACGAAATCAGACCTCAATTGAAATGTTTCTTAAGAACACAAAAAGACATATTTCGTTAATTATGATAACCCCTTTAGTATTTAAATAGGCCTACTTTATATAGGCTATAAGAAGTAATCTCTATAACTAATATGAGTTATAAGTGTACGCCAAAGCTAAATATATACATATTTGTTCGATAACAGATTGTATAATCTAATAAGAAGTAAAGAAAAGAAACGCGCTTGCGTTTTTGTTTGAAGCCTATAAAAAATATTCTCGGAGTTAAGTAGAATGCGTAGTGGCGACATTCACCATGCCCGCAATGCTTCCCGCAAATGCGGGATGCAGGCGGGTGGAGCCCAAAATAAGGATGCGACCTGCCTGCCGGCAGGCAGGTAAATCGCATCACTACGATTTAGGAGGATATTACGTTATTTCCTACCGTATGGTGAGGGTGTAGAGACTCGGAAGATCGCCCAATTCAGGATTGAATGTCGTGAGAATAATCAATTGGTGCCCGACCGGATGAGGAAATACATACCCATTAACAAAAGGCCCCGAATATACGGGTATTTTATTCGCACCATCATATTCCATAACCGATATCTTTCCATCTTCAACTAAAACAAAATGACGGGACGTACCGATCCACTGAATCGGCAGAGGTGTATTTTCATCTTCAGGGTACATTACTGAAAAATCTATATGATAATTGCGATCGTCTTTCATATCGTAAACATACAGCATATTCGGAGAAAGGTCTCGCTGCTCTTCAGTCGGTAATCCCCCGATCAACGGTGGCTCGATCGTGCGTTTTAAGGTCGCGGGTGCAGTGGCTTCATACAGCACTTTTGATCCATCGGGTGCAAATGATAATAGTCGAATAGAGTCAGTGGCAATTTTCTGAAATTGGCTCGGCATTGCCCGCAAAGAAATTGCATTACTTGTTTCTCGTTCAAGTTCCCACTCCTCCAATAGTTGATTAAGCGTACCAACATAGGGCTGGGGATTTCTGGAGAAAGGCAGATTGCGGCCACTTAAATCATAGATGAAAAGCGTTGGTCTTCGCAAGTTGGATTCAAAAATACTTTGGCCCTCTGTCTGTCGGGTTGCCTGCTGTTGACTTAACTGCTCTGCCGACGGTGTGGCAATATACGCGATCTTTGTTCCATCAGGAGATAACAAGGGATCGAGCACCCCGGTTGAAGTCAGAGCAGACAATGAGGGATTTTTTAAAAATAACACCGCATCGGTTTGAACAACTATTTCTCCTTGAATACGCATTTCTCTCTCCCAATCATGATAGCCTTGTTTGCTGATCCGGACTTTATACCAATTGGGAGGAAGGTTGATAGTTGAGTTTGTTGCTCCTGAAAATATCCCATCAACATAAACTTGCGCACCATCCGGTTCACTTTTTGTGACGAGTATTCCGGTAGAATCGAGAGATTTATCCTCCGTATTTAAACGATACCCGCGGGCAAGTAGAATAACGATTGCCGCTGAGGTGGCCAATAGGAGCACGACTAAAATGGAAAAAATCGCCTGCTTCATAATTGCTATTATACTATTGTCACTATACAATATATAGGAACTATGATGAAATCAAAGAAAATTGGTATTGATCTGGGAACTGCAAATTCTCTCGTGTATGTAGCGGGTGAAGGCGTTGTGCTCAACGAGCCAACCGTTGTTGCAGTTACCATCGAGGACAATCACGTCGTTGCGGTTGGAAATGAAGCGAAAGATATGCTCGGCAGAACACCGGGAAATATTGTCGCTTCACGACCGTTAAAAGATGGCGTCATTGCTGATTATCAAATAACCGAATCTCTGATTGCTTATTTTATTCGAAAAGCCTGTGGCAGACGGTTTTTATTTAAACCAGAAGTCATGGTATGTGTACCGTCGGGATGCACTCAGGTAGAACGCAGGGCCGTGGTCGATGCTACGCTTTCAGCGGGTGCCCGATCTGTTTACTTAATTGAAGAACCATTGGCTGCGGCAATTGGTGCACAAATTCCCATTGCAAACCCATCAGGAAATTTGATCGTTGACTCGGGCGGCGGATCTACTGAAGCTGCAGTTATTTCTATGGGGGGCGTGGTTTCTCATGCTTCGGTTCGTATGTCCGGCAACAAACTGGACGAGATTATTGCTACCTATATCCGTAAGAAATTTAATTTAATAATCGGTGAACGGACCGCCGAAGAAGTTAAAGTAAAAATTGGGAATGCTCTCCTACTCGACCCGGACGATAAAAAGAAAGAACAGAAAACAGTTGAAGTACGGGGACGAGATGCATTTAATGGACTACCCCGCATGGTTGAAATCTCCGAGGAGGAGATCAATAAGGCAATAAAACCAATTCTTATGCAAATGGTTGGTGCCATAAAACAAGTACTCGAGCATACCCCGCCGGAGCTCGCGTCAGACATCATCGACAAAGGAATTGTCTTGTCCGGCGGCACAGCCCTGTTAAAAAATTTTGACAAACTGGTTACCCAAGAGATTGGAGTAGCTGCGGTTGTTGCTGATGAGCCTCTTCTTTGTGTGGTCCGAGGAACCGGAGTAGCCCTCGAAAATCTGGATTTCTATAAAAAGAGTATACGGAGTAATAGATGAATTATCTCTACCATTTGTCATTCCGGATGAGTGAAGCGAAATCCGGAATCTATCTTCAACACCATGGTCTACTATGTTTATATTCTTGCAAGTAAGAAAAACGGTACTTTATATGTCGGCATAACAAACAATCTTCTGAGAAGAATATGGGAACACAAGCAGGAATATGTTCAAGGTTTTACAAAAAGATACAGAATTCACATGCTTGTTTATTATGAAGAGTATTCAGTAATCCACGACGCTCTCAATAGAGAAAAGCAACTTAAGTGGTGGAATAGAAAATGGAAGATTGAGTTAATCGAATCAAAGAATGCTCAATGGAAAGACCTATATAATGAGATCTTATAGATTCCGGATCAGGTCCGGAATGACAAATGGATAAGTATATAGTAATATATTATTTTGCTCTATACTATTCGCAGTATAACTGCCTATCAAGTTCATAATTTTTGTTTACAATTTGATAGTAATCAATAATTAGTAATTAATAATTAAAACCTTATAGTAAACAATGCTTAGTCCATCGTATATATCAATTTTGGGAGTTAAGGTTCACAACTACTCTCTGAAAGAAATCCTAGAGAATGTCCGCTCAGAACTTAAAAGTAGTACTTTTGAGCATAAAAATAAGCAATTACGAGCAGGCCATGTTACTCGAGTATTACCCATATACACGGTGAACCCCGAATTTTTGGTCCTGGCTTATGAGCTGAATACGTTTAAGAAGATACTTAATCGTGCCTTTGTTGCAGTCCCCGACGGAATTGGCATTCTATATGCAGGTTTGCTAAAAAGGCGGGGGTTTCAAGAGCGGATTACGGGCATTGATCTCGTACATTCACTGACACGATTGGCCGCTGAGCACGATTTGCAGGTTGGATATCTGGGAGGAAAACAGAATGCCGCTGAAAAAACGTTGAACCGTTTCAAAAAACAATATACTCACCTAAAAGGCTGGTCAGACCCCGGACCGAAAATTTCCTTTACCCGCTATAGCTTTAGCGACGGCGGGCTAAATTCCCAAAAAACCCTAACAGACCTCATCAAAATACATCAAAATTCACATGATTTAGAAAGTCTTCTCGAGAAAATTTCACAAACAGATATTCTCTTTGTCGCCTTCGGTGCTCCCAAGCAAGAGTTTTTTATCGAGCATATGAAAGGCACTCTAACAACAAATCTTAAATCAAAAATCTTAAATCAAAAATCTATCGTAGCAGTTGGTGTCGGCGGATCACTTGACGAAATTTCCGGTATATCTCCCCAATCGCCCCATTGGATTGAAAGAGCTGGATTTAAGTGGTTATTTCGACTCGTAACAGAACCATGGAGATGGAAGAGACAACTACGATTAATCAAGTTTATATACTTACTTATGCGCGATTCTCACCTAAGTTAGAAATCATCAGAAGAATTTGGACGCCAGACTACCAAAATAGTAATAGGATTAGTGGTAATCCGCTATGATTCGTGTAAATCCTATTCTTCTGACTTGACCAATAGTAACCAACGGATTATGCTTGATGTATGAAATATAATCTGCCTTTCAGTCAACGCGCTTTCACCCTCCGAGTCGGAGGGTTCACCCTCACGGAACTCCTTATCACCGTAAGCATCATATCAATAATTGTTGCTGCATCTGTAATTAGTTTGAATGGATCTCTGAAAAGCGCACGGAATCATAGAAGAATGGCTGATATTGAAAGTATCCACTCTGCTTTGGAGCTCTATAGACAAACAAATGATAACTTACCCAACGAAACTGACCGAGACAGTACATTTGGTAACTGGGAAACCAGTTGTAAACTAGGATCTACATTTATGGAGTACTTAGACCCATATATTAACCCTATTCCGCTAGACTCATTAAACGATTGCTCTTCGAGTGGTGGTGGATCGTTTTATGCTTATTATCTATATGATGCTGTTTCAGGAGAATGGACATCCAATCCCGCAAGGTATTTTGGTTGTAATTTCAATGGAGACCTCGCCATTATTGCATTTCGCTCATTTGAAACAGATCCTCAAAATCCACGTACACAAGCTCACTGCGATAATCGTCTCAATCCTGATCCGGCAACTTGTTATACGGGATCTTCATCCAGAATTGCAAACACATGCCGCTATTGGGGCAATGAATTTGATTATGCACTGATGATACGTCCTTAGTCCTTAATAGAATTCAGGAACGAAAAGTCGAGAAAGATGAATTGGGTTGAGCAGTCGGTTGACACATTGCACTTCCCTGATATAATAGTTACTCTCCTTTCTCGGAGACGATTGGGGTACCCGCTTAAAAATTCACCCAGCCGTAGAGAGTTAAATTCTCATAAAAACACGAGAACAAAAGAACATTAAAACAAATTGTTTTTATGTTTTAATGCTTTAATGTTTTCATGAAAAATATGCCAAATAAACAAAAACAGGATGTTGTATCAAACTTAGTCAGCGCTCTTAAAGAACGCCAGTCTGTGGTGCTGGTCGACTATAAGGGACTCACCCATCGTCAACTTGAAGACCTGCGAACAAAAGTGACAGATGCGGGCGGAATGCTTCGGATTGTTAAAAATAAGCTCTTTCTTATTGCTCTCAAAGACTTACAGCTTCCCCTACCACAAGAAGCCCTCACCGGTCCGACTGCCGTTTTATTTGTCCCCTCAACCGATCCATCACCTATAAAAATTATATATGATCAAGGGAAAGCACTTGAAAGTTTAGAGATCAAATGGGGTATTTGGGAGAAAGAACTCATTGATAAATCAAAAGTCGAACAGCTCGCTACCCTTCCGAGCCGCGTGGAATTATTGGCAAAAGTCGTCGGCAGTCTGAAAAGTCCGCAAACTCGATTGGTTCTTTCACTAAAAAGCAATTTGCAAAAGTTACTCATTGCATTAGATCAGATCAAGCAACAAAAGGAAACAAATACAGCATAATAAAATCTGTAGTGGCGCAGCTTGCTGGACAGACGGAGTAGCGCCACTTGTGGCGCGCATATGCCCGCCTATTCTTACCTCTCTCCGCCAGCTGGCGGATCGAGGAGCGAATATCGTCGGGCTTAAGAGACTCTAAGACTCGTTCATACTCGTCAAGAGTCTCTAAAGGAGGTGAATCTAATATGGCAGAAAATACAAAAAAGACAGATGTTTCATCAAAACTTTCAAAGCTTATGGATGAAATCGAAAAGCTTTCTGTTCTGGAACTGGCTGAGCTGGTAAAAGCACTGGAAGAAAAATTCGGTGTAGCAACAGTCGCCGCAGCACCTGTAGCAATGGCAGGAGCACCTGCAGCAGTCGGAGCACCCATAGAAGAGAAAACAAGCTTTACCGTCGTTTTAAAAGCAGATGGAGGCAAAAAGATTCAGGTTTTGAAAGCAGTTCGGGAAATCAAATCCGATCTTACTCTTCTTGATGCAAAGAAACTCGTTGAAAGTCTTCCTAAAGACCTTTTAACCAATGTAAAGAAAGAGGAAGCTGAAGCAGTAAAGAAAAAGCTGGAAGAGGCTGGAGGACAAGTAGAATTGAAATAAGCACACAGGAATAATAGGAAAGAAACGGGAGAACACAGGAAAGTATTCCAGTGTTTTCCCGTATAAATCCAGTTTGTTTGTTGTGCTTTTGCTTTTGACCGGAACACTTGACACATTTCTTCAACCTTATTATAGTAATATCATGGCACAGTCTAATTCCCCGGCAAAACAATTTATTATCAAAATTTCATGCGGCTTGATTCGTACTGAATCACAGGCCATGTTGGCGATAATAATAATCTTCATACTGTCTATGACCGTTTCAGCGTTTCTTCTCTACCAAACATTTGTACCGAGAACAAATTATGATAGTATCCCCATAACAACTACCCCGCCTTGATTTATTTTTCTCTCCGTGCAAGAATGAATGTATGCATTTCTTGCGTTACACGTTACACGTTAGACGTTACATGAAGAGAGGTTTCACCCTCACCGAGCTTCTTATCGTGGTAGCAATTATGACCATCATAACTACTGCATCAATCATAGGTGTCATAAACGTCAGCAGACGGGCATCTACTGAACGAGCAGAAAAAGATATACAAGACCTCGTAGAAACGTTCCATACTGCCCGAGTAATTTCAGGCAAAGCACTGAGATACTCAACAAATTATACCTGTACGGAGTGTGACTGCCGAACAGACACAATAAATCAAATAAATAACCTTAACTCTGCTTGTTGGGTCCGCTACCGGACTTCGATTGACGGAGTAAACAACGCAACCGGTGACTTAATAAATGGTTATCCGACCGATCCTTGGGGATCTCCATATATGCTCGATGAGAATGAGGAGGAACGTTGTTGTGGAAGGACTGATACAAATGGTGACGGCAGGTGGTGTTTCCGAGACCGTCTATTAAGTCTCGGTGCCAATAAAGTATTCGGAGGAGGCGATGATATCACGGTTTACATAACTCCGGAATGTGAATTAGACTGAAATATCATAAACGTAAGTATGGCTTCTCAAGTTACAAGTTACCAGTTACCAGTTACAAGACGAGCTTTCACCCTCCGATTCGGAGGGTTCACCCTCGCTGAGCTTCTTATTTCTGTCTCTATTATTGCGCTCATTACTTCCTCAACCGTTGCGGGATTTGCAAATGTGCTTCGCCGCGCGCGTGATACAAAACGATTAGCTGACATGGAGGCTATTCATACCGCTCTTGATTCATATTATGCAGATAAAGGTCATTATCCCGGATCGGCCGATGGGATTACGCAATGTGGTTTATTCATTGGTGTCGGCGATCGAGGTCCCACCACAGTTTCTTGCAGGACAAATCCAATACCTCAGATATCTATAGATCAACTCTTAGCTCCTTATATGGGTGATGTTCCTCATGATCCTCTGCATGACTCTACAGATTTTGATTCGTCAAATGGAATCACGAGTCAGTACTTCTATGCCTATGATCCGCAGCACAACATCCGCATGCTCCCTACTCCGCCTGATTTGGAAACAGGATGTTCCAATGGCTCTGCTAGTGGAGTCGTTTTTGGTTTTAGACGATCGGAAACAAACAATCCTAATCTTAACAGGGATACCTGTGCTGATAGTCAAATGCAACTCAATCTCAGTCACTATAATGTCGGCATCGTACTGTAGTGGATGAAGAATGAAGTAGAATTAGGGATTGACAAGTATTCACAATTGGCACTAATATAGAATCATTCACTAGTTTGGCTATTTACTACGTACGGTGCTTAAAGCCACGGACTTTAGCCGGTGATGTAGTATAGTTAGTTAACTGTGTTTTAAAAAAGCTTCGTACTTCAGCACGTACGTAGTTTAATATAAATGAGAATTGGAAACTTTCACTTGGATAAGAATCAAATAAACGTCCTTGTTTTTGGACTGTTGGTATTACTTCTTCCGGTTGCCGTGTATTTGGCCGGTACCGTAACGAATACAACGAGAAAGGCAGCGCCAACGGCTTCTTTGTCCTTTGTCGCAAAAAATCAAAGTGGTACGGTGATCGGTCAAAACCCCGATACTTCTTATACGTTTAACCAGGGTGAAAAAGTGACGCTTGATGTTATGCTGACCACCGGTACTAATCAAGTCGAAATGGCACTGATGACTATTGATTATCCGGGCAACATACTCTCTATAAATTATGATCCCACACCTGCATCGCAAGATCCCCTCACCGGAATAGGTATGCATTTAACCACTGATCTCTATTGTGGGGTTAATGAGAATCCGTTCGATGCAAATAACTATCTGGGTGACGCATGGTTTCGTGGGGTAGAAGTTAATGAAACGACACATCAACCAACAGGATCTTTGCGTATATTGTGTGGAGCAGGATCAAATTCTGTTCCTTTCACGCCCCTGAGGTCAGCACCCGCAGGACAAACGACAAAAATTGCAACGATTACCTTTACTGTTGGGCAACCAACAAACTCTTCCGATATTATCTTTAGAATAAATAGTGCAGATGTGAATGCGAGTCCCACATTGCTCACCGCACTCGGATGCCGACAAGCAACTGAAGCATGCGGTAATGACAATACCTGTATTGAAGCTGTTCCACAATGCCAGAATAATCTAAATGCTAATCAAACAACCGGCATTACGTTTACCACGAACGCTTCTCAATCGGAACCTTCAATAGACTTATCTACCGCATCAACGACGGTAAATAATGGAAGCACGTTTAACGTTGAAATCCGTGCAAACAGTAGTGGGCAGGCTATTTCAGGTGTTGATGCGGTACTTGAATATGACAATCCTTTCTTCCAAGTAGTCAGCGTTACGCCAAATACCGCAAGCACCGTATTCACCTCATTTCAAAATGATAAGTTTGCAAACTTCTTTAACAATAATTATCCCGCTGGTTCAGGTAAAGGCCGCGTTGACATTGCTGCTCTCATCGATCCAAACGATCTCGATGGCGTTATCATGACGAATGAACTCATAGCGACCGTTCAATTTCGAGCCGTCGGCGTAACTACTCCCCAGTCTACTATCGCCGTATTCATTGATCCCGATATCACCAAGAGAAACAGCGATGCGAATATTGCCGTATTTGGCAGTGGAACAGACATACTATCTGCTACACGAAACCTGAACATGACTGTTTCAGGAACTTTGAGTCCAACAGCAACACCCACTAGAACACCAACACCTACGCCGACCACCGGACCAAATACGCCAACGCCCACTCAGATTCCGCCAACCAATACGCCAACACCAACTGTCGGGCCGCAAGTATCCATATCATTCAGAATTGATCTGCAGGGACGCAATTGGAGAACTAATATACTCAATCGGTTGACCAACCTCTACGTCTTCGTAAATGGAGTTGAAAATCAATCAAAGAGGACACTTAATAAAACATCGAACAGTACGACGGGACTCATTAGCAACGCACTTACCCTCAATGCGGGTACCTACGAATTTGTCGTACAGCCAAAAGGATTCCTGAATCAGGCAGTTACCCAGGCTGTCTCGGGTACAAATTCTGAAATAGGATCATCGTTGAGTCAGTTTAAAGGGGGAGATTTGGATAATTCAGGAAAAGTTACGGGAGCCGATTACAACTTTATGCTATCCTTTTTCAAGAAAGACACGTCAAGCACTGATGGCGACATAGCAAGTATCATCATGGCAGATCTTGATGGTTCAGAACAGGTAAACAGCTTGGACTTCTCACTCCTCCTGTCAAACTGGAATCGCTGTGGAGCATACGAAGATTCAAATGCGGACGGCATAGTAGATACAAAGTATGACACAGCAAACCCGTGCAATTAATGGTCTTTTTCTGATTATAAGTAGTGCGTTTCTTTTTTTCCCGAAACAGACACAGGCCGCAACACTTGTCCTGAATCCCTCTTCTCAAATGATCTCGGTAAATGGAACCATGGATCTTGCAGTAGTGCTCAATACAGAAGGCGCTCAAACATCAGCAACAGATGTTATCGTAACCTACGATAATTCAAAATTAAATCTTATTGATATAATCCCCGGCTCATTATACGATCAATATATTGGTGAAAGTATCAGCAACACGACGGGTCGCGCTTCAATATCGGGTATAGCCAGTTCTGCCAGCAGTCTCTACTCAGGCACAGGAACATTTGCGACGTTTCGATTCCGGGCAATTCAAAGCGGCTCTTCGCCCGTAAGTTTCGAATACAGTCCGGGAAATTTAAATGATACCAATGTGAATGAAATCAATGTATTTACTGACGCTTTAAACAGCGTTCAAAACGGCACATACACGGTATCCGGAAGCGACACCTCCACAACTACCACTACCACGAATCCGACGGCAACTACTGTACCTTCAACGAATTCATCATCAAAAGGCGGTATGCCCGTATCGGGCAATTCACTGCCGGCCATCATGGTCGCCATCGTGGGTGGTTTTTTCCTCTGGATCGGCTCCCTTCTGGGAAAAGAAACGTAGAAACAGTTACGAATTACGAGTTTGTCTCGCGAAGCGAGATCCCGCTTCGCAGGATAAGTTACGTCAGCCAAAGGCTGATCGGCCTCTGGCCGAAGTTAGAATCCCCAGGTTCAAATTTCCATATTAATTTATCTTTGAACTCGTAATTCGTAATTTACAAACTTACACACTAGTTTGTACGGGTATGTTATACTTAATATTCTTTCAATGCTTAAAAATACAAACGACACATCCAACCTGTCCATTGAAAATCTACCGGATCTCCTTACCGTCCGTGAGGTAGCCGAATTGCTGCGCGTCTCACCGCTGACGATAAAACGCTGGGGTAAAAAAGGAAAATTGCCGGCGATTCGTATCAATTCCCGCGGGGATCGGAGATATAGAAAAGAACAAGTCCTTCGTTTACTCGGTGTGCAAACTGATCAAGAATACTACTAAATTTACTTCGTGTCATTCTCAATTTTCTCAATTTTTTTCAATCGACGGACATGGCGCTCAACGAGAGGAAAATCCGTGTTTAAAAAGTTTTTGATAATTTTTTGTGCTTCATCAAGAGATATATGATCAGCAGAAAGTGATACCACGTTTACATTTTCATGCTCACGCGCTTCGGCTGCTTGTTCAGGATTTGTGGCAAGAACAGAACGTATTTTGGCGAATTTATTTGCCGCAATATCGACGCCGACCCCTGATCCGCATATCAGGATGCCGCGAGAGGCTTCGGGAGCTTTCTGCAACTGTTTTGCAATGTTCAAGACAAAGTCTGGATAGTCGTCGTCGGGATCATGGACGGTATTTCCCCCATCAACAACTTCGTATCCTTGTTCTTCAAGCAAAACTTTCAATTGTTCTTTTAGTCGAAATCCTCTGTGATCGGCCCCAATAAAAATTTTCATAAGACTAGTATACAACAATTTTTCCCCCTTGACTCAGCCTATAACTTATGATAAAAATAACTGTCATGGACTTGAACATAAGCAACCATCTCTTCTGCTCCCCTACCAACGCTATCAGAACATCTGTTTGCATTAAGATGGTCCTTACTGACTTCCGATTGTAGGGGGAGGAAGGTTTTTAGGTACGTTACAACCACCTCCCAAAATACGGGGAGGTTTTTTAGGCTTATGAGAATTGATTTTGACCAGAGTCGTAGAAATTTTTTACTATCTACTGGAGGACTTGCTCTCGCAGCTGTACTTGGTAAGAGTGCGGTTCATGCACAAGCAGCTACTGAAGTTGCTCCTCCGCTCGGGGAACAATTAATCAATCCGGCAGGACTTTTTAGCTTGGCTGAACTTCATGAATTTCATGAAATTGCTCAAGCAGCACATTTATCTTTCGATAGAGATAATCCAGAGGTCATACAATATATCCAATCAATGGTTTTTCACTCCCTTAAAGCATTGGGAGCCGATGAAGCCATAGCAGCAGAAAGAATTCAAAGGATTCTATTTGATTTCGATGAAACTTCTCCGAATACATGTAAAAGTTCTACCTGCGAAATACGTCCAGGCTGGCTCGTCATTACTGGTCAATATATGAATGAAGGAGATGATTGGAATAGATTTCGCTATCTACTAAATCATGAGAGTGGACATCATATAACTAAACCAGTAGATTCATCAGGTCTCATACCCGTAACAGAAGATTATGGATATACAAGATATGAAGTGTATGCTGATGATGGATTTGCACCTAAAATACTATCGACATCAGGAAATGCTCCAAATTTACATACGAAGGGAGTTAAATTTTTGCATGGCGAAACGACAAATATAGTCGAGGTAGTTATATTAGAAGAATTAAATGCAGAGCTTTCGGGAGCAATGGCAAGTACTCGTACTGGATTTATTGAGAATCCTTCTAATGAAAGTTACTTTTATGGATTTGCGGGGAATGGTATTAGGTTCCTTGACTATAACATAACTAATGGGAATAGATATCTTGAACCGTGGCAGCAGGTTATGAATTTCCCGAGCATGAACGGTTACTACTTAAGAAACGACAGGTATGGGCTTACCATCGCTCTCGGCGATCAGGTAATTCGAGCAAATCCTAATATTTGTCGGCTTCCGGAGAACTGGCGCGCAGGACTTGGTAACCTTTACGCTGCTGCAGTGATGTTTGGCTATCGTGACAATTATGAAGTGGCACACCGATTAGATTCAGATTACATAACAGAAACTGATATAGCCGATTTAGCCTGCCATATGGATAATTTAATCCATGAGAACTGATTTTCGAACGTTCCTGCCCCAACCCCTCAAGCAACCCGGACTCCAAACAAAATAGACTCATCATCTATCATTAAATAACCATATTACACAGTTATAGTAGAATAGCAATTATTATGCCTACGAGATTAGAAGAATCAGTCATCTACGAACACGCCGGTAAGTTAATTACCGATGCTAATAGAGAATTAGCAAAACTGGAAGAACTCGAACTAGCTGACGTATACGAATATCTTTCAGCACAAGAAAGAGCTGACAATCTCCTATTACAGTTACAAATAGACCCAGAAAGAAAAACTAATCACTTAGCAGAGGCCTTATCTACTTGGGAATCTGATAGATCAAAGAGTTTATACCTGTTATTACTGGCAGCAAAGCATGCTACAGAATTAAAAAGATTTAAAACGGCAGAATCCTGTGTACGTTGCTCTAGAGCACTTGTCGAATTACCGCTTATACCGACACTCGATCCGGAAGCCTATGGACACATGCTCGATCATGCAGCGATACTATTCGAAGAAGGACATAAAAATAGGAACGTCAGACTTATCAGCAATGCATACTATGCAGGTGTTACCTACAACTGCGTTACGTTTGAGTCTGGCATTTTTACGGACGAAGTCACAGAAGGAACTATCAAAGCAGCACGAGTAGATTATTATCAAATGTTAAATATACTCCAAGGCAGACCACCCGTTCTCCATTAGGGATTTATATTCGATAACCACCTATTGTTTTAAAAAATCCCTAAAACTCACAATACCTTCTACGTCAAAAAGCTCTCAAAGTTAGCCTGGTTAATACTTCGTACCCGACCGTTGTATACACTCTCAAACTCTTTTTTTGTTGAGGCTTTTACCTCTCCCTGCCATTTAAATTCATATCCGTGCAGTGCCCCGCCACTCTCTTCGATCAGATCAATCTCTTTTTGATCGTATGTCCGCCAGAAATAGCGGTTCACCCGCTGTCCGTTATAAGCAAGATGCTTCATCCGTTCAACCATCAGATAGTTTTCCCAAAGTTGACCAATATCATTTCGCAGAGTTAGTCGGTTGAAATTTTGAATAAGACTATTGCGAACACCGTTATCATAAAAATAATAACGCGCATTTTTGATGATTTCTTTTCTTAGGTTACGAGAAAATCCTCCGACTCTGAAAATAACGAATGATTTCTCAAGAAGGTCAAGGTAACGCTCAACCGTCTTACGATTAAGTGCTAGCTTGCTTGCTAGCTCAGTCAACGACACTTCATTACCAATCTGAAATGCAATAAGTCGAAGAAGGTCAACGATTTTTTTAGCATGTCTAATACTATCCAACTCAAGAATATCTTTATAGAGATATGATCCTGCCAGCTCATCAAGATACCGTGAACGTTCATGCTCTGCCTCTAGTAAAATAGTCTCGGGATACCCACCCCATATAAGCCATCGTTCCAACTGTTGTTTTGCATCAACCGCTCCATAGGTCTGTATCAATTCATTGAAGCTTACCGGATACAGTAATACCGTTTTTTTTCTACCGGTAAGAGGTTCGCCTATCTGAGCAGCAAGATCAAAAGAAGCAGAACCCGTTGCGATAATGGAAATGTGAGGAAATGAGTCAATAATGATTTTCAAGTTTAGTCCGATATTTGGAACTCTCTGAGCTTCGTCAATAACGAGAAGAGAGGTTCCGGTAATGAGTTGTCCAAGCTGAGCACTATTTTGTTGTGACAATAGCTCTTGATTACCGAGTTCTTCACCATTCATGAATCGATATAAACCTTCGTATGTTTTCAGAAAATCGTTAATAAGTGTTGTCTTACCGACACGGCGCGGTCCGTAGAGTACAAGGACTTTTCCTGGTTGAATTAATGAGTGTATTTGTCCTTCTAAAAGTCTCTGAATTTTCATTAATTGAGTATACTAAACTATCCGTATTTTGTCAAATACAGATACTTTAAGCTCATGCCAGTTCTGAAGGAGGTGGAGAGAATCCTTCAACTGAATACTTACTCAGTTACTCATTGACAAGAGAGGGAAAATGACTTAAAAGGGTAGATGTACCACTCGCAAATAAATTTGCTCGAGTATATACCCCTTTAAACTGCTTTGATCCCGCCTTGGGGCGGGACAAACCAGCATAAGACGGGTATAGAAAAATAATGAAATCGAGAAATATACTTTTTCTTCCTCTTTTAGGTCTTTTTTTAACCGGCGTGTTTGTTTATTATTCTCCACAGGACACCAATGCCCAGGTGGCGGTTTATGCAACCCGGGAAACAACGCCTGTTCTGAATCCTCCTGATTCGGCAGATGATATTGCCATTTGGATTCATCCGACTGACAGCTCTTTAAGTACAATCATAGGAACCGACAAAGACGGCAATTTGGAAGTTTATGATTTATCGGGAGCCGTATTACAAAGAATTCCTTTTAAAACCAATAATGTTGACCTTCGCTATAACTTTCCCCTTAACGGAGAACGGGTCGCGCTGGTGACCGGAATTGATAGAACGGCACATCGAATATTTGCCTATAAGGTTAATCCGGAAACCCGGCTTTTGGAGGACGTAACTTCCCCGCAACCCTACCTTACCGGCCTAATAGGTTCAGCGATGTATGTAAGTCCGGTAACCGGCAAATATTATATTTTTACCAATTATGAAAATGTTTTGAGGCAATACGAACTGAGCGATAATGGAAGCGGTCAGGTTGCGGTTAATTTAGTGCGGACCGTTACTTTCGGCTCGTTTATTAATCTGACCGAAGGAGTAGTTGTCGATGATGTTTACGGGAAAGTTTATGTAAGTGAAGAGCTCGTGGCAATTTGGAAATTGGGCGCGGAACCCGGTGACGGGGAGAATAAAGTGCTGGTAGATAAACCGCTCGCCGCGGGAGGATATTTTCAGCCTGATATCGAGGGGCTCACGATTTATTACAAAAGCGACGGCACGGGATACCTGATAGGTTCCAGTCAGGGAAACGGCACATACACTGTTTATACCAGAGAGAGAAATAATGAATATGCAGGGACATTTACTATTGCCGATGGAATTGTTGATAAAGTTACCGGGACCGACGGAATAGAGGTGACAAACTTTCCTCTGGGCCCTGATTTTCCGTATGGTGTTTTTATTGCCCAGGATGGCAGAAATAAAGATGGGGATGTTTCCTTGAATCAGAATTTTAAATTAGTACCTTTTGAAGGTATCGCGGGAGCAGTCAATTTAACGATGGATACTTCATGGGATCCACGGTTGGTTGGGGTCGGGGCAACTCCACCTCCCGACGGGAGTCCTACACCGACCCCGTCGCCAACTCCCGTGACTTCTGTTTTGACTTTTACCCCAACCGATGATGCCTATGTAAATGCAAATAACCCCAATAAAAATTTCGGGACGGTGACAACTTTACAGGCAGACGCAAGCCCTGCGAAAAACTTTTATCTCAAATTTAATGTTTCAGGGGTAAGTGGGTCGCAGGTATTGAGCGCAAAGTTGAGACTTTATAATACCAACGCCTCAGACAGCGGAGGAGATTTGATGTTTGTGCCTGATAATAATTGGGTCCAATCAGCTATAAATTGGAATAATGCACCTTCAGCTGGCGGCTCAATAATCAGTTCGTTGGGAAAAGTAGCAGTTAATAACTGGTATGAATTTGATATGACGTCACTCATCACCGGAGACGGTTTTTATACTGTCAGAGTGAATTCTTCATCGACAAACGGTGCAGCGTATTATGCAAAAGAGGGTACCGCAGAGTTGAGGCCTGCATTAGTAGTTACACTTGCTCAATAAATGAGCCAAAACTTTGCCGCCCCGAAGATAAAGGCAATCTCAATTTTCTGATTTGTAGCAGGCATTGGTAAACTATGTTGGAACGTGGTTTAAGGATTTTGTTTCGTCCAAAGGATACTTAAAACCTGCTTTTGTTTATCAACTCGCGCACTAAAAATAGAGCATATTTCTGCTCAAAATATGTCCTACTGTTGTAGGATATTTTAGCTTATGCCGGTTTAAACTTTACAACAACTGCAACAAAGCCGTTAACAGGTCTCTCATTTATATCAAAGGCTCCCTCTTCCACAACCCTTACACTGTCAAACCTGCCGGATATCTCTAACTCTTGTAGATATTGCGTAAGCGGTTTATCTGGCTGACCGGGACAACCTTTTATACCCGCTTGACTTACGTTAGTATAAAAACTCTCGCCCGGTTGCAAGAAACTGGCTATTTGAGTATCAGCTAAACTTGTCGGTTTATCTGTAGATATTAGCTCATTTTCTAGTCTCATTTACCTCACTTCTATCTTCATGTAGTTATGTAGGGTATTTAGCATCTTTGGGCTGTAAATCAACCTATAGGCTCTTTTTTAGCCTGCGTGGAAGTGGTAAAATGGAGGTTGGATACTACTATTCTATGCATATTGAAAGAGAACAAGGACTTCTACCTCTTGAGACGCTGCCGGAAGAGTTGAGGGTTTCTCCTGCCGAGCAAGCTGACTATCTCGATCGGCAAGGCATCCTCGTTGAGACACTTCCGGGAAATAGCATTCTAATTGCAACCCACAGGGATACGCCGGATCAGCAACAGACCTATGTTGACTCCTTTCTCCGCGTCGGCTATTATGACGATCCTCCTCACCTTATGGGGATTACCCATCTGGGAGAACATATGGTTTTTGGTGGCTGTCTGGAAGTTCCGAATTTCGAAGAACAACAGCGCCGGTTTATATACAATGGCTACCGTATAGAAGCCCGCACGCAACCGTTTGATGTAACGTTGCAACTTCAGGCTTCTTCTGGTTTAACAAACCCATCACTTGGCATCGCAGCCGGTATTCGCAATCTTGCCTCAATGGCATACCAGCCGCTCATAGACCCTTTACGAATGTCCTATGAAAAACAACTTATTCTCGATGAGTATTGGATGCGTCTGCCAAGTCTCCCTTGGCACACCGGCCGGGCAATTGCCGAAGCGCTCTTTGCTGCCGACCACGTACTTCAAAAAATTGGTACTGGGGACATGGAATCGTTAGATCGAATAACCCACGAAGATTTGATACGGCACGTTGACAGTTATTTCACCCCCGCCAATACAATGATCAAAATGTTTTCCGACGGGGATCGCGATAAATACGAGCCGCAGATTAACCTCATGCGTGAAGTGTGGAACGAGATAGCAAGCGATCACAAAGGAATCCGTACACGAAGTCCCGACTTTAGAAAAATGTCAAAATCCAACATGCTAGACGCTTCATCTGCATATGTAAAATCTGTCCCCTTTAACAAAAATCGGGTATGTGTGAGTACCGCAGCGGTCTACGATGCAGGATTTTATACGAAAGAATCATTTGCGCTCGGTCTGGCGACTGGTATCTTAAGCACTGACGCATTTTCGCTTTTGAGAGGGAGCGGTATTGGGTATGCACCTTTTGTTAATCTAGCCAATGTGCCTTACACAGGAACGTTCACTGTGCAAATGGGCATCGAGGTAGACAAAAGCAGATACCAAGAACTCTCGGTGCAATTACCGACTGTGCTTAAAACACTAATAGAGCAGGCGTTGGCAGACGGATTACCTGCTCGTCGTGTTGAAGCTCTCTACAACGCATATGCAGATGTGCCGTATTCACTCAACGGCAGGTTGCAATATGCATTCGATGGCTTGCGTATATGGAATCAGGTGATTCGTAGCGAGGATATTGAACAGTCGTACCGTTCTGTTACCGATCAGGATGTTGCGTCCTGGCTTCGTCGATTTGCCGAAGAGCCGGGAGCTTTGTTTATCGTCGGGGACATTTGAACGTAACTAATCTACATGGATTCGTCCGTCAGGAATTTGGCAGGGGTGGAGAGAATCGAACTCCCGTTCCTGGTTTTGGAGACCAGCGTCCTACCACTGAACGACACCCCCACTTATTCGATATGCAACAGGAACATAT
>Ga0209211_10004220_pt1 | contig 22636 bp, 24 predicted proteins | sample RifGroA2_FD_183992 | JGI IMG/M metagenome (GOLD analysis project Ga0209211, IMG submission 183992) | Groundwater microbial communities from Rifle, Colorado, USA - Groundwater A2 (SPAdes) (version 2) | ecosystem: Environmental > Aquatic > Deep subsurface > Groundwater | place: Rifle, Colorado...
TTACTGGATTTATTTAAAAATTTATCTAGCGACCGAGCCAAGAAAAAAGAACTAGAAGAACTTTATCAAAATGGCGAACTTAAATATTCTGAATTTAAACCGCTACTGGCTGAAACAATTATTGAAATATTCAAACCCCTTCAAGCTAAACGCGCCGAGCTGGCAGATGATTCTAAAAAAATTAAGGATATTTTAGAAGACGGACGCACCAAAGCAGCGGCGGTGGCAAATAAGACATTACAAGAAGTAAAAGAAAGAATGGGGCTTATATAATATTAGCTTATCCTAATGAAGATAACCCCACAATTTGGTGGTGGTTTTATTTATTATCATATAACTTGAGGGCTTGACTTTTTAACAATATAGAGCTACAATAAGCTGTTCTTTGAAAATATAAGTGGTTCAGAATATACCTATGAGATGAGCGTTTTGGGCACCCTAAACTCGGCTCCTAAGACGCTCGTCTCATAGAAGAGATGGGACCGCAACCCCGCGGATAGGGGTAATTTACTCTCTAAAGTCCTTGAAAGACAAAGGGAGAATAAAACAAAGGAGAAAGTGCCATGAAAAGCACAAACCCAAGCGGTCTTTGGACCGCAGGCTATGGAGAGGTCGGCGCAACTCTCAAATCACTGGAAGATAACGGCGTTACAATCGAACATCTTGCTCGGTTGCGATCAGACGAAACCTATGCCAAGCGAGTGGCCGAGTTCATGCTTCGTGGCGGTATCGAAGGTTCGATCCACCACAAGCTCGCTCGCGCGATTCTCGGCAACAATTTCTTCGGTGTCGAAGAATGGGCGACTCTCTATAACGCCAGCTTCACCAAAAAGCAGCTGCGTGCGGTAGCTGAGTTTCCTTGGGGTGAAGATATCCTTTCCAGCTCCTGTCCCTTTTACCAGGGTAAGTTGGTGAGGGATACTCACTTCGCCTTCCTGGGAATCTCACGCCTCAATGGCGTACCGCTCACGGTAGCCAAGTGGTTGGAGTTGCATCCAGCAACCGGACAGCCCAAGTTCAAATTCTCGCAGAACCCCTGGCATGCTGGCCAGCCCTACGCCGACGAGGCAACGATGGAACTCAAATGGTATCTCATGCTCAAGGATATTATTCCTAATTCAACGAATAAGATTCCTGAAGAGCGGGTGGCGATACTACCGGCCGAGTACGAGGTGCCGACGACCATCGCCGAGGTGACCAAGAATATTCTGGTCTTTCGTAAGACCGGAAACCGCCCCAATCCGTCACGCTGGGCAGCTTGCACCGAACGCACGGTGAAAACCAACACGGCGGGCGCTGCTTACGTTTCATGTGTCGGTAACTTCGACGAGAACGGCCTCAACGTCAACAACTGGAACGGCAATCGCAACGACGCTGTCGGTGTGGGTGCGGCTCGTAAGTATCCAAAACAAATCTCTAATACTTGAGGACTTGTTTCCACCTTTGCTAACGCTACGGTGGACAGGCCTCTTGTCCTTCGATAAGCTCAGGACAACCATGAGCGAAGTCGAAGGGTTGAACTCTTGAGCCTTCGGCAAAATTTTTTATTTTTGCCGGGGGCTCTTTCTTTTAATTAAAATATCCTTCCCAGTGGTGGAGTTACAGAACAAAATTGAATTATGACAAAACTTCCATACTTCCCAGTATCAAAGTTTTGTCCGATCTGTCGCTTGGCTCTTTCCTCCCTTGCATAAAATACCCAATTAGTTTATACTGTCATTACTTAATATCTTTACATACGGTTCTAGCTGTTTCCTTGCCTCCCTTTGGGAGATTATAAACAGTGCTATAACGAATCGTAGATGTCCCGCCGACAGTGGGAAAGAAAGGAATAATATATGCCTAATTTACCTAGTTTAGAGGAGCTGCTTAAGGCTGGTGTGCATTTTGGTCACCAAAAGTCACGCTGGCACCCCAAGATGAAGCCATTTTTATACGGCATCCGGCAAGGCGTGCATATTATTGATTTGGAAAAAACTAGCGTCCAGCTGAAAAAAGCCATGGATTTCGTGAAGCAAGTTGCCGCTGGTGGGGGGATGATTTTGTTTACCAGTTTAAAAGTTCAAGCGCACGATATCGTAAAGCAAGCGGCCATGGAAGTTAATATGCCTTACGTAACTGGTCGGTGGCTGGGTGGAGTATTTACCAATTTTTCTATCATCTATAAATTAATTCAAAAGTTGGATAAGATGGAGGCCGATCAAAAATCTGGTGATTGGGAAAAATATTCAAAAAAAGAAAGGTTAGATAAAGAAAAGTATCTCGCTGGGTTACGGGATTTAGTGGGTGGAGTCAGGGGTTTAAATAAAATTCCCCAAGCCATGTTTTTAGTGGGATTGCGCGAAGGTAAAAATGCCTTAGCCGAAGCCAAGAAAGTAAATGTGCCGGTAATTTCCATAGCCGATTCCAACACCAACCCCACTAAAGTTGAATATCCTATCCCCGCCAATGATGATGCTATTAAATCGTTGCAATTAATTACTGGCTTGGTGGCGCAAGCAATTAAAGAAGGCCAAGCCGAGGCGTTATCTGGTACAGTTAAGGAGGAAGTAAAATAAGTTTAAAGTTCACAGCGGACAGTTTGTCCCTTCGGGACACCACCCGTAGGGTGGCACAGCTGACAGTCTAATTTGACACCTTCGGCCATAAATAACTAAACTGTGAACCGTTAACTATTAACTGTTAACTAATGTATGGTAACAATAGATCAAATAACAAAATTAAGAGCCGATACCGGCGCTGGCATGATGGACGCAAAAAAAGCCCTGCAGGAAGCTAAGGGGGATTTTGATAAGGCTGTTAAAATTTTGCGCGAGCAGGGCTTAAAAATAGCGCAAGGCAAAAGCGGTCGGGCGACTTCACAGGGTTTGATAGAGGCTTATATTCACGCCGGTGGTCGAGTAGGCGCCTTGGTTCAAGTTGTGTGCGAAACTGATTTTGTTGCCCGCACTGACAAGTTCAAGGAATTAGCTCACGACATAGCCATGCAAGTGGCAGCTGCTAACCCGCAATATGTTAGCCCCACTGATGTGCCAGCTAAAGTTTTGGAACAAGAAAAAGATATTTATCGTAAACAGCTAGCTGATGATGGGAAAAAGGGGGATATGGTGGAAAAGATTTTAGACGGTAAACTGGAAAAGTTTTTCAGCGAAGTTTGTTTATTAAAGCAGCCGTATATTAAGGATGATAAGAAAAAAATAGAGGATCTGGTAAATGAGGCCGTTACAACGCTAGGGGAAAATATTAAAGTGGTTAATTTTTCGCGGTTCTCTTTATAGTAACGTCATGGCGACGTTGGCATATAAAAGAATTTTACTTAAATTGTCGGGCGAAGCTTTGGGTAATCGGGGCAGTGGTATAGATTTAGCAAAATTACAGGCGGCGGCGAACATTATCAAAACGGCTAAGAAATTAGGCGTTCAAATTGGCATTGTTATGGGTGGAGGAAATTGGTGGCGAAAGCGGGACGCGGGAAAAAGAATAGAGCCGGTCACATCTGACTATATTGGTATGTTAGGAACGGTGCTAAATAGTTTGGCTTTAAGGGATGTATTAAAGAGGAACGGGGTAAGGGCTGTCGTTCAGTCTTTCTTAGTGACAGCTCCGGGTTTGGCCAAAGTTAATATTAAAAAAGCGGTTAAGGATTTATCGGCTGGCCAGGTGGTGATATTTGCTGCCGGCACGGGCAAACCATTTGTAACTACTGATACCGCGGCGGCGCAGCGGGCGCGTGACATTAAAGCCAGCGCCATTTTTAAGGTGGGGGATGTGGATGGAGTTTATACGGCTGACCCTAATAAAAATAGGAATGCCAAAAAGTTTAGTGAGTTAACTTTTACCGAAGCCGCCCGCCGCCGATTAAAAATTTTTGATCAAGGCGCCTATAAAATTTGCCAGCGAGCCAAAATTCCGTTAGTGGTTTTTAAGTTGAGCAGAACAAATTTGCTTAAAGCGTTGCGGGGCGGAAAAGTCGGGACTATTATTTCCTAAATCTATTAATGTCGCCGCAGCCGGCTCGGCCAAAGCAGGAGTTGACAGTTTTTTTATTTATGTTAAGATTTTTTAGCTGGTCTCGCTTTAGTTTTGCTTTAGGACCAGCATCGAAGCCCTGTATGCGGGCAATATCGCCGAATGGCCCTGATTAGACTCGTACGGGCCGAAAAGGGAATCGGCGGGCAACAAGCTACGTCCCTGGGAGTGGGACGTTGGCGGAGGGGGTGGCAAAGGGCAAGATCGTCGCCACCCCTCTCTTTTTATTTATATTCCCGCTTTAGAATTGAGAAAAGTTTTTACATTGACACAGGCAATTCATTTTGTTATTTTTTATGTATTCACCCCCACACACTTTGGGGCTTAATAAACGTCCTTTCAACAACCAACGGAAAGGAACTGCCCTATAAGAATAATCGGGAGCCGCGTCAGGCGGTAGTGCGCTTGATAACCCAGATAGCACCCGGGTATAGGCATTATATGATGCGAATTCTGGGAAAGCTCCCAAAAACAATAGCCGTGAACCGCGGCCAGGCCCAAATAGCCAAAGTAAACGACTATTAACGGGTTGGAGGTTGGGCAATACCTCTGACCCGTTTTTTATCCACCTGCCCGACTTTTTTGTAATCTTTTAGCTAGAGCAGGTTGACCGCCCGTAGCGTCACGCCCCCATGCTTGGCAGTGGGGTTACCCTGGTGCTTGACACTTCGACGACAAGCCCCAATGTTTAGCATTGGGGAACCAGAGTCGCAAGCCCGAAGGGCTTGTTGCTCAGTGTCGCGCGCGAAATATAGATAGTCAAGCTCCGATGCTTGGCATCGGAGATACCTTCGCGCTTGACAAATGATAAATATTTGTTAAACTCTAGGGGATTAAATAACGGCCGAACCTTAACAATTTGTACACTCAAAATCATGTGAGGTTAAAATGTACTCCGTAGAAGAGTTTGAAAAAGTGCCAGCGTGTCACACGGGACAGGTAGATGGTTATGGTTACGCTTTTGTAGCTGGAAACCAGAATGGCGTAACACTGCTCGATTTACGCACCAAGCTTCTTTTGGAAGATATGTCTCATTTTGAAAAAGGGCGGGACGAAAAAAGAATCGAGCTACTTCAAGCCAAACGTCTGATTCAACCCAAGAACAAACCTATTCAGTATAAGCCGATTCAACAAGAAAACATTAAATCACTCGGGGTTTGGTTACATGTTACTAACAATTGTAACTTGGGTTGTGGCTATTGCTACATCTATAAAGATCAAGCTGCCATGACAATGAAAACAGCACGTTTATTTCTCGACAAACTAGAAGCGACCATCGTATGGCACGGCATTAAGTATGTGCAAATCAAGTTCGCCGGTGGCGAGCCGACTCTCAATAAAAAAATCGTATTTTTTATTGCAGAGCAAGCTCAAAAAAGATTCATCGAGAAAGGTATTGATGTTAAGTTAAGGTTGATCACTAATGGAATATGCCTTACTGATGAATGGGTGCAATTTTTAGAAAAATTCTCAGTAGGTATTTGTGTATCTCTCGATGGTGTGGGTGCTTGGAATGACGCTACTCGTCCATATAAAAATGGTCAAGGGTCATTTAATAAAATAGATGTGAACTTAAAAAATCTCATCAACTATGGCATACGTCCTGGCATTTTAACCACCATCACTGAAGCTAATATAGATGGCATTCCATTACTTACAAGATACCTGATTGATTCCAATCTGCGCTTCCGGTACGCAATGTATCGAGACAATACTGGTGGTTATGGGGGGCACGAAGCCTTTATTGATGAGCTTATGTATCCATTAAACGATTGCTATGAATACTACGCTCACGCGATTCGTGAAGGCCGCGCCTCTTTCAGTCATCAGTTGGCTGACATTCACCTAGACAGAAAAGCCCATTTCAAAAGCTGCAACGTTGGTTTTACCGGCGTGGTAGTGAGTCATTTAGGTGAACTATTTTTCTGTCAAGCAGCAATGAACAGAGACTCAATAGGTAACCTAAGCGACAGTAGATCACTCCTTGAGATGGTGTGGAGCCAACAGACAGTACCGGATTTTTACAATGAACTTGTAACTGATTATACTGAATGTGCCCAATGCAAATGGGCTCTTGCCTGCGGAGGCGGGTGCCCATTGAACAATTTAAGTGCAAAGGGAAACACCAACACAGCATCGCCTTATTGTCGATTATTTAAGGAGATGATTCCTCAATTAATCGAACTAAAGGCACTTCAAATAATCGCAACAAACTCGCAGCCGGAAAGGAGGTAATACTATGGACGAAATTCTCGTTCTGAGCGAGTCCGAAGTCGAGGCAACAATCAGTCACTGTGCTGAGGAATGTCAAGGCGCCCAATGCGACTGTGACTGCCCTGACGGCGACTGCTGCACTGACTACTGAATAGTAGTTGCAACTCAAACAGCCGGGAATTGGAGATTCTCGGCTGATTTATTTCTTACCAAGCAACAGTGGCTGTTTTTTGGTATAATTTATACATGACAAATCAAATTGTAGCACTAGTTTTCAAGTATTCGGTTAACTATGAAATTAGGCGAATTTTATATTCTCTAAAAAAAATTAATTGGTATAAAGAAAATAAATATTATGTTGCTCTTCCAATGGAACTTGGCTTATTTGGTAATAAGGTAACTCAAAATTCACTAAGAGAAATGGTTAAAAAAGAGTTTAAAAACGACCACTATAGAAGAATAAGTTTGCAGTTAAGCCGCTCATGGAAAACTACGGGTCAAAAAGTTATTCCTAACTTAATAGAAGACGGTTTCAAACTAAAAAAATATTATTATATTTATTTAACTAAGTACGGGGTTGGGGGAAGCTATCACTTACCCAATAAGATAATATTAAATTTCCAGCGAAGAAAAAATAAGTATCTAATAAAGACCATTATTCACGAAATAATTCATCTATCAATTGAAAAATTGATTCAAAAATATAAAATAAGTCATTGGCAGAAGGAGCGACTGGTTGATTTGATTGTTTTAAAAGTTTATCCTAAATGGAAGGAAGTTCAAAAAATTTCTCAGCCGGATAAAAAAGTAGATAATACATTTCGTAAATATTATCCAGATGTAAATAAAATAATAGCGAGGCTAGCCTAATAAATTACTTGTGGTTGAATAGTGCAGTGGGCCGTGCCCGGTAGCGAACCGCAGTTCTACTGCGGGGTTGATTTTTGGATATAAAAAAAGCTAGTGCGCACACGCCTTGCTTTTTTTATTTCTATATACTAAGATAATTTGAATTCCAAAAAGTTCCTTGTTAAATATCAATCTATTCAGAAAGGACCAATATAGCAAAGCACCAGATCATTCATGCTCTACGGCACGGCCAGCCGCTGTGTGGGTTTTCAAACGCGCTGTTTCCCAAGGACTGGCCCCCGGGTCACGTCTGGACCTCGGCAGAGGACACTGCCCACATCACTTGCGAAACCTGCAAGAGAAAGGCGGAGGAGCTCAAAAATAAGTCCAAGTAGGTTGACTAATAGTCAACCCCACCAGCATTCCCGGTGCTGGTTTTTTTATTCTTGACCGCCTATCGCGTCACGCCCCCATGCTTGGCATGGGGGAAGGATAGCGATGTGGCACGAAGTGCCACCCAAACTAGCGCCCCCAATAAATAACCGTCAAGCCCCACTGCTTGGCAGTGGGGTTACCCTGGTGCTTGACACCAAGCATAGCTAGTCATAAAGTTAAGAAGATAGATTATTAATCTAAAAATTATGGCCAGACCAATAGAGTTTAATAGGGAAATGGGTTCGGAGCAGGATCACCTTGAGCTTTTAAAGAAAAGGATAGAACAAGTTGAGGCCGAATTGGCAGAGGCGAAGGATCGGGGGAATGATGTTTTGGCTGCCGAGGCCGAAGAACGGCTGGCGGAGTTAAAAAGGCAGTACAGCGAGCTGGAATTAAAAGATCAGGAATCGGCTTAGAAATTTTGCGGATTATTACCGCCACACTTATGAATAAGTGTGGGGGTGTATCCTGAGCCATGAGCTTGTCGAATGGTCGAAGGGTTTTTTTATTTCCATAAAATAGACTATAATAAAGGCATAAATTGTAATCCCAAAATACTATGCCTATCAATATTGCTATCAACGGATTTGGCCGCATTGGCCGCGCCGCTTTTAAAGTCGCCATCACTAAAAAGAAATATCAGGTAGTGGCGATAAATGACTTAATGGAGCCTGCGGTCTTGGCTCAGCTTTTAAAGTACGACACGGTTTACGGCCCTTTTAAAGGCGAAGTCAAAGCCGATAAAAAGAATTTAATAGTCAATGGTAAAAAGTATCCGGTAGTCGCACAGAAAGAGCCGAGCCGTTTACCTTGGAGAAAATACCAGGTTGATGTGGTGTTAGAGTGCACTGGCCGATTTACTAAGGCTGGTGAGGCTAAAGCCCATCTTAAAGCCGGCGCCAAGAAAGTCATTTTATCTGCCCCAGCCAAAGGTGATGATACGCCGACTTACATTCTTGGCGTTAACGCGTCTGGAAAAATAAAACAAGATATCATTTCTAATGCTTCTTGTACCACTAACTGTATATCACCAGTAGCCCAGGTAATGGTGGCGGCTTTTGGCGTAAAAAAGGCGATGATGACCACCATTCATAGTTACACCGCCGAACAAAATTTAGTTGATGGCCCGCCGCCGCATTTACACAAAGATATGCGCCGAGCCCGCGCCGCCGCGCAAAATATTGTACCCACCTCTACTGGTGCCGCTCGGGCGACTACTTTAACGGTGCCCGAACTTAAAGGACTGTTTGACGGTATGGCTGTGCGGGTGCCAACAATTTGTGGATCATTGTCCGATTTTACTTTTGTGCTAAAGAAAAAAGTTACAGTTCAGCAGGTCAATAATGCGCTTAAGCGGGCTGCTAGTAATTCGCGGTACAAAGGAATTTTAGAAGTAACCACCGAACCCTTTGTATCTTCAGACATTATCGGCAATCCAGCCTCGGCCATTGTGGATTTATCCCTTACCCAAGTTGTCGATGGTGATTTGGTAAAAGTGGTAGCGTGGTATGACAACGAATGGGGCTACGCTAATAGGTTGGTGGAGTTGGCGGAAAGAGTCATTTGATTCATAATCTATAGTCTAATTAATTTAGTAGTTTGTTTTTGCAGCGGGTCTTTTTTATTTACCCGCACACCTAATTAGGTGTGGCGGGTTTACCCAAATTGCTTTATTATTAGTATAGAATGAATTTTAAGGTTATTTCGCAAGCAGGAAATTTAAAAGGGAAACGCGTGCTGTTGCGGGTGGATTTTAACGTTCCTTTGCATGGCGACGAGCTTTTGGACGACAGCCGCATAACTTCAATTATTCCTACGCTCAAATACCTTGAGCGAGCCGGCGTAAACCAAGTAACTTTAGTCAGCCACTTGGGCCGCCCTCAAGGCAGGGAGGTGAAGGGTTTGTCGCTCCGGCCAGTAGCCAAGAGTTTGTCAAAATTAATAAAGCGTCCGGTGAAATTTTTGACGCTAAGGCAAGCCTTGGCGTCGGGAATGAATGGCGAGCCGATTAGGCTTTTGGAAAATATTAGGTTTGAGCCGGAGGAAGATACTAATGACAGAAATTTGGCGCGTCTGCTGGCGCAACTTGGGGACATTTTCGTTAATGACGCTTTTTCGGTTTGCCATCACGCCGGCGCATCAACAGTGGCCGTCACCCGGTACCTGCCTAGTTACGCCGGTTTATTTTTACAATCAGAGGTGCGGGCTTTGGAAAAAATCAAACATCATTCGTCGGCGCCTTTGGTACTTATTATCGGTGGATCTAAAGTTGCGGATAAGTTACCGGTAATCCAGAAATTACTTCCTCGAGCGCAAAAGATTTTAGTGGGTGGTTTGGTGGCCAATACTTTTTTGGCCGCGCAAAAAAAACCTATGGGTAAATCCGGCTTCAGTAAGGAGTTAGTTTCCATGGCCGCCAAGATTTTAAAATCCGCTTCCCGAAAAATAATTTTACCTCAGGATGTGGTGGTGGATATTGTAAGCACTAAAAAAAAGGAAATTACCGTTGTAGAGACCGCGCGTGTTAAATCTAACCAACGTATTAGTGATTTGGGGGCGAAGACAATAAACGAATATGCAGCGGAAATAAAAAAAGCTAAGACAATTTTATGGGCTGGGACACTTGGTATAGCTGAAGAACCGGTGTATGCCCATGCTAGCTTGGCCTTGGGACGGTTAGTGTCAGGTATGGCCCTTGGTAGAGTGTTTGCGCTTGTCGGTGGGGGCGACACGGTAGGTTTTTTTCACCAGCATAAATTGTGGGTTGATTATTTTTCACTAGCTGGCGGCGCTAGTTTAAAGTTCTTGGCTGGCGAACGTCTGCCCGGGTTAGAAGCTTTAAAAACTGGTTGGTTTAGTAGACGATGATTAAACACACGATTCATAATTTAACAGCGCGGGAAATTTTAGACTCGCGCGGGCAACCCACCTTGGAGGTTAAGATTGAACTAGGTGGTGGTATTCAGGCGGTGGCGGCCGTGCCTTCGGGTACATCGACCGGGGCGCATGAAGCCGCTGAATTACGTGACACCGATTCGGCTCGTTATGGCGGGCAAGGGGTTTTGCGCGCCGTGCAGGCGGTAAACGATATTATAGGTCCACAGCTTAAGGGCGCGGCGGTTATGGATCAGACCGCTATTGATGCCCAGTTAATTGAACTTGACGGTACACCTAACAAAAGTCGTTTGGGGGCCAATGCTTTATTGGCCGTGTCATTGGCTTGTGCCCGCGTGACCAGTTTGGCTTGGCACATACCGTTATATCGCTACTTGCGGCAAGTATACAAATTAGAAATGCCAAGTTGGACCCTGCCGCAACTAATGATGAATTTTATTAATGGCGCCAAACATGCCGACACTAATTTACCGATTCAGGAAATTATGGTTATCCCTCGCTTGCAGCGTAAAGCCAAAGGGCAAGTAGTAACCGATGTGGCCGAAAGTGTGCGAGTGGGAGCGGAGATTTTTCATCACTTGGGCCAAATATTAAAAAACAATAATCTGGATACCGATTTGGGCTTTGAGGGTGGTTATGCACCTAATTTCCAAAATACCGAGCAAGCATTTGATTTGTTTATACAAGCAGTAAAAAGTGCCGGATTTAAATTAGGCTCGCAAGTGGCTATGGGGTTAGATATGGCGGCATCGGAATTTTATAAATCAGGTAAATACCAATGGCAAGGCCAGGCCTATAGTGTTTCCGCCCTGGTAAATTTGTATGCTGATTGGATGCAAAAATACCCACTGACCGTCGTTGAGGACGGGTTAGATCAAGATGATTGGGACGGCTGGAAAACGATGACGGAAACATTGGGGAGCCGGTTATTATTAGTCGGCGATGATTTATTTGTGACTAATTCTAAGCGCCTGGCCCAGGGCGCCAGGTACCCGGCTGCCAATGCCATTATTATCAAACCTAACCAGGTTGGTACATTAACCGAAACCATAAACACAGTGAAATTGGCGCAAAAATTTGGCTATCAAATTGTGGTGTCGCACCGCTCCGGCGAAACCACTGACGATTTTATAGCCGACTTGGCCGTGGCCGTGGCCGCCGAATACATCAAGGCCGGGTCAGTAGCGCGCGGCGAACGCGTGGCTAAGTATAATCGGTTAATGGCTATTGAGTTAGAGCTTTTTGGAAGCAGGTAATTATGGCCAGATCAGCTATTGCAACTAAAACTAAACAACGCCTGCCTTTGGTTTTGGCCATCTTAGATGGTTGGGGTATTGGTAGCGATAATAAAAAAATAAATCCGCTGCTAGTGGCCAAAACGCCGTTTTTAAACGGCATAATGAAGCAATACCCCCAAGCCAAGCTTCAGGCCTCCGGAAAGGCGGTTGGCTTACCGAAAGGGCAAGACGGTAATTCCGAAGCTGGACATTTAAACTTAGGCGCCGGGCGGGTAGTTAAACAGGACTCTGTGGTGATTTCGGAAAGCATTAAAGATGGAACCTTTTTTAAAAATAATATTTTATTGCAGGCGGTAGAACACGTTAAAAAAAATAAATCGCAACTTCATTTAATGGGTCTCTTGTCTAATTTTAATAGTGGGCATTCGTCACCTGGTCATTTTCATTCATTGCTAAAGTTTTTGCATCAGCAAAAAGTTCATGATATTTTCATTCATTTTTTTACTGATGGGCGCGATACGCCGAAATACGACGCCCTTAAATTTTTGCAGGAAACTCTGCGGCGGTTTAAAAATCACGAACAGGTTGTTTCGATGGTCGGGCGTTTTTACGCCATGGACCGCAAAAAAAATTGGGCCAGAACCGAAACAGCTTATGACTTGTTAACCTTGGGTCAGGGAATGGCGGCCGAGGATGCTGCCCAGGCTATTCGTCACGCCTACAATCGGGGTGAGAGTGATGAATATATCAGCCCAACAGTGATTATTGATAAAAAGTCTCAAAAACCCGTGGGGGTTATAAAAGACAAGGACGCGGTTATTTTTTTCAATTTACGGTCGGATCGCGCGCGGCAAATGGCCAAACCGTTTGTGCAAAAAGGTTTTGAAGGGTTAAACAAAGGCGCTTTTAAGCGGAAAAAGGTTTTGCGCAATCTTTTTTTTGTGGCGTTAACTGATTTTGGCCCTGATCTAGGCAATATTTATACGGCCTATCCTAGCCCGGACCTAAAAGACACTCTGCCGCTGGCCTTAAAAAATTTTCGTCAGCTATATATTACCGAGCAGGAAAAATATACACACGTTACCTATTTTTTCAACGGCGGTTATGCCGATCCCGTGGCGGGTGAGCACCGAATCTTGGTACCATCGCCACGGATTGATAAATACGATAAAACCCCCGGCATGTCAGCTCATAAAATTACCAGGGCGATCAAGGAGCGTTTGGCTAAAAAAAAGTTTGATATCGTGGTGGTAAATTACACCAACCCGGATATGATCGGCCACACCGGAAATTTTGCGGCTTGTGTTAAGGCGATGGAAATTGTGGATGAATGTTTGCAGGATTTAGGCCATGTTTTAAGGCGATGTCGAGGCACTATGGTAATTACATCTGACCATGGCAACGTGGAGGAGTTGGTGGACGCTAAAACCGGGGAAATTAATACCGACCACTCTGGTGCATTAGTGCCGGTAGTTATTACGAACGCTGGCCTTAAAAATAAAAAATTTAGACGCACTAAAGGCTTACTGGCTGACGTGGCGCCGACTATTTTAGATTGGCTGAATATTCCTAAACCAGCTGAAATGACCGGCCGGAGTTTATTCAGAAAATAATATGCCCGAAGTGGACAAACCAATCATATTAATTATTTTAGATGGTTGGGGTATTGCGCCGCCGTCGCGAGGAAATGCCATAACCTTGGCGCGCACGCCGGTGTTTAAAAAATTAATAAATACTTACCCAACCTTTTCTTTACAGGCGGGTGGCGAATCCGTGGGCTTGCCTTGGGGTGAGGTTGGTAATAGCGAAGTCGGGCACCTAACTTTAGGGGCCGGAAAAATACTTTATCAGGATTTACCGCGCATCAACCGATCAATAGCCGACCGCAGTTTTTTTTCTAACAAAGTTTTCGTTGAGTTGTGTCAAAACATTAAAAGCACCCAAAGTCAATTACATTTAATTGGCATGGTTAGCCCCGGTGGCGTGCATAGTTATCACGAGCATTTATATGCTTTAGCTGAATTGGCCCAAGCGCAGGGGTTAAATAAAATTTTTGTCCACGCCATTTTAGATGGGCGCGATACTCCATACAACAGCGCTTTAGGATTTATTGAAGAGTTAGAAACCAACTTAGCCAAACTTGGTGTGGGCAAAGTTGCCACATTATCAGGCCGTTACTATGCTATGGATCGGGATAACCATTGGGATAGAACGGCCAAGTATTATCAAGCCTTAACTACCGGACACGGTGAAACGGCCGCTGCCGCCGGTGCGGCCATAAAGAATTATTATGAAAATAAAGTTTATGACGAAGAAATTACACCCACTGTCGTTACTCAAGACGGTAAGCCACTTACCCAAATACAAAATGGCGACGGGATAATATTTTTTAATTTCCGAGCCGATCGGGCGCGCCAGATTACCCAAAGTTTTGTGTTGGGTAATTTTAAAAAATTTGACCGGGGAGTTAAATTGCAATTATCAGTTGCCACCATGACCGAGTATGAACGTGATTTACCGGTGAAGGTGGCCTTTCCCCCGGAAGTGGTTCACAATCCATTGGCGCGGGTTATTTCCGAAGCTAACCTAAAACAGCTTCATATAGCCGAAACCGAAAAATACGCCCACGTCACTTACTTTTTTAATGGGGGTAACGAAGAGTCGTTTGCGGGGGAGGAACACTTGCTGGTACCGTCGCCTTCGGTCACGTCGTACGATCAAAAACCAGCCATGGCCGGCCGAGAAATTACCCATAAACTTATTGCCGCCTTGCGTGAGGGTAGCTACAATTTTTACGTGGTAAATTTTGCCAACGCCGATATGGTGGCGCACACGGGCAATTTACCGGCCACTATAAAGGCAGTGGAATTTTTAGACGAAATACTGGGGCAAGTGGTAGCAGCGGCGCTGGAGGTAAATGGTACGCTATTAATTACCGCCGACCACGGCAATGCGGAAGGGTTAATTAATTTACAAACCGGCACGATTGATAAAGAACACAGTTCCACGCCGGTGCCGCTTATTATTGTCGCCAGTGAATTGGAACAAAAGGTGGCGGTAAATTCAGTAGTTACCGACGATTTAAGTCAACTTAAGCCAGCTGGTATTTTGGCCGACGTGGCGCCCACGATACTAAAATTAATAGGCCTGCCCAAACCAAAGGAAATGACTGGCCTAAGCCTACTCTGACAAATCCAAATGTCAAAATCCAAAGTTCAAATTTTTTCGCTTAGATTTTGAGTTTTATTTGGCATTTGAGCTTTGAAATTTGGATTTTATATTTTATGCCTGAACTGCCCGAGGTAGAAACTATACGGCGCGATTTAAATAAATTTTTGTCGGGTAAAAAAATTACGGCTGTAGAAGTTAGACAGCCGCGTTTGGTTAAGCCGTCAGTCACTAAGCTTAAGAAGGCGCTGGTAGGCGCACGGGTCGGGCGCGTCAGCCGGCGCGGCAAAATGTTAGTCTGGCACCTGCCGAAACAGCAAAAATTGTTGGTGCATTTAAAAATGACCGGCCAAATAGTTTGGCGACAAGGAGGGGGAAAATTAATGGTCGGTGGCCATCCGATTATCGGCGTTGATACTGTGCCCAATAAATACACCCACATTACCGTGTCGTTTACTGGTGGTGGCAAATTGTATTTTAATGACACCCGCAAGTTTGGTTATTGGCGACTGGTTGATGATGCTACTTTTACTGACATTTCTCAAAAAAATTTCGGCCCCGAGCCGCTGTCGGTTGCTTTTAATGCCAATTATTTTTTAGCCTACTTAAAAAAACACCAACGCGCATTAATTAAGGCCATTTTACTGGATCAAAAAACTGTGGCCGGTATTGGTAATATCTATGCTGATGAAAGTTTGTGGCTAGCTAAAGTTAAACCTCAGCGGTGGGTAGGGAAATTACATCCGGCGGAAATAAAATTATTGGTGGCCAGCATAAAAAAAATACTTAAAGAAGCGGTAAAATACCGCGGCACATCGTTTAACAGCTACGTGGATAGTTTAGGTCGCGCGGGGACCTATTGGCCGCACCGCAAAGTTTACGGCCGTGGTGGCTTATCATGCAAACGGTGTGGTACTATTATTTTAAAGACCAGGGTAGCCGGGCGCGGTACGCACTACTGCCCGAAGTGTCAGCGATAATGAAATTAACCTTATTCAATTTTGTGGAAAGTATTAGCAATTCGCTTTTTCTTAATAATCACGTCCCGCCCGTCGTAGCCCCCCGATGATCATCGGGGGGCGAAGTCGGGTCAAAATTGATATGTTTGAGATTATAAACAACTTAGCCGGACAAAATTATCTACTGGATGCTTTGGGTATTTTTAGCGCCGTGTGGCTAATTTGGATTTTGGCCATCTACTATATATGGTGTGTGCATCAGCAAAATATCTTTTCCCACTATTGGCATATCTCTGTATCGGTGCTTATAATCGGCTTAATATATGCGGTTAGTTTTATCACCGGTTATTTATGGTTTGAAGCCAGGCCGTTTGTGCGGGAGGGGGCAAATTTACTCATCAGCGTGCCTTACACTGTCAAATCTTTTCCATCTGATCATGCCGCCATTGCCTTTGCTATAGCGGCGGCGTGCTGGCATTTAAAAACCCGTTGGTGGCGGTGGTCGTTTGTAGCGGCTGCCTTGGTGGCGTTGGGGCGTGTGTTTGTGGGCGTGCATTATTTTCAGGATGTCATCGTCGGGGCAATTTTAGGTGGTGGGCTAGCGTGGTTAGTTTACAAATTATTTGACCGCTACTTCGGAAAGTTGCGAAGAGCGATTATATAATTTAAAGCCAATTATTTATATACTCGTATTATTTTCTTATTCGCGCGAATAAGAAAATAGTATAATGGCGCTAATAATTCAATTTTTTAATTTTGCCATGTCAGTCTTAGACGAATTTACGCAAAATATAGTTAACCAAAGTCAGACGAAAAATTCTGAAATTAAAACCGCCCTGCTCGCCGTGGACCGGGCTAAGTTTGTGGCTGAAGACTTGTCTAATCAGGCTTATGATGATTACCCATTGCCCATTGGTTGGGGGCAAACTATTTCCCAGCCGTCTACGGTGGTGTTTATGTTAGAACAGCTAAATGTTTCGCCGGGGCAAAAAATTTTAGAAGTTGGCTCTGGCTGTGGCTGGGTGTCGGCCCTACTGGCACGGCTGGTTGGGGATAAAGGTAAAGTAATTGGTATGGAGTTGATTCCGGAATTAGTGGCGCAGGCGCGGGAAAATATACAGCGTGTCATTAGGGGAAATGTTATGATGGCAGCACCCATACAGTCATTGCGAGCGACTTGCCCGCCGAAGCCTTGGCGAAGGCGGGAGCGAAGCAATCTAAAGACTGCCACGCCGCCGCATATCGCGTCGGCTCGCAGTGACGTTTTATCGTCATTGCCAGAACACTCACGATCATTCAATAGTGATGCAATCTCATTCAAGAATTTGCAGTTTGTAGCCGGTGACGGCAGTAAGGGCTATGATAAGCAAGCGCCGTACGACAGAATATTAGTTTCAGCAGGAGCAAAAGCTATGCCTAAAAAATTATTAGCACAATTAAAAGACGGCGGCCGAGCGGTAATTCCAGTAGGGGAAACATTTCAAGATATGGTGGTGGTTGATAGGCGGGGAGATGAATTCAAACAAACCAAATACCCCGGCTTCGTGTTTGTACCGTTGGTTAGTAAATAAAAAAGAGGGTTGACACACTGGTCAAGCCCTCGCACCGCTTAATATACGATTTGGGTTATCATTATTTTTGTCTTTCTTCGATTTCCTGTAGATTTGGTTTAGTAGCGCTTCTCCCACCCTTAGGCCAATCGACCTTATGTTTAGGAGGGGGTTCCAAAGCCGCAATACGCTCATTTAGAAGCGGCTTGATTGAATTGTCTCCGCCTAGTAGTTTTTTTGTCAACCCCAATATTTCATGAAGTTGATCAAGGTACTCTTGGCGTACAGAGACGACCTTGTGCATAAAACCCTCCTTTTTAAAGTGATTTCGATTTTTGCCAAAAAGTTACTATGTATTTAACTTTCAATACATTACCACCTAATAATTTAATAGGCAAGTGATTGAGATTTTTGTGATATGCCGCTACAATAATAGGTATGAAAGTATTAATTCTGGCTGGCGGATCGGGAACCCGGTTGTGGCCGGTGTCGCGCCAAAACCAACCCAAACACGTTCAGGTTTTTTTTGATTCCACTACTTTATTACAAAAAACTTGGCGGCGTTTAACCAAATATTTTCCGATAAAAGATATATTTGTGGCTACCACTGTCCCGCAAGTCGCGATGATAATAAAGGATTTACCAGCCATGCCGAGAGAAAATATTTTAGTTGAACCAGAGGCCCGGGGGACCCTACCGGCTTTAGTTTTAGCGTCCATAAATATTTTAAAAAAATATCCCAATGAAGTTTTAACCGTAGCCAATTCCGATCATTACATTGACGATGTCAAAGAATATTCTTTGGTGTTAAAGCGTGCGGCGCGGTCTATGGGCAGCTTTAAAGATCACATCGGGTTAATTGGCATTAAGCCAACATATCCTGACACTGGATATGGCTATATTAAAATTGGACGCAAACAAAGTAATAATGTTTATAAGGTTGATAAGTTTATTGAGAAGCCAAGTTTGGCCAAGGCGCTGTCATTTATAAAACAAGGAAAATATTATTGGAATCCGGCTTATTTTGTTTTTTATCCCCAAACCCTTATTAATTTAGTCATGGACAAATACCCACAAATTAAAAATGCTATAGAGCAAATTAGCAAGCATGTCGGACAGCCGAATAATTTAAATAAAATTAAAAAATATTTTATAAAATTTCCCGCCACTTCCATAGATTATGGCTTATTAGAAAAAACAAAGAAACTCATTTTGTTTCCAGCTAAATTTTTCTTTACTGATATAGGAAATTGGCGATCGGTATATAATATTTTGGCTAAAAATAATACAGAAAATGTAATTCGGGGACATTATTTGGGAATAGAATCTAGTGGTAACTTAATTTACTCTCGCCCAAATAAGTTGATATCCACAATTGGCGTTAAGGATTTTATAATAGTGGAAACGGACGACGCCTTGTTAATTTGTCCTAAAGCCGAGGCCCAACAGGTTAAACAGGTGGTGGCTAAATTGGAGCGCTGGCGACTTAAAAAATATCTATAATCACACAAACATTCCGATATTCTTGAGAATATTAGAATGTTTAACAATTTTTTTTCAATGATTTTTTACCAAAAGTCTAAAAGCGGTTTTGGCCCCTGGGCAAGGCGACTTGTTATATCGTTCTGTGTTATATTGTTAATTGTTGGTTGGGGTATGTGGCAAATCACTTCCGCTAACGGGCGTGACGCCAGTTTGGTTAGTTTTACTATTGATTCTGGTCAAGGGGTAAAAGTCATTGGGGCTAATTTAATCGAGACCGGATTAATTTCTAGTCCACGGTGGTTTAGAACTTGGGTTTACGTAACTGGAACCGAAAAAGAATTTATTGCCGGCGATTATAAATTACCAAAAAATTCGAGCATTTTAAATTTGACCCGACTTTTAACCGGTGCGTCACAACCAGAATCAGAGGTGACGGTTACAATTATTGAAGGTTGGACGCTAAAGGAAATCGCCAATTATTTAGAAAGTTCTGGGGTTTACAACGCCAGTGAATTTATTCAACTAACAACTACCCCGGACGAGTTCAATCCGATTTTAGATGAATTGGAAATTTCCTTAGCATCTAAACCCGCTGCGGCGTCGCTGGAAGGTTATTTATTCCCTGACACTTACCGGGTTTATCGTGATTCTACAGCCTCGGCTTTAGTTACTAAAATGCTAGATAATTTTGCTAAGAAGTTTAAATTAGAATGGCGGCAGGCATTGGAAGATAAAGGTTATAATGTTTGGCAAGGAGTTATTTTAGCCAGTATTGTGGAAAGGGAAGTGTCTAGTTTAGCTGACCGTAAAATGGTGGCGGATATATTTTGGCGGCGCTTAAATACTGGCCAAGGTTTGCAAGCCGATTCCACAGTAAATTATATAACCGGCAAAAAAACACCGTCCGTGTCTTTGGAAGATACCAAACTTGATTCGCCATACAACACTTATAAATATCGGGGGTTGTCGCCCGGGCCAATTTCTAACCCCGGCGCCGAGGCTTTAGAAGCGGTGGCTTTTCCAACCGCTAATAACTATTGGTATTTTTTGACTACACCCGAGGGCCAGGTGATTTATTCTAAGACCTTTGCTGACCACATAAAAGCGAAACAAAAATATTTATATTAAAACATGTTTAAGCTTTGGTTAGCGTTGTTGTTAATGGTCGGCTGGTTGGGCTATTGGTCCCTTCATCGGACAGTTGGAGAAATCGAGGTTACTAATAAAATAAATTTATCTGATAGTGAATCGGTCCTATCATTTGAACCGGAAGTGGAATTGGGTGTGGTAGCTGGTGTTGAAGAGGTAAACCCGACTAAAGATTTATTTTTGGTGACGAGAGTTATTGATGGTGACACTCTGGAACTCGCTAATGGCGACCGTGTTCGGTATATTGGTGTGGATTCACCGGAAACTGTGCATCCCAATAAAACCGTGGAATGTTTTGGGCAAGAGGCGTCAAGTTATAATAAACAGTTGGTAGAGGGTAAGTGGGTGCGACTGGAAAAAGATATTAGCGACCAAGATAAGTATGGCCGACTTTTGCGGTACGTTTATTTAAATGATGAAATGGTGAATTTATTATTAGTAACCTGGGGTTATGCGGAGGGGGTTACTTATCCACCTGATGTTAAGTTTGCCGAGGATTTTTTGGCTGCTCAAACCAGGGCTAGAAACGACGGTAGAGGTTTGTGGTCGGCTTGTGGCCCGCAAGCGTTAACCGTGACTGATAATGATTTATGTGTTATCAAGGGTAATATTTCCTTGTCCGGTGAAAAAATGTTTCACGTTCCTGGCTGTGACTATTACAACCAAACAGCGATTTCGGTTGACCGGGGCGAGCGCTGGTTTTGCAGCGTCGCCGAAGCCCTGGCTGCCGGTTGGCGCCAAGCCCAAAATTGCCCCGCCCTCTGATAGTAATAATTTTTTATCCGCCTGCGCGAGATGCCACGGCTGTAAAGCCGTGGCTGAATGCGAACGGTGGATCACCCGAAGCGGTAGCGCCGGGTGATACTTCGGCGGATTCCGCCGAAGTAATGGAGGATACCACGGGCGTCCCTCGACAAGCTCGGGATGGTGAGCGAAGTCGAACCATAAGCCCGTGGAGGCTTCATTTAATATCCGTAATTCATTGGATGATTTTATGCTCATCAATGTGGCTTACCAGGCTGACCGTCTACCGCAAGGCAAGTACGTGGTCAGGCATATTCGCCCGCCTGAAAACAATTAATCTAAAGCCTTCCTCTTTATTATTAAGGGGAAGGCTGTTTAATTTCGTAAATTGATTTTAGAGCTTTCGAAATAAACCCTTGTTCACAATCAATCGTGGATGCGGGTTTTTTTATATGCAAAAATTACCTACACGGCAACAAAGTAGGATATTATGTATCCCTAAATATGTCCGACCGGACATAATTAGGGACAGGATGTTTTTTGGGATTTTTTTACAACCTATGGCGACACTAAAATGTACACTATTGACACTATTTTTAGACCTGTTATACTGCTAATAACAATTAAATAGCCACAGACAGTAGGTCCCCGAGTGTAGTCGAGGGGTTAAGTCTCCGCCAGCGGCGGAGAGCCTACCGAGGCAGAAATTCGCTTAAGGCGGATTATATGTAGTCTGTGGTTATCACGGACTTTTTTAATAATTATTTAGGATTTAGAAATTAGGATTTAGGATTTAATTTTTTATGGCCAAGACTAAGCAACAAAAAATAGATTTAACAGCCCATGTAGTTAAAATGTTAACTACAGCCAAAGGCGCTGTGTTTGCTGATTTTACCGGTTTGACCATGAAGGAAATGACCGAGCTGCGGAAAAAGCTACGCGAGCAAGGCATAGAATATGAGGTAATTAAAAAAACCTTGCTTAAACGCGCTTTAACCGAAGCTAAATTAACCGATATTGCCAGCCAAGATTTTGCCGGCAGTATCAGTGTAGCCACTTCACCTTTAGACGAGGTGGTGGCGGCTAAAGTGCTAGTGGTTTTTACCAAAACTCACGACAAGTTGCAAGTTTTGGGCGGTGTTTTAGAAAATGCTTTTGTCGACCCGTCGCGGGTTAAGGCTTTGGCGCTGCTGCCTGGCAAGCAGGAATTACTGGGGCAAGTGGTGGGAACAATCGCCGCGCCGATGTCGGGTATGTTAAGGGTGCTGGCTGGCAATATGCGCGCCCTTGTGCAAGTACTGTCAGCTTTATCAAAAAAATCATAAAAATAAGTTTTAAGTTTTAACATTTAATCTTTAAGCTAAAAAAAATTATGTCCGATGAGACCAAAGAAGTAGAAGTACCGGCCAAGTTTAAGAATCTTGTTTATGAGATTTCTAAACTGTCGGTACTAGATTTATCAGAACTAGTAAAAGTTCTGGAAGAGAAGTTCGGAGTATCAGCTGCCGCCCCTATGGCTGTGGCTGCTGGACCTGCTGCTGGTCCGGCCGAAGCTGTTGAGGAAAAAACTAGCTTCAACGTGGAGTTAACCGAAGCTGGTGCCAACAAAATTGGCGTAATTAAGGCCCTACGTGAAGTTACCCAACTCGGTCTTAAGGAAGCCAAAGATATTGTTGATGGCGCGCCCAAGATGGTAAAAGAAGGCGCCACCAAAGAAGAGGCCGACAAGATGAAAAAGAAAATTGAAGAGGCTGGTGGAAAAGTTACTTTAAAGTAAATTATTTTTCACAAAATGCCCCCGTCATCAGCGGGGGTATTTTTATATGTCAGGAAACCCCGCACAGAAGCGGCGTCATGGCTACTCGGTAGCCGCTGGAGTGCGGGGATGAATGACATCCCGGAACGAAGTGGAGGCCGGTTG
>Ga0209211_10004222_pt1 | contig 22626 bp, 21 predicted proteins | sample RifGroA2_FD_183992 | JGI IMG/M metagenome (GOLD analysis project Ga0209211, IMG submission 183992) | Groundwater microbial communities from Rifle, Colorado, USA - Groundwater A2 (SPAdes) (version 2) | ecosystem: Environmental > Aquatic > Deep subsurface > Groundwater | place: Rifle, Colorado...
CTGCTGTTTGCCGCATTCATCGCGCTGTTCCCAGCACTGACCGGTTATGCCCAAGCGCGTTTTCCGATGCCTAATTGGATGCGCACCGTGCTGGTGATGCCTGCTGCATGGGTGCTGATCGAATGGCTGCGCGGCACGATCTTCACCGGCTTTCCGTGGCTCGCGTTCGGCTATGCGCACAGCGACAGCCCGCTGGCGGGTTATGCGCCGCTGTTCGGCGTATACGGCGTGTCGCTGGTCGCGGCGGTGAGCGCAGGCTTGCTGGCTTGGATGTACGATGTAGGAGCGGGCCATGCCCGCGACAAAAAGTATCGCGGGCATGGCCCGCTCCTACAATTAATGCTCATTGGAATAATTTGGATCGGCGGTGCGGCATTGCGCACCGTCGCCTGGACGCAGCCTCACGGCGAACCCATCAGCGTGGCATTGGTGCAGGGCAACATCGCGCAGGACATCAAATTTAACGAAGATGCGCTGGTCGGCACGCTGGAAACCTACCGCCGCCTGACCCTGCAAAACCCCGCCCGGCTCACCATCCTGCCGGAAACCGCGCTGCCGCTGCTGCGCCACGAGGTACCGCAAATGCTGGTTGAGCAACTGCGCGACCACGCCAGAAAAAACGGCGGCGACATCCTGATTGGCTCCTTCGAGCGCAGCAACGGCAGCTACTACAACGGCGTATTCACGCTCGGCACGGCAGACGAGCAGCACTACCGCAAACAGCATCTGGTGCCGTTCGGCGAATTCATCCCGTTGCGCCTGCTGCTCGGCTGGTTCATCAACGGCGTGCTCGACATCCCGATGGGCGACCTGGCGCGCGGCGATGCACCCCAGGCGCCGCTCGATGTCGCCGGGCAGCGCGTCGCGGCGAATATATGCTACGAGGATGTGTTCGGCGAAGAGATCATCCGCGCCCTGCCCGAAGCCACGCTGCTGGTCAACTTCACCAACGACGCCTGGTACGGCCATTCCCACGCGGCTGCGCAGCACAACCAGATCTCGCAACTACGCGCACTGGAAACCGGCCGCATGATGCTGCGCGCCACCAACACCGGCGTGACTTCCATCATCGGTGCGGACGGCAGGGTGCTGCAACAACTGCCACAACACCAGCAAGGCGTACTGAAAGGCATGGCACAAGGCTATCAAGGCATCACTCCCTATGTGCGCTGGGGCAACGCGGCGGTGATGCTATTAATTGCACTGATGCTGGCCTATGCCTGGGTACGACGTAACCACATCTCCTCGCCCCTCAGGGGAGATAACCAGCGACTTGACCGCGAGCGGGCTTAGTCGAATGGCTAGTAGTTCATCAGGGTTAGGGATAGGGGTGATGAACTGGTTCTGTTACATCCTGCGCTGCGCCGACGACACCCTGTACTGCGGCATCACCAATGATCTGGAAAAACGCCTCGCGACGCACAATGCCGGCACGGCGTCCAAATACACGCGAGTACGCCTGCCGGTGGAACTGGTGTTTGCCGAGCCTTGCATAGACCGATCCGCCGCATCGAAACGTGAGATGGAGATCAAGAATTTGACGCGGGCGGAGAAATTGGCGTTGATAAATTTAGGCGCATGAGCCATTGCTCCCGAAGTGGCTCACATGGAACCAAGTGAATACCCCCGTGATTCTCAATTAGCCAGTCCTGTAACTGTGGGGCATACCTGAAACCTTTCTGGAGTTGAAACAAGATGATTTGGACCCAGGTGATTGTGAAAGGCAAGCTAGCCAAAATTAGCGACGGTGTTTGGTCTGGCGATACTTTCAAGTCTTCTGTAATAGAAATTGGCGAATACAGCATTCATGGCGTGCGCATGGCCAAATGCCTGCTTGACCGCATGGAGACAGAAAAAGAAATGGAGCTGCTCATTTGCAGCGCGCACATTTATGGCGTACGGGTAAATGGAGCGGTTTACAAGGAAGGGGCGTTGAGGCAATTGGGTTGGGCTCTTATTGTCGCTGTGGTATTGGGCGCGATATTTATTCCGTTGGCGGCAGTTTCATTGATATTTGTCAGAAGGTCTTTTGCGATCTACTCGTTTTAGCCTCCGTTAAAAACGGTTGGGCGCCCTGCTGAATCAGGCTTTGAATTCCAATCAATGACGAACATAACCTCCGAAAACCAGTAAAATGCGCCCCTTTGCAATTGTTTGAAAATAACCGATGCTAACCTTTCAACAGATCATCCTGACGCTGCAAAATTACTGGGACAAGCAGGGCTGCGCGCTGCTGCAACCTTACGATATGGAAGTCGGCGCGGGCACGTCGCACACCGGGCGCTACGGCGAGAACCCGAACCGCTTGCAGCATTACTACCAGTTTCAGGTGGTGCTGAAGCCCTCCCCCGCCAACATTCTCGACCTGTACCTCGGTTCGCTGGAGGCGCTCGGTTTCGATCTCAAACAGAACGACATCCGCTTCGTCGAGGACGACTGGGAGAACCCGACGCTCGGTGCATGGGGGCTAGGCTGGGAGGTGTGGCTGAACGGCATGGAAGTGACGCAGTTTACTTATTTCCAGCAGGTCGGCGGCATAGACTGCAAACCGATCACCGGCGAGATCACTTACGGGCTGGAGCGGCTGGCGATGTACCTGCAAGGCGTGGAGAACGTATTCGACCTGACCTGGACGCCGGGCGTAACTTACCGCGATGTGTACCACCAGAACGAGATCGAACAATCCGCCTACAACTTCGAGCACAGCGATGTGGAATTCCTGCTCGGTGCGTTCGGCAGCCACGAGAAACAGGCCAAATATCTGATGGAACAGCAACTGGCATTGCCCGCCTACGAGCAGGTGCTGAAAGCGGCGCATACCTTCAACCTGCTGGATGCGCGCGGCGCGATCTCGGTCACCGAGCGCGCCGCCTACATCGGGCGCATCCGCAATCTGGCGCGCAGCGTCGCGCAAAGCTACCTCGACAGTCGCGCCCGGCTCGGCTTCCCGATGGCGCCCAAAGAGTGGGCTGCTGAAGTGCTGGCGCAGCTCGAAAAGAAGGTGGCAGCATGAGCACCAATAATTTGCTGGTCGAGTTGCTCGTCGAAGAATTGCCGCCGAAGGCGCTGAAGAAGCTGGGCGAGAGTTTCGCCGAGGGGCTGACAGCAAGCCTCAAGGTGCAAGGCTTGGCTACTGCCGAAAGCACGGTGACTCCTTTTGCTTCGCCGCGTCGCCTTGCGGTACTAGTGAGCGATGTCGTCGCCAAGGCAGACGACAAACCTGTGTCACAAAAGCTGATGCCGGTATCCGTCGGGCTGGACGCATCCGGTCAGGCAACACCCGCGCTGCTGAAGAAACTCGCCGCGCTGGGTGTGGGAGCTGAGGTTGTGCCGCAGTTGCGCCGCGAAGGCGAGGGCAAAGCAGAGTCATTGGTCTTTGACAGCCTACAAGCAGGGGCGACACTGGTGCAGGGTTTGCAGCATGCTTTGCAGGACGCGCTGGCGAAATTACCGATCCCCAAGGTGATGACCTACCAGCTCGCCGACGGCTGGAGCAGTGTGCAGTTCGTGCGCCCCGCGCATGGTTTGGTGGCGCTGCATGGCAGCGATGTCGTCGAAATCAAAGTGCTCGGCCTAACCGCCGGACGCGAGACACAGGGCCACCGCTTCGAGGCGAAAAATGCCACGCTGGAAATCCGCGATGCCGACAGCTACGAAGCCCAGATGGAAAACGAGGGTGCGGTAATCCCGAGTTTTGAAAAACGCCGCGCCGAGATCGTGCACCAGTTGGCGAAGGCGGCAGTGCAAGCGGACGGCGGGGTAACGCCGATTGTGGACGACGCGTTGCTGGATGAAGTGACCGCGCTGGTCGAACGTCCAAACGTGCTGATCGGGCAGTTCGAAACAGAATTTCTCGAAGTGCCGCAGGAATGCCTGATCCTGACGATGAAGGCGAACCAGAAATATTTTCCGCTGCTGGACGCAAGTGGAAAGCTCACCAATAAATTTTTGATCGTGTCCAATATCCGCCCGGCGGATGCCAGCCTGGTGATCGGCGGCAACGAGCGCGTGGTGCGCCCGCGCCTGGCGGATGCGAAATTCTTCTTCGACCAGGACCGCAAGAAGACGCTGGAATCGCGCGTCGAGAAACTCGGCAAGGTGGTGTACCACAACAAGCTGGGCACGCAGTTGCAGCGCACCGAGCGCGTCGCCACGCTGGCGGGTACGATTGCACGGTTGCTGGATGCGGACAAGGCGGATGCGGAACTGGCGGCGCGGCTGTCCAAGGCCGACCTGCTCACCGACATGGTCGGCGAGTTCCCCGAGCTGCAGGGCATCATGGGGCGTTACTACGCGTTGCATGACGGCGAGGATAAGGTGGTGGCGGACGCCATCGAGGCGCATTACCACCCGCGTTTTGCCGGGGATACGTTGCCGCAGGGTGCGATAGCGTGCGCCGTGGCGCTGGCCGACAAGCTGGATACGCTGCTCGGCATTTACGGTATCGGCCAGGTGCCCACCGGTGACAAGGATCCGTTCGGCTTGCGCCGCCATGCGTTGGGCATATTGCGCATCCTGATCGAAACGCCGCTCGATTTGCCGTTGCCTGCGCTGATCAAGACTGCTGCCGGTAATTTCCCCGCAGGCCTGTTGAGCGCGACAGTAGCAGGCGACGTGGAAATTTTTATGCTGGATCGCCTGCGCGGTTATCTGCGTGAGCGCGATTTCGAGGTGTCGCATATCGAGGCGGTGCTTCATATTCTGAATGGGCGCATGCATGAGGCCTTGCCGCGCCTGCAAGGGGTGCGCACCTTCGCCGCTTTGGAGGTGTCGAAGGATCTGGCGGCAGCCAACAAGCGTGTGCAGAACATCATGCGCAAAAATTGCGAAGAACTCGGTGCTGAATTCACCGGTGTATCCGTGAAACCCGCGTTGCTGAAAGAAACCGCCGAGCGCGACCTGTTTCAATCCATGCAGGATATCGCGCCGTTTGCCCAGGGCTATCTGGATCGCGGCGACTATGGGCAGAACCTGAAAGTGCTGACCACGCTCAAACCGTTCATCGACGATTTTTTCGAGAAGGTCATGGTGATGTGCGAGGACAAGGAGCTGCGCCTGAACCGGGCGGCGCTATTGCAGCAACTCGGTAAGTTAATGAACCAGGTTGCCGATATTTCCAGGCTGGTGGCATGAGGGGAAAAATACATTGCGGCAAAAGTAGCCGTAGGGTAGGCACGATTTTTGTGCCCACCGTTCATCCGCGCGGGCACAAAAGCCGTGCCCACCCTACCGACTGAATGTTATGAAACTGATAATTCTCGACCGCGACGGCGTAATCAACTACGACTCCGACCAGTTTATCAAGAGCCCGGAGGAATGGAAACCGATCCCCGGCAGCCTCGAGGCGATTGCGCGCCTGAACCAGGCCGGCTATCGCGTGGTGGTGGCGACCAACCAATCCGGCATCGGGCGCGGATTGTTCGATATGGCGATGCTGAACGCGATACACAACAAGATGCACAAGGCCTGCGCGCTGGCCGGCGCGCACATTGACGCGGTATTTTTCTGCCCGCATATCGACGAGAACGATTGCCATTGCCGCAAACCAAAAAGCGGAATGCTGGAGGAAATCGCAGCGTGTTATAGCCTCAAGAATCTTGACGGTGTGCCTGCGGTGGGCGATTCGTTGCGCGATTTGCAATCCGCCGCAACGCTGGGTGCGCGACCTTACCTGGTGCTGACTGGCAAGGGCTCGAAAGCCCAAACGGCAGGCGGTCTGCCCGAAGGCACGCAGGTATTTGCGGATTTGGCGGCAGTGGTTATGAAACTGATATAGGGGTGATCGTGAATCGCTCCTACCAATCAAAATTGATATGCTGGTAACACGTTCCCTGATTTTTTTGCTGCTGCAGATCATCATCACGCCGGTTTTTGCGATACTGGCCCTGCTGTCTTTTCCGCTCAGCCGACTCACGCGCTACCGCATCATTTCGCAATGGGCGAAACTGATGCTGCCTTTGCTGCGCCTGGTGTGCGGCATCCGCCATGAAGTGCGCGGCATTGAGAATATCCCCAAAGAACCCTGCATCGTGTTGTGCAAGCATCAATCGGCATGGGAAACGCTGGCGCTTCAGGAGATTTTTCCGCCACAGGTGTGGGTGCTGAAACGCGAGCTGTTGTGGCTGCCGTTTTTTGGCTGGGCGCTGGCGCTGACCAGCCCCATCGCCATCAAGCGCAGCGACGGCAAGGGAGCGATAAAGCAATTGCTCAAGCAGGGCAAGGAGCGGCTGGCGCAAGGCTTCTGCGTGGTGATCTTCCCCGAGGGCACGCGCATCCCATTCGGCCAGCGCGGCAAATACAAGATCGGCGGCGCGATGCTGGCAGCGAGTAGCGGCGTGCCTGTCGTGCCGGTGGCGCACAATGCTGGGCGATTGTGGGGACGCAATGCGTTCAACAAACACCCCGGCCTGATCACCATGAGCATCGGCGCGCCCATCCAGACCAAAGGCCTCAAGGCGGAAGAAATCAATGCGCGCGTCGAAGCGTGGATCGAGAACGAAATTCAGCAATTGCCACATTAATGTTGAAACGCCTGCGTAATCTGGTTTCCCCGCCCGCCGCACCCGCAAGGGGCATGTCCGGGGTGTCCCCGTTGCTTCGCAACGACCCTCCCGCCATCGAGCAGCGTGCCGCACTCCTCGCCGGCAAAAATATTTCCTACACCCTGAAACGCAGCAACAGGCGCAGGAGCATCGGGCTGCGCATCGATGACTGCGGCCTGACCGTAAGCGTGCCGTTGCGCGCCTCGGAAAAATGGCTGCACAGCGTATTGCAGGGCAAGGCGCATTGGGTAGTCGAGAAACTGGACAACTGGCAGGCACGCAAGCCGGTTGAAACACGCTGGGCGGATGGCGAAGCAATCCACTATCTGGGTGAGTTGCTTGCCCTGCATGTGGCACAAAGCCTCTTCGCCACCCCGGCACATCGGCGCGGCGACAAGTTATGGGTATTCGTTGCCAATGATGGCGACGCAAATGAAATCGAACGCGCAGTGACGCTTTGGTATCGGCAGGAAGCCTTGCAATTATTCGTGCAACGGGTGGCGCATTACGCCCAACTGCTGGATGTCGCACCGCGCGCAGTCAAGCTTTCGGCGGCAAGAACGCAATGGGGCTGCTGCACCGCACGCGGCTCGGTACGGCTAAATATCCAACTGATCAAACTGCCGTTGCACCTGATCGATTATGTAGTGGCGCACGAACTCGCCCATATGCGCGAGATGAACCATTCGGCAGCATTCTGGAAAGTAGTGGGAAGCGTTTGCCCGGATTATGCAAGACTACGCAAGGAGCTTAAGTCGGTCGCGCTGTAGGGGTGAGATTAACCAGCCACTTACCTATCGTTTTTTGATGGGTTAGTGGAATAGCCATGCAAAGCCATCGCGCCCTGATTTATTCATGTAATTAGAAGAAGGGCGCGATGAATCTCGCCCCTACAATACGATCTTTTCGCCCTGCTCCGCAAACAGCTCCGCGAGCTTGCCAAATAATTCGCTGCCATCGCGGCGGCTGTGCCATGCGCCGCCCTGCCAGGCATAATGGAAACCGCCTGACTTGGCGGCAACCCATATTTCCCGGTTCACGTCATGACGGTTTATGATGATCTTCTGGCCGTTGTCAAATCCGACTTCCAGCACGTTGCCGCTGCGGTTGCATTCGATATCGCCGTCGCTATTATCAACAGCCGTTTCGATACGCTCAAACACGGTATCGGTCAATTGATTGAATTCGCTTTCAGTCATGGTCAGCCCTTATAATCCGTTTCATCAAATTCAGCTCGTAAATTTTTGGAGTAGTGCAATCATGCGTCTTAATATCGCTTTGGCCATTATCGTAGCTTTAGCCTTGTCGCTGCAAGGCTGCGGGAAAAAAGGCCCGCTTATACTCACTGCGCCCCAAGCCCAAACGCCCAATCCACAAAAACCGGAACCGCAAAAGCCAGCCGCTTCTGCTCCCGAGCAAAACAAGCAGCCATGAGCAGTTATTTCCATTACCGGGGCAACCAGTTTTACGCCGAACAAGTGCCGCTGGCGGATATCGCCGCGCAGTTCGGCACACCCTGCTATGTATATTCGCGTGCCGCGTTGGAGGATGGTTTTGGCCAATTCACGAAGGCGTTGCAGGGGCGCGAACCATTGATTTGCTATGCTGTAAAAGCCAATTCCAATCTGGCGATTTTGAATGTTTTTGCGCGCCTCGGCGCGGGTTTCGATATCGTGTCGGGCGGCGAATTGCAGCGCGTGCTGGCAGCTGGCGGCGATGCGCGCAAGGTGGTATTTTCCGGGGTCGGCAAGAGTGCTGTCGAAATGCTCATGGCGCTCGAAGCGGGCATCCTGTGCTTCAACGTCGAGTCGGATGCCGAGCTGGAACGCCTCAACGAAGTGGCCGGAAGCATAGGCAAGATCGCACCAGTCAGTTTGCGCGTGAATCCCGATGTGGACGCAAAAACCCACCCGTACATTTCGACCGGTTTGAAACAGAGTAAATTTGGTGTGCCCTATAACGAAGCGGTTACGCTATACCGCAAGGCACGAGATTTGCCGCATCTGCGCATTACCGGGATAGATTGCCATATCGGTTCGCAACTCACCGAGACCGGCCCGTTCATCGCCGCAGCGGAAAAAATATTGTTGCTGATTGACGCGTTGACGGCTGAAGGTATACCACTAGAGCACATCGATCTGGGCGGCGGCCTGGGCATTTGCTACAACAATGAAACCCCCCCGGCGATTGCCGACTATGTGGCTGCGTTGCTGGGTACGCTACGCGGGCGTAGCGAGAAACTGATCCTCGAACCCGGGCGTGCACTGGTCGGCAATGCTGGTGTATTGCTGACGCGCGTGGAATATCTCAAACCTGGCGAAGAAAAGAATTTTGCCATCGTGGATGCAGCGATGAACGACCTGATGCGCCCGGCCTTGTACGACGCGTTCCATGAAATATTGCCGGTCGAACGCAAAGTTAAGACTGCCCCTCTCCCCACCCCTCCCCCGCTTGCGGGGGAGGGAGCAATCGAGCAGCGGGGTAAGCAGGCAATCCGCGAAGCGGATGCTCGCAAAAGTAATTCTTCAATTTACGAAGTGGTCGGCCCGGTCTGCGAAACAGGTGATTTTATCGGCCATGCTCGCAACCTGTCGATTACGCCGCAATCCTTGTTGGCTGTGCTTTCTGCAGGTGCATATGGAATGAGCATGAGCTCCAATTACAATACCCGTCCGCGCGCTGCCGAGGTGATGGTAGATGGCAATGCCATGCATTTGGTGCGTGAGCGCGAAACGGTGCAGCAACTGTACGCCGGAGAAAAACTGATTTCTTGAATGTTGCATATTTCACGAAAAATTTTTAAGAAATTTGTTGCACGTTTTTTTAAACGTGGATACAGTACCGATGCCGCAAGCGTCTTTCGCCAAAATACAGGGCGTTTGGGTGTGCAGTGAATCGCAATGAATGTTCTAAATTCTTATGGAGAATGAAAATGGCAACATCAAAAACACCCGCAGCAAAAAAACCAGCAGCGAAAAAACCAGCAGCAAAAAAAGCAGCCGCTAAGCCAGCCGCAAAAAAAGTAGTAGCCAAAAAACCCGCAGCGAAAAAAGCAATCGCTAAACCAGCCGCAAAAAAAGCAGTTGCCAAAAAACCCGTAGCGAAAAAAGCCGCCGCCAAACCAGCTGTAAAAAAAGTAGTAGCCAAAAAACCCGTAGCGAAAAAAACAACCGCTAAACCAGCCGCGAAAAAAACAGTAGCCAAAAAACCCGCAGCGAAAAAAGTAGCCGCTAAACCAGCTGCAAAAAAAACAGTAGCCAAAAAACCCGCAGTGAAAAAAGCAGCCGCCAAACCGGCAGCTAAGCCAAAGGGCATCCTGAGCGCATAATTTTGCCCCGCAATGGGCGGCCTGCTTTCCCGCCCTTTTTGGCTTTACCAACGAAGCCTTTATCTCTGAGGCTCGTTTGTCTGCTCACGCTTTGTGGGAGTGCCATACCGCGACAGGTAACAGCGGTGAGTTGCTCCTAAAATTGCGTAGCTGATTTAATGGTTACCTCGGTTTATAGCATCCATATGCCAGGGTAATGGCTCTCTTTTTCTCAATCCAGAATCCGCCTCCGATTGATGGGCGGGTTTTGTGTTATTTCATTTCAAAAGCAGAGCAACCTGCAAGCCGGGCTTGCACCCCCGACATAAAGGTAGCCTCAAAAAATCCACATTTCATCCCAGATGCTGTGTTACGGATAAACTTCTTGCTTGCATATCAAACATATGCGGTGCTACGAAATTTTTCCGCGCCTTGCGTTTGGGTAAACTCGAATTTTTAGAGGCTCCCTAAACGCGCATTTGAACTGGAATTAAATCAGACCAGGAAAATTGTTGCCAACCCCAGAAAGATGAAAAAACCGCCGCTATCGGTAATGGCGGTGATCATCACGCTGGAGCCGATGGCCGGGTCGCGCCCCAGTTTTTGCATGATGAGTGGAATGGCTAAGCCGACGATCGCGCCTACCATCAGGTTGAGCAGCATCGCACCAGTCATCACGATGCCCAATGGTACGCTGTGATACAGAAAGTAAGCAAATAGCCCGGCGATACCTCCCCAAACCAAGCCATTAAAGCCGCTGATGGATAATTCCTTTATCAGCAACCTGCGCGCGTTGTCCTGTGTAATCTGCCCCAGAGCCAGTGAGCGTGTGATGATAGTGGTAGTCTGATTTGCCGAATTGCCGGCAATGCCTGCGACGATGGGCATGAGCGTGGCCAGCGCGACAAATTTTTCTATCGTGCCCTCAAAGTTCCCGATCACGCGTGATGCGAAAAATGCGGTGCAAAGATTCAGCGCCAGCCACGCCCAGCGATTTTGCGCGCTCTTCCATACCGAGGCGAAAATATCTTCTTCTTCGCGCAAGCCAGCCTGGTTAAGCAAGTCGCTTTCCGATTCGTTACGGATAAAGTCCAGCACCACATTCACCGTTACCCGCCCGACCAGCTTGCCGTCCTCGTCCACCACCGGTGCTGAAACCAGATCGTAGCGTTCAAAGGCCTGCGCGGCCTGTTCCGCTTTCTCCTCAGGATGCAGTTGTATAGTGTCGGTCAGCATCAGGCTGCCAACGATTATTTCCGGCTCATTGACCACGATGAGATTAATCGGCAGGACACCTTTGAAACGGTCATCGCGATCTACCACAAACACTTGATCGGTATGATCGGGCAACTCGTCGAAACGGCGCAGATAACGCGATACAGTTTCCAGCGTGACGTCTTCGCGGATATGGATCATACTGAAATCCATTAGCGCACCGACCGAATCTTCCGAATACGACATCGCCGCGCGCAATTGCTCACGCTCCTCGACAGACAGCGACTTGAACACATCGCGCATCACGTTTTGCGGCAGATCGTGCGCGAGATCGGCAATCTCGTCGGTGTCGAGTTGCTCGGTCGCAGCACGCAACTCATCGCGATTCATGGCTGCAATCAGCGACTCGCGCACCGCATCGGAGACTTCAATCAGAATTTCGCCGTTTCGCTCTGACTTGACTAAGTCCCATACCAGCAAACGCTGTTCAATGGGCAAGGCTTCCAGGATATAGGCGATATCTGCCGGGTGCAGACTGTCCAGCTTGCTGCGCAATTCGGCGAGGTGTCGTTTGTGCAGCAGGGTATCGACCAGTGCATGACGGTCTTCGCGCGGAATTTCCTGTTTATGCGCCACCTCCTCCACCAGCGCGTGCTTGTGCAGCAATGATTCCACCTGTTTGAGGTGATCCTGCACATTTTCTGTGTAGTGATTTTCCTTATTGGAATTATTCATGGCGCACACTTTATAAATCGCGGGTTATTGTAAAGAATTTGCCGTGCCGTTGCGCGGCATATTTGCACAGCATCCCATTGCTTTCCAAAATCAAATAAACAACCCCGCGCCAAGAGCGCGGGGTATTAATCGGAATTTCGTTAACCACGAAACCCACCCCCATCCCACCCTTCCCCCTGAAGGGGAAGGAGCGAACATATCCCCGCAGCAAGACTGCGGGGAATCACAAGTCAAAGGCCAAGTTGGCCTGAGTGTCGCATTGCTGGCCTGATGGTGCGGTGAAGGGTTGGTTGAGTCTAATGACGCCAAACTGGCAGACGTTACCTGTTCAGCGGTTTCGCAAAAACACGCTCAACATGTAAGCTCGGGCGAATTTCACAGCCCGTTAGCTTTCGTGGCATTCCAGCATAAATACTGCTTGCCCGTCCTTCCCCAAACACTTGACTAAATACGGCATCGCTTCTTCCAATATGCCACGCAGCACCCAAGGCGGGTTGAGTATGAATATGCCGCTGCCATGCATACCGAAGCCATCCGCATCCGGAGCACGCACACTGAGAGCGACATGCAGCCAGCTTTTTGCCGACAGCTCCTTGAGTTGTTCGGGCAACCGTTGCGCTTCAGCACGCTGCAACTGCGGATACCACACCGCATATACCCCGCTGCTAAAACGTTTTAGCCCTTCGCGCAACGCTACGACCACGCGCCGATAATCCTGCTTATCTTCATAAGGTGGGTCGATTAGCACCAGTGCCCGGCGTGGCGGGGGCGGTAGCAAAGCCTTCAGCGCGCCGAAGCCATCGGCGGCTTGTATCAACACCTGAGCATCGTGCCCGGCAAAATTCTTCCGCAAAATTTCGCTATCGCTGGGATGCAACTCAAACAGCCGCATTCGATCCTGCTCACGCAACAGCTCAAGTGCGACCATCGGTGAACCAGGATAGAGCTTCAACTGCCCATCCGGGTTGAGGCGTTTCACCAGCTCCACATATTCCATCAGGGATGCAGGCAAATCATCACGCAACCACAGCCGCGCGATGCCGCCTTCATATTCTGCGTTCTGTACGGCATAACCGCTACTCAGCGCATAACAACCCGCTCCGGCATGGGTATCAATGTACCAGAGCGGCTTGTCCTTCTGCATCAGGTAACGCAATAATTGCATCTCGACAAAGTGTTTCAGCACATCGGCGTGATTGCCGGCGTGAAAGGCGTGACGGTAACTCAACATGGATTTTGAAAAACTTATCGCAAAAGCATGATTGTGCCACGCCTGCCCCAACAAGACGCTGCAAAACTCACTCTCCAAATCGATGATGTTGCGTTGAAAGCCGTCAAAAAAGCTCCTCCACTATATGCGAGCCACGCTTTTTTGACAGCTTCCAACTTACCTTCCCTCGGCTTTTCGCCTTCCAAGCAGCTTCGCACCGATACGTCAAGGCGAAAATTTGGCATCCCGACCAAACGTATCCTCGCGGCATCTTCAGATTCATACCGTGAAGCGTTGCTTGATTCTTGGAGGGATTTGATGCGATTGCCCTGTGAGGGACATAAAGGCTATGGTTTTTTACTAACTAACTGGCATAATGCGGATTCTCGATCACAATTACGCATTTCCATACATGCAATCTGAATAATTTGAACCTGCAATCCCTGAATAACGACATGCACTCCAAATATAAATTCAACCTTGATCGACCGGATGTTGTTCGCAGCTACGGGCTGTCGTTCTCCGTCGCATTGCGCAGGAATTTCCACCCATGAACAATCTTTCCGAAGAACTGAATAAAAAGCTTGGCGAAGCCGTGGAGCGTATGCCCGCTTTTCCAAAGAGCGTACAAAAAATCCTTGAGCTGACCCGTGATCTCAACTGCTCGCCGAAGGTTCTGGTGCAGGTCATCGAAAACGATCCGGTAATAACGATGAAAATCCTGCGGGTTCTCAATTCGGCCTATTACAGGTTGCCCAGCAAGATCACCTCGATCAATCACTCGGTGGTATTTCTCGGCTTGAATACTGTCAAGAACATTGCGCTGAGCATTGCCGCAATCGGCATACTGCCCAAGAAAAATGCCGCCGGTTTCGATGTGAGCCAATATTTGCTGCACTCCCTGTCAACCGCCGCTATCGCCAAACATTTGGGCAGCAAAATAGGCGGAGCCGACCCGATGGACTGTTATGTTGCGGGGCTGCTGCACGATTTCGGCAAAATAGTATTCGCCCAGTTCATGCCGGAGCAATTCAAGGTGGCGCTCGAAACAAGCATGAAGGACGATATATCGCTGTTTACGGCAGAGCAGGCGGCTATCGGGACCGACCACACCGTCGTCGGCTCGATGCTGGCCGAGAAATGGCAGTTCCCGGAACCGTTGATCAATAGCATCCGCAACCATCACTCGGAGAAAGCAGGTGCAACGGTAATGGGATCCTGTGTATATGCAGCCAACCAGATCAGCAAAAAAATGGGGTACGGCTTCGCCGGTGATGCCCGTGTAGAAAGCTTACCCCCCGCCGTAAGCAAACACTTTGGCATTAATATCAATCTAGATGTATTGATCGATTCCATCGGTGACGATGAACTGTCAAAGATTCTCGAACATGCGAAACAGTTTGCACAAGTGGATGCATCATGAAAATAAAATTCTGGGGTGTGCGAGGTTCGATCCCCTCTCCTCGCGCCGGTACGGTGCGATATGGCGGCAATACCACCTGTATCGAAATCCGCACAGACAACAATGAGTTGATTATCCTTGACGGGGGCACCGGTATTTTTCCTCTATCGCAGACCCTCCTGAAGGAATTGCCGGTCACCGCCAATATATTCATTACCCACAGCCACTGGGATCACATCCACGGCCTGCCCTTTTTTATCCCCAACTTCATCCCGGGCAACAAGATGATATTGCACGGTGCGCTTGACCCGGTTTCCGGGCGCGGGGTCGAACAAGTCATGGATGTGCAACTGCAATACAGCTACTTTCCGGTGCGCGAGGCCGAAATGAAGGCGAGCATCGAATATGTTTCGTTGTCGCCAGGAGAAACAGTCCAGGCGGGTTCGGCCACGATAACGGCAACCCTGCTGAACCATCCGGTCGTCAATTTTGGCTATCGGGTGGAATGCAACGGCAAGTCGCTGTTTTTTACCGGAGACCATGAGCCCTATTCCAATATCTACTCGCCGGGCGATGAAAGCTATGAAGAATACCGCGGGTTGGTCGAGGCTCAGGAACGCATGGTTTTCGACGCGATGCATGGTGTAGACGTGCTGATTGCCGACTCCTCCTACACCATCGATGAATATCCCGCCAAAAAAGGCTGGGGACATGGCACGTTCGATTCATGCATGCAAATGGCCGATGCGATCGGCGCAAAAATCCTTTACTGCACCCACCATGAACCAACACGCGACGACGATGCCTTGGAACGCGAATTTGCCAAGGCGCTGGAGCGGCACCCGCGGCGCGAAGGGATGACAGATTTCCGGTTGGCACGCGAGGGTATCGAGATCGAATTTTAATCGTCGGCATTATCGGCATGGCAACGATATTACGCGCTATGCATGGAGCAAATCATGAGTTCCACCTTTAATAGCCCCAAGATCAATCCTGCAACCGCCGTTGCAGAACTGGAAGCCGAGCGCGACGCTCATGCGGGAACCCGGGCCAGATTAAAATTGCTCGAGCATACCGTGCTGCAATTCGTCCCGCGCGACCTGATCTCTTTCCTGGGCAAGGCAAGCCTGCTCGATGTCGAACTCGGCGACCAGGTCGAAAAGACGATGTCGATAGTGTTCACCGACATACGCGACTTCACCACCTTGTCGGAAAGCATGACTCCGCAGCAGACTTTCAACATGATCAACTCCTACCTGTCGGTGATGAATCCTGTCATCAGCACCCATCAGGGAATTATCGACAAATACATGGGCGACGCGATCATGGCGCTGTTTCCCACATCGGCCGACGATGCGCTTTCTGCCGCGCTGGCGATGTTGGCCCGTCTCGACGAATATAACAATGGCCGGTCAAGAGCCGCCTATCCTCCGATACGGATAGGGATCGGCGTCAATACCGGATTGCTGATGCTCGGCGTGATAGGCGGCGGCAATCGGATGGAAGGCACGGTAATCAGCCATGCAGTCAACCTTGCGTCGCGCCTGGAAACCCTGACCAAAACCTATGGCGCCCCCTTGCTGATCAGCGAGCACACGCTTTACAGTCTTTCTGATTCTGAACAATTCTCGGTACGCTACCTCGGGAGATCAAAAGTAGCCGAAAATACCCCGGCAGAATCGGTCTACGAAGTGTTCGACCACGATGATCTGAAAATAAAAGAGCTGAAGATAAAGTCCCTGAGAAAATTCGAGGAAGCAGTCGCCTATTACCACATCCGCGCAGCCACGAAAGCGCTGCCGATGTTAGAAGAGATAGTGCAAGAAAATCCCGGCGACAACCCCGCAAAAGTCTATCTGAAACGTTGCGGCGACTACATCAGAACCGGAGTCTACATCGGCACTGAAGAACTTGCGGATGAAATAGTCTGGCGCAAGAAACATGAAGTCGGTATCGACGAAATTGACCGCCAACTCTGCGAATTATTGACTCTCATCCAAAAGCTGCACGAAGCGGTTACTGTTGAAAACAACCGGGATACCATATCGTCCGCGATGGATATTTTGGAAAAACGCATTCAGGAGCATTTCAACTTTGAAGATGAATTGATGATAAAACATTGCTATCCATTTTCTTCCGATCACATTGCACAACATAATTCCTACAAAAAATACTTCTACAAACTAAGGGACGAAATCAAGGCCGACCTCAAGGCCGACATCGAGAACTCCCTGTACCTTGGTTTCCGCATCAATTTATCCCTGGCCAACTGGTTATTAAACCATTTATCCCGCGATGACCGCCACCTTGGGCGTTTTCTGGGAGAATGCGGGTGCGTTTAAAATACGCCTCCAGCCTGTTTGAAGGATCAAAAACGCAATTCACGCTGAATAAAAAAACCAGCCGAAGCTGGTTTTTTTGGTCACTTTTTTATTTGGTACCGGTGAACAACTGTTTCAATACCCACAAACAAAACAGAACTGCAAATACTGCGGTACCAATTGACACTACGTCAGCGATAATCGCCATTTTTCTCCTCCCGAGAGAACCAATTTGAACACGACAACAAGTTCAAGCAAGCCGAATCGTAACACAATTTATTGTGGTAACAAGCCCTTTTTGACAGCCCTTTTTGACAACAACTTTTTTGATAGCAATAGTAATATTCAAAGTGGCTATGCCCGTTTTTCACGGAAAATATGGCTGCATTCCGCCGTCAAACAGAGACTGCACATGAAGCCGTTATGATATGGATGAAGCGCTGCATCGCCAACTGCCACATAACCTGAGCCGTTCTGAATACATTGCGTTATACCTCATCACCATCAACCCAACCGTTAGTTATAAAAAATGCCTGAAATTGCACCCGTAATAATATTCCAGCATGTCCAATAAACTTTATATTAAAACCTACGGCTGCCAGATGAACGAGTACGACTCGGGCAAAATGGCGGATGTGCTACGCGCTTGCGCGGGCATGGAGCAGACCGACAAACCGGAAGAGGCCGATGTCATCCTGTTTAATACCTGCTCGATCCGCGAGAAGGCCGAAGAAAAAGTATTTTCCGACCTTGGGCGCGTGCGCCCGCTCAAACAGGCCAAACCGGGTTTGCTGATCGGTGTGGGCGGCTGTGTGGCCAGCCTGGAGGGAGAGGCGATTGCGAAACGCGCGCCTTATGTGGATATCGTGTTCGGCCCGCAGACTTTGCATCGTTTGCCGCAGCTTATCCAAGCATGCCGCGATACCGGTCGCACACAAGTGGATATCAGCTTTCCGGAAATAGAGAAATTCGACCATCTACCCGCACCCTTTCCGAATGACACCAAAGGGTCGCAAACAACTTCTTCCGGCATGGCTTTCGTTTCAATCATGGAGGGATGCAGCAAATACTGCACCTATTGCGTGGTGCCTTACACGCGCGGCGAAGAAGTGTCCCGCCCGCTTGCCGATATACTGTGCGATGTGCAACTGCTGGCCGCGCAAGGCGTGAAAGAAATCACCCTGCTCGGGCAAAATGTGAATGCCTATTGCGGTGTGACGGAAGATGGCGACACGGCAGACCTCGCTTTTCTGCTTCAGGTCATCGCCATGCTGGAAGGCGTGGAGCGCCTGCGCTATACCACTTCGCACCCCAAGGAAATGACACAACGCTTGATCGATGTGTACGCGGAGGAGCCCAAGCTGGTCAGCCATTTGCATCTGCCGGTGCAATCCGGTTCGGATCGCATCCTCGCGGCGATGAAACGCGGCCACACCGCACTCGAATACAAGTCCATCATTCGCAAATTGCGCGCGGCACGGCCAGACATCTGCATTACTTCGGATTTTATCGTCGGCTTTCCTGGCGAGACCGAGCAGGATTTCGAGGCCACCATGAAGCTGATCGACGATATCGGCTTCGACAACAGCTTCAGTTATCTGTATAGCCCGCGCCCCGGTACGCCTGCCGCCGAAATGCACGACAATACGCCGCATGAAGTAAAAGCCGCACGCCTGAAATGTTTGCAGGATCGCATCATGGAACAGGAAGAGTGTGTGGCGAGATCGATGCTCGGTACGGTGCAGCGTGTTCTGGTGGAAGGTGTGTCGAAGAAGGACGCACAGGAACTGGCCGGACGCACCGACAACAACCGCGTGGTAAATTTTTCCGGCGCACCGGATATTGCCAAATCGCAAGCCATGATTGGTCACTTTGCCGAGGTAAAAATCACCCAAGTGGTGCGGCATACCTTACGCGGCGAATTAGTATCTAGCCAGATATGAAAAATCAGTCAATGGGTAAACGGCCTGCCCACAAACTTTCCTTGGCCGTGCAATATGCCAGCGCCGCGCAAAACCTGCCGACCCGCGCACAACTGCGCCACTGGGTAAAGATCGCGTTGCGGCACGATGCGGTCATGACGTTGCGTATCGTGGATGAGGCCGAGGGGCGCGAGCTGAACAAGAAATATCGCGGTAAGGATTACGCCACCAACGTGCTGACTTTTGTCTATGACGATGCCGAATCTCTTTGCGGTGATGTAGTCATCTGCGCGCCTGTGCTGGAGCGCGAAGCCGCCGCGCAACACAAGGATATGCTTGCCCATTACGACCACCTGACGATCCACGCAACCCTGCATTTGCAGGGTTATGAACATGAAAACGATATCGATGCCGCAAAGATGGAAGCATTGGAAACCGGGCTGATGTTAAAATTACGCTTTCCTGATCCTTATCAGACAGCACGCATTGCAAATGAACGACCCTGAAAGTAGCAAACCCGGTTTTCTGGAACGCCTCTCCGCATTCCTGCTACGCGAACCGGAAGACCGCGAGCAATTGATACAACTGTTGCATTCTGCCTACGAGCGCAACCTGCTGGATGCCGACGCACTGTCCATGATGGAAGGTGTGCTGCAAGTCTCGGAACGCCAGGTGCGCGAAATCATGATCCCGCGCGCGCAAATGGATGTCATCGACATCAGCGAACCTCCGGAAAAATTCATCCCCTTCGTCATCGAGACCGCCCACTCGCGCTTCCCCGTGATTGACGGCGACAAGGACAACATCATCGGTATCCTGCTGGCGAAAGACCTGCTGCGCTATTACGCCGGGGAGGAGTTCAACGTGCGCGACATGCTGCGCCCGGCGGTGTTCGTGCCGGAAGCCAAGCGGCTTAACGTGCTGCTACGCGATTTCCGCAGCAATCGCAACCATATCGCGCTGGTAGCGGACGAATACGGCGGCGTATCCGGCATGGTGACGATCGAGGATGTGCTGGAACAGATCGTCGGAGACATTGAGGACGAGTACGATTTCGACGAGGATGAGGACAACATCATTCCAGATGGAGCGGGACACTATCGCGTCAAAGCCGACACAGAGATCGACGACTTCAACGAGGCGCTCGGCACGGAATTCGGCGACGAAGAATATGACACTGTGGGTGGACTGGTACTCAAAGCTGCCGGACAACTCCCCAAGCGCGGCGATCATGTGCAAATCGGCGACCTGACCTTCGCTGTGTTACGGGCGGATAGCCGCAGGCTGTATTCGCTGCTGGTAGAACGAAAAAAATCTGCGGCGGATACGCTTGAATCTGGGGATCGCTGAAATAGATTCTTTCCCGACGTAATCCGCATTGCCGCTAAATTTAATCCCATAAAACCCTTCAAACCCGGATACCTGGAACAGCCACAACGACTATTTCAAGCAAATGGCTGTTTCACCATCGCTCCAGAAGCAAATTAAAACGGTCAAATTAGATACTCCGGCATATTGTTTTTTCCCTTTATCTCTGGGATAGTTGCAAGCGAAGGGAAATCCGCCTGCCACTTGGCATACCCGGAACCGACCCCGAGTAGAGGAGCCTGCATGTTCGACGAGTTGGATCGCGAAGTTTTTGCCGCCGGTGAGCAAATATTCAAGATCGGCGATACTGGTGATTGTGCCTATCTTATCGAGAAAGGCCTTGTCGAAGTTTTTGTTGTAATCCAGGGTGTAGAGCAACTGGTCAGCTCGATGGGCAAGGATGAGATGTTCGGCGAGATCGCGCTGATTGACCAACAACCGCGCACCGCAACAGTCAGGGCTGCCGAGAAAACTGTGCTCGTTCCCGTCAGGAGAAAGCTGGTAGAGAATCTGCTGGAGAAAAGCGACCCGATTTTGCGCCACCTGCTGTTGGTTGTTCTGGAGCGCTTCCGAAGCAAGCAGGGTAATACGTCCAAGCCAGCGATAAGCACGGTTGCCGAACAGGAGCAATCCGACCGCCGTAGCGCGCTGAAAGGCGAGGCAACGCAAAAACTGTCGCTTGCCCACGGCATCACGCGCGCGTTAACACACGAAGAGTTTCAACTTTATTATCAGCCGATCTGCAATATGACCGATGGGCATATTGCCGGATTCGAGGCGCTGATCCGCTGGCACCACCCCACGGAAGGCGTGATTCCGCCGATGGATTTTCTCTGGCTTGCCGAACAAACCGGCCTGATACGCGACCTAGGATTGTGGACACTCGAGCGCGCTTGCCGTGACTGGCCAGTATTAAGGCAATATACCTGCTATGAACATCCTTTTGTCAGCGTCAACCTGTCGCCGAGCCAATTAACCTGCGAATCAGTGGTAGATGATATCCATGCGATCATCGCGCGCCACAATATGCCGACGACAGAGTTGAAGCTGGAACTCACGGAAACAGTCATGGTAGAACACCCTGAAATTGCGCTGCGCATTCTGAACAAGCTGATCGAATTGGGCAGCAGCGTCGCTCTGGACGATTATGGTACCGGCCACTCCGGGCTGGAACACTTGCAACGCTATCCAATCGGCACGTTGAAACTTGACCGCGCGTTCATTGCCCCCATGCTTGGCTCAACGCAAAGTATGCAAATTGTGCAGTCCTCCATTGACCTTGCGCATTCGCTTGGAATGAATGTGGTTGCCGAAGGTATTGAAACCAAAGATGTGGGCGATAAACTTCTGGATATGAAGTGCGACTTCGGGCAAGGCTGGCATTTTGGCAGGCCAGCCGCGTTAAAAGATTTGGCATTGCGTTACGCAAAATCCTGAGTCCCTGCTCCGAAACTTCAGGATACATCTGGAAGTCCAGAGTGCGCCAAAATGCAAGGCGCGGAAAATATCTTGCCGCGCCATATGCACGACCTGAACCCCTGCCTGCTACGCGATCAACGCCACGCTCTTCACCTGCGCGAACACTTCCATACCCGGCGCCAGGCCGAGCTGGTCGCATGAACGGCGGGTGATGCGCGACAGCAGTATCTGTCTGCTGCCGACTGACATGCGCAAACTCACGCGATCCGGCCCTTCATCCCGGATGTCGTCGATGCGCGCCTCCAGAATGTTGCTGATGCTGGAACCTTGCGGCGCGACAGTCGCGATACTCACGTCGCGCGCCAGCACGCGGGCGCGCACCGTGCTGCCGATGGCGCGCTCCACCTTGCTTACCCACAGGCTTCCGCCGTAAAAATCCAGCCGGGTGAGGTGATATTCCTCATCATGGATGCCCACGCTGGCTTCGATCATCGCCCCCGCATCATCCAGATGCGCCGTAGGCAAATCCAGATGTACCAGCATTTCATTAAGCGGGCCGCTGGCGATGATCTCCCCCTGCTCCATCAGCACCAGTTGATCAGCCAGCCGCGCCACTTCGTCCAGCGAATGACTGACATAGATCACCGGAATGTCCAGCTCGCTGTGCAACCGCTCCAGATACGGCAGGATTTCCCGCTTGCTCGCGGTATCCAGCGCCGAAAGCGGCTCGTCCATCAGCAGCAGGCGCGGGCTGGTGAGCAGCGCGCGGGCGATGGCGACGCGCTGCCGTTCGCCGCCGGATAAGCCGACCGGGCTATCGCGCCCGATCAGCTTGCCCAAACCGAGCCACTCCACCACCTGTTCCAGTTGCACTTTGCGCTGCGCGGGCGGGATGCGCTTCAGGCCATATTCCAGGTTTTCCTTCACCGACAGATGCGGGAACAGGCTGGCCTCCTGAAACACATAACCCAGCGGGCGCCGATGGACCGGCATGGATTTATCGCCGCTCTGCCACACCTCGCCCTTTACCTGCAACGCTCCTCTGGCCGCCGGTTCCAGCCCCGCGATGCAGCGCAACAAGGTCGTTTTCCCCGAGCCGGACGGGCCGAACAGCGCGATGATGCCATGCGCGAACACCTGAAAATCCGCATGCAGCTCGAAGCCGGGATAGGAGATATCGAAACG
>Ga0209211_10004223_pt1 | contig 22625 bp, 22 predicted proteins | sample RifGroA2_FD_183992 | JGI IMG/M metagenome (GOLD analysis project Ga0209211, IMG submission 183992) | Groundwater microbial communities from Rifle, Colorado, USA - Groundwater A2 (SPAdes) (version 2) | ecosystem: Environmental > Aquatic > Deep subsurface > Groundwater | place: Rifle, Colorado...
GGCGCCGGTCCGGGTCGCTGCGAAAACCGCTGACCCAGAACCGGCCGTCGTGCCAGCCCACCGCGGTGTAGGCAAAAAGCGGCAAAGGGGCCAGATCGGCCTTTGCTTTTTCAAACCCGGCCCAGTGGATGGCGGTATGGGCCGGAGACATGAAGGCCGCCACTGCCTGAAGGCCGGCCTCCGGGTCCAGCGGGTTTTCCGCTACCAGGAGCGGCTCGCCGGTTTGCGGGTCGATGCCCACCGGCAGGCGGCCGGGCAGAACGAAGATGTCGCTGCCCTCTGGCAGGGGGATGAGGTCTTCGAGGCTGGGCCGGGAAAAATGGCTGCCGCTGCGGCCCGCCATATCCAGCTCGGGGAAATCCGTTATCTCCCCGGCCGCGTTGGCAAAAACCAGGCTGGGGGTTTTGTTTGGGTGCATGGGGGCGCTGCTCATGGAGATTCAACCTGGCAGGGGACAATATCCTTCGCGCCCTGCCGGAGGGCCTCAACTATTATTTCGGCGATGGCTTTGGCCTTGCCGTGGAATGGCAGGCAGGCTGTAACCGGTTTGAAGGTTGTTTCGGGGAAAGGCTGTGTGGTGTTGGGTAGAATGCCATTCTCCATCTCGATTACCTGTAATTTTTAGTCTGGGTGCCAGTTGTGCGGCAACCGGAGCAGTTAGGATATAATGATTGCCTCTTGCTGAAGAGACTGATGGTTGGCATGGGGCATACGGGGGCAACAATAAATTGGTGAAGCTGAGTTGAGCAGCTTGTCTGCGCAAACGAAACTTATGCCCTTTGGGTGTAAGTTTGTAGTATGACAAAAGAGGTGTATTGTCAACACACGCGTTCTTCTTCCCCAGGGAAACGGTCTGGAAGGGAAGCTCCTTGTTGGTGATGGTTTTTGTTTTTTTGGTGGTGAGTTAGGGGCCTATCCGAGGGTTGCCTGTCTTGACACCCCGCGGCAAATGCCGTAGATTGCCCCTGACTATGAGGGATGTGAGGCTCCGCTGATTTTTTGCGGCAGACGGGGTGTTTTTTGCGGATACATTGAGGCAACGGCATGTTTGTTGAAATCGCAAAAAGACGCGATTACCACGGGTATCCTTTGTAACTCTTTGATCTTGTGTCACTACCCTGTTAGCTTTTTTCTTTTTTGCGAGGGTATCATGTTTGTTGTAATCGCAAAAAAGACGCGATTACAACGGGTATTCTTCGTAACTCTTTGATCTTGTGTCACGACCCTGTTAGCTCTTTTCTTTTTTGCGAGGGTATCATGTTTGGTATAGGGCTTCCTGAGTTGATCCTGATCCTGGGTGTCGCGCTTATCGTGGTGGGTCCGGAAAAGCTCCCGGAGATGGCGAAGTCCATGGCCAGGGTGGTGCTTGATCTTAAAAAAATGGCTGCTGGTCTCAAGGATAGTCTGCACGAAGAGATGAAGGATGACCTGGGCCAGGAGCCTTGGCAGCAGAAGCAGGAAGACGCCTACCCCAATCTGTCTTCCCCTTCTGTTCCCGAGCTGGGCGCGCCGGAGATTGACGCCGTGTCGCCGCCTGATTCCAATCCAGCCGTGGCAGCCTCCGAACCCGAGAGCCAAGAAGAGAAGCCGACGGGATGACGGTGCTGGCTGGACATTTTGCCGGGCACCTCCGGGAACTGCGGAACCGGGTTCTCACAGCCTTTCTGGCAATCCTGGTTGGTACCCTTGTCGCCTATGCTTTTTCCGAGCAACTCGTTCGTTTCCTGATGGTCCCCTTGGTCAAGGGGCACCCAGCCCTGGCCAAACTCGTTTATACCAACCTTACCGAAGCCTTTGTCAGCTATCTGAAGATTTCCCTGCTGGCCGGACTCATGGTCGGTTTTCCGGTCTGTTGCTACGAGGTGTGGAGGTTTATCGCGCCGGGCTTGCACCGCCACGAACGGCGGCTGGCGAGAACGGTGGTATTCTGGGCCTCCGCCCTTTTTGCGGGAGGTGTAGTCTTTGCCTATGTGGTGGTGCTGCCGGAGACGCTCTCTTTTTTGTTGAGTTTTGCCGGGGAGCAGCTTGAGCCCATGCTCCGGCTTGATGCCTATCTCACCTTTGTGGCCCGTACCTCGCTGGCTTTTGGCCTGGCTTTTGAGGTGCCTTTTCTCATGGTCATGGTCGCCAAGGCCGGGATTGTCGCCAAGGGTTACTTTGCCCGGCAGCGGAAATATTTTTATCTCGCAATCCTGGTACTTTCCTTTCTGCTGACCGCCGGCGATGTGTTGTCCGCCGTCCTGCTTGCCATGCCGCTTTTCGGGTTGTACGAGGCAGGGATTCTCATCAGTCGACCGTTTAAAGGAAAGCCGAAGTCTGAGAGCTGATCGCTGTTGCCGCAGAGTTCCAACGTCCTTGTCATTCCTCCCCCAATAATTATCTTGACATGCGTAGTTTTTGCCAGGAAAGTGGTGATAAATTCGTAATCGTTCACTAGGGGCACCAAAATTCAAGATAAACCCAGGAATGTAAGCGTTCAGCAGTGCCGCAGATGCGCGAAAGAGGCCTGCGAAGTGTGCTATTGCACATGAGCAGGCCGATGACAAAGCAGATGTGGTGCTGCTGAACGCTTACTAAATTCGAACCGGAAAACGGGGCGGCAAGGGCGGCGCCATTCTCGGTTTATTTGTCCTGCAGGCGATTTTTCATGAGAGAAAATCTGGAGCCTTCATCCTCCCTCGGAACCGCGCCGGAATTCAGTCTTCCACTTGAGGGACACCGGCTGGGCCAAAAACTGTGGCAGTTTGCTTCGGACCTGCTCGGCATCAACCCGGCCACCATCGTTGACGCTCAGGAGCGGGGCAAAGACATCCGTCTTGCCTGTGGACTAGGTTTTCCGGTTGCCATTTTCTTCGCTGTTTTCAACATTGCCAACGATTATTTGCTTCTGGGTGTCATGGAAGCTGCCACGGCGCTTATTTTTTTGCCGCTGGCCTGCCAACTGTCCCGTAATGAGCGGATGTTGCTGCCCGCTGAAATTATGGTCATGCTCTGTGTCACGGTCATTCACATCGCCCTCTATCATTTTGGCGGGATTGAGGGCACAGGAATTTACTGGACATTCGGAGTGCCTTTCATCGCCTTTTTGGTTACCGGGCAGCAGCGCGGCTGGCTGTGGTCCCTGGGCTTTCTCTTCCTGCTTATGCTCGTTCCTCCTTCTTCGGCCTTAACTCTGGTTCAGTTTGAACATTTCGAAATAGCCATGCTTTTTTATGTGGTCATCGCCGCTTCCTTCAATATGCTGCGCATTCGTTTCGAGTTCAAGCTGGACCGGCAGGTTAAGGAAAATACCGCAGTGGCGCAGGCTTATCTGGAGAAGCTTCAGTTTTTAGCCATCCATGACGAACTTACCGGCCTGCCCAACCGGGAGGGCATCATCTGTCTGCTCGCTGAAGAGATCCGCCGGTCTGCGGAGGGAGCCGCAGCGCTTGTGGTGGTGTATCTCAAGCTAGTCCGGGTTGTCGAGCTGGTCAATATCATCGGCACTGAGCAGGGGGCCTTGCTTTTCGCGCAGATCGTGAAAAACCTGACGAACGCTGTGCAAAGTGACGGGCGAGTGGGCAGGCTAGGGCGTGATGAGTTCGTTTTTTTCTTCCGTTCTCCTGATCTTGCTCTGGAGGATGGGGATTGGCTGGCCTCAAGACTCGGCGAAGGCTTTGAGTGCATGCTGGAGAACCAGACCGTCAACATCGAGTATGTCGCCGGCGTTTGTGTATTCAAAGAGGGGACTGGTGCTGAAGAGCTTCTCCGCAAGGCCGAACAGGCCATGCTTGCCGCTCGGGCTGTTCAACGTGATTTTTTTGTTTACAATGCGGACAACGACCGGGAGTTCATCTCCCACCACCTGCTGTTTGGTAAGCTGCGGGAGGCATTGCAGGGGAATCATCTGGAGATGCATTACCAGCCCAAGGTCGATATTGCCAGCGGGATGCCGGTGGGCGCCGAGGCCTTGGCCCGGTGGACTGATCCCGAGGGAGAGGTTATCCCGCCCGCCCTTTTTGTTCCGGTCTCCGAGCAGTCAGGCCTTATTGTGCAATTGACTCGTTGGGCCATCACCACTGCCATCGCCAAATGCGCGGAATGGCGCAGCGCCGGGCTGGATCTTGGCATTTCCGTCAATCTCTCGGCCCGCAATCTGGCTGATCCCGGCCTGATCAGCCATCTGGAAAACACGGCCTCCGCCTTTCGGGTTCCGCCGGAGAGAATCACTATTGAGCTTACCGAGGGCGTTTTTCTTGATATCTCGAAAAAAGCCACCAGCGTAATTCGCCGGATGCACGAAAAGGGGTTCCGGATTTCCATTGACGATTATGGCACCGGCTATTCCTCGCTTTCCTATATCAAGGGTTTGCCGGTCAGCGAGCTGAAGATCGACCAGTGCTTCGTCAGGGGGATCATGGAGACGCGCAACGATGCCCTGATCGTGCATTCCACCATTGATATGGCCTGTAAGCTCGGTTTGACCGTGGTTGCCGAAGGGGTGGAAGACGCCGCAATTGTTGAGCAATTGCAGCAATTCGGTTGCTCGGTCGGCCAAGGCTACTATTTCGGCAGGCCGATGCCCGGTCCGGCTTTCAGCAAATGGGCGGAGGCCGCTTGTTGTGCGGCAAGAGGGGCGGCATGAAAATCATCCATTTAAGCGACACCCATATCGGCCACAAAGGTCTTGGGGAGCGCTTCGGGATGATCGTTGATGACCTCACCAGGCGGCGGCCTTTGAATCCGGCAAACCACCTGATTGTCCATACCGGCGACCTGATTCACCGCGCCGGCGCCGACAACCGGAATGAGGCCCGGACTTTGCTGGACCGGCTTAGGGGCTTCGGCTATCCCGTGCTGCTTTGTCCGGGCAACCATGATTACGGCGACTCCCTGTCCGTGGGCGCGCGGGCGGCCAGGGATTTTCAGGCAGACTTTGGCGAGTATCTTTTTCAGAACGGGCAGGAGGGATTTCCTTCCCTGTACCTGCGGGGAGACTGCGCTTTCATTGGTCTGGATTCCAATGCTGCCGAGCTGCGCGGCCCGTCCAGGCTGCTGGCCGAGGGTTTTTTAGGAGTGGCGCAGCTTGCCAGACTTAACGCGCTTCTGGACAGCGATCAGCTGCTGGGCAAAAAAATAGTCATCTTCCTCCACCACCATCCCTTTTCCTTTGGCTACAGCGTCAGTCCTGATGTGGGGGACGGAAGGCTTTTCTTTAATTTGTTTGCCGGGTTGACTCGCCCCTTCCGGCGGCTCAAGGACGCGCATTCCTTCTCCCGGCTTGTCCGCGACCGGGCGCTGGTTCTGCTTTTCGGCCATATGCATCATGGCCTGGACTGCTCCGGCGAAGCCATGAAATACGGCATCCCTCTAGCCCTGGACGGCGGTTCTTCCACCTGCGTCGAAGCTGGGGAGGACAGAATGCGCTACCGGATTATAGACCTCGATATCATGACCAGGGAGATCCGCTTTTTGCCCTTGTCTGGATAGAGCTCGCAGTACCACCTTGTTCTCCCGGAGGTTCCATGCAAAGTTTAGCCAGACTATTGTATGCCTTTCTCGCCGGCCTGATCCGGATTCCTTTTTGGCTGTATGTGGGCTGGTGCGCCGCCGGTCTGGCGGCAATGCTCGTTTTTTTCGGCGTCCTGTTGGCCGGGCCGGTCTTGCTGGCGAAAAAATACGGCGTCTGGGTGTTAATGCTCTACGCTGTCCCGCTGATCTGGGGGCTGGGGGGGCAGCCCTCGCCTTTTGCCGCCTTCATGTCCTGGATAGGCACCCTCAAGGCCTTTCGCCTCCCGCCCTGCGTGATCGAGAATCCCGGCGCCTACCAGATCAAGGGCAAGGACACCCGCGCCATCCTCGAAACGTTACTGCCCGGCGATATCCTCCTGCGTGGTTACAACGGCTATGTGGACGGCTTTTTCATCCGCCGGCTCTCCGGGGCAGGAGACAAGGTCGGCAATTTCACCCATGCGGCTTTGTATGTAGGCAAGCTTGAGGAGAAAGACAGGAAGTTGGCTGCGGCTGACCTGCGGGTGCAAAACGAAACCGGCCAGTGGCTTGGTGCGCCGGAGGAGATGAAAGAGGCCGCGCGGCGTAATCTTTTTGCCGCTGGCGAGCAGATGGTCATTCATTCCATGGGGCATGGGGTGCATGCCGAGGATATTCTGACCTTTTGTCGCTGCGACTATCTGGCCATCCTGCGGCTGCCGGAGGTAATCTGCCCCGAGGATGGTCACCAGGAATTATTCCGGCTCAGGGAGGGGACGCCGGAATACGCTCTACAACGCAAACTTACCGAAACCAAGGAACAAATCTTCCGGGAGGAAGCCGTGCGTTCCGCCATACTCTCAGCCATCGGCAAGATAGGCTCGGCCTATGATTTTGAGTGCGGCAGTATCGAAGATCATCGCTTCACCTGCTCAGAATTAGTCTATTACTGCTATCGGGGCATTCACCATTATATTGGCCTCCTGCCCCGGCACCATTCGCTTTTCGGGGTGCCCTGGCTGTTGCCGCGGGAGACTGTTACCCCGGATGATTTTTATGCCATCAGCGCACCGCTCGGTACGGATGAATCTCCGGAGAACAAGCTGATCGTGGTTTGGCAGAGTGCCGGGATAAACTGATCCCCCCTTGATCTCCGCTTAATAGCGGCCGCTCAGCCCCAGAGCGAGCATGTGGGCCGCGGTGTCGGTGAAGGTTCCGTTGAGGCTGCCGCCCGTGGCGGTCTGGTCAATGCTGCGGCTTTTTTTATCGGTGAAGAGATAGGCAAAGCCCGCGTCCAGGCGGTCGCTGACCCGATAGCGCAGGCCTCCGGCATAGGTGCGGCCATCGGCGTCGGGCAGCTCGAAGCCCAGGGTGTCGTCGGGCACCGGGTTGCCGTCAAGGGCAAAGCCGAGGCGCAGGGTGAGAGCCTCGCTCAGCCGCTGGGCCAGGCCGAGGCGGAAGGCATCGGTGTTAACCCAGCGCTTTTGGAGAGGATTGTCGAAGGCGGCGGCCAATACCGGATGGGTCTGAGGGCTGGGGTAGGTGAAGTCGAGCTGCTGGTAGGCGTCCCAAAAGGTGCGGTCCCAGGCAAACTCGATGGTACTGTCAGCGAAGGTCCAGGCCGCGCCCAGAGTCAACACCGCCGGCACCGGGGCTGAGACCCCGGCCGGGCCGGAGTAGGAACCGGCCGGCAGGGCGAGGACAGGGATGCCGTTGCCCAGGAATCCGGTGCTGGAGTTGAGTGCGGCATCGCCTTCCAGGTCCAGGTCAACCTTGGAGCGGTAGGTGGCGGCCAGGGCCAGGGAGGGTGCGGGGCGCCAGGAAGCGGCCAGGTTGTAGCCGAAGGCTATGGCATCGCCCTCCATGGCCCGGGAAATGGTGGCGTAAACCGGACCGGGTGCCGCGATGATGGTGCCGCTGCTTTGCACCTTGCCGGAAGCCTTGAGCAGGCGCAGGCCCCCGGCGATGGCCAGGGTGTCGTTGAGCTTGTAAGACAGGCTTGGATTGGCCTCAATTACCCGCAGGGTAAAATCATCGGAAAATGTTTTGGGGAAAGGGTCCGGCCAGCGTTTGCTCAGGCCGGCCGGGTAGGCGAGGGAAAAGCCAAAGCGCATCCCGTTGAACTCCGGCGACACGGTATGCACCGCAGGCAGGAGAAACTCCTCCGTTTTGGAGGAGCCGTTTCTGGTCGAGGAAGCGTTGTCGGTATAGGTGATGTGGGGCAGGTTGATGTAAAGGAGGTCGGCCTCCCCGTGCCAGCGTTCCTTGTCCAGCCAGCTCATGGCCGCCGGATTGAAGTAGGCGCTGTCCGCTCCATCCACCGCGGCAATGGAAGCGCTTGCGGTGGCCACGGAGTTTAAGGACTGCTCCGGCACCCGGTAGCCGGAGGCCAAGGCCTGCCCGGCAAGGATTAAAACGGCGAGGGGTGCCGCGATAAAATAGCTGATAGAGTGCCTGAAGGGATGATCTTTGGGGCCTTGGCCAATTTTTTTCATTCCAGCTTGGTCTCCTGTCTTTTTATTAGCCTGGCAAGGTCTTTGGGCCAACTTGCCGGAGCATCACCTGCGTCTTGGCTGCTTGTCAAGCCAAGAAAAGAATGCTATCGCGTTTCAATCCCCTTGTCCCGCAGATGCGCTTTCACCGCGCTGATCGGCACTTCCTGCCGGTGAAAAATTCCCGCCGCCAGGGCCGCCTCCACCCCGGTTTTCTCGAACACCTCGGAAAAATGCTCCACCTTGCCCGCGCCGCTTGAGGCGATGACCGGGATGGAAACAGCCTGCCGCACCTGGTTGATCAACTCCAGGTCAAAGCCGGAGTTGGTGCCGTCCTTGTCGATGCAGTTCAGGAGAATTTCCCCGGCTCCCAGGGCCTCGCAGGAGGTGGCCAGCTCCAGCGCATCTATCTCGCGGCCCTCGCGGCCTCCCTTGATGGTGCACTGATACCAGCAATACTCTTCGCCGTTTGGTCCGGGGAATCGGGTTTTGATGGTGTGGCGCGGGGTGTCTGCCGGCGATTTCACGTACACCCGGCGCGGGTCGATGGAGATCACCACCGCCTGATTGCCGTACACCGTTGAGATCTGCTCGATGGAGCTGGTCCCGGTTTTTTGGCCGGCCTTCAGGTATTCTTCCGCAATAAGCACCGCGTCGCTGCCGATGGAGATCTTGTCGGCCCCGGAGCGGAAGTATTCCGCCGCCACGTCCAGCGCCGAGTAGTGCCTGCCGGTGGAGTCGGTGAATTCGCGGATGCCGCCGCCGATGGTGAGCGGCACGAAGACCTGCTCCGAGGTGCGCTGCAAGACCTCGAGCATGGGCTGGTCCTTCATGGGGAAGTCGCGAAAGCCGGTGATGTTTAAAAAGGTGATCTCGTCGGCGCCTTCCTCGTAGTAGCGGCGGGCCAGCTCCACCGGTTTGCCGAGGTTTCGCACCTCGCCTTGGGCTTCGCGGACATCGTATTGGTCGCCCTTGGTCACCACCAGATCGCCGTTGTCGTTGCTGCGCACATCGAGGCAGGCGATGATTCGTTTGGCGAGTCGCGTTTCCGCTGGGGAGGCAATGATATCCATCGGGGAGGCGGCGGAAAGGTCCGTGGCTTCGAGAAAGTTTTTAAGAATCATCAGCCCGGCACCGCCGCTTTTTTCCGGATGAAACTGGCAGGCCGCCACATTGCCCTTCTGCACGGAGCTGATGAACTCCTCGCCGTAGTTGGTGGTGGTCAGCACCCATTCCTCGTTGCCGGCCTCGACGGCGGCCCGGTAGGAGTGGACAAAGTAGAGTTTTTCCTCCGCAAAACCGGCCAGGAGCCGGGAGGGTTTTCTGATATTGATGCCGTTCCAGCCGATCTGCGGCACCGAAAGGGTTTTTTCGCTGAATCGTTTGACCTGGCCCTTGATGATCCCCAGTCCGGCTACGCCCAAGGCCTCCTCGCTTCCCTCGAACAGGGTTTGCAGCCCCAGACAGATGCCCAGGAATGGCCGGTCGGACCGGAGGTATTCGAGCAGGGGCTCGACATAGCCGTATTGGTGCAACCGTTGCATGGCGCTGCCGAAGCTGCCGACCCCCGGGAAGATCAGCTTTTCCGCGGCCAGGATATCCGCCGGAGTTTTGGCGTCCGTAACGGTGAAGCCGAGCTTTTTGATGGCGTTGCGGACGCTGCGGACATTGCCGGCTCCGTAGTCCAGAAGGGTGATGTTCATAGCTGTTCCCAAAAAAAGAGGATGCGTCCTCGAAAGCGAAAAGGAAAGACGCTATATTAGACGATTAGGGCGCAGGCAACAATGAAGAATTTTCCTCTGATTGTCTACGCGTAAAGCTTGCCATAATGCGAGGAAAAAGGCATGATGAAAAGCATGAGTCGTGCCGCTCCCATGGCCTTGCAGTCCGCCGGGAGAGGCGCGGGATCGTAACCTCAACCATCAGGAGCGCCAATCATGAGTAAAGCCAAGGACACCCAAAAAGCAGTCAAGAAAGAACCGGCTAAGAGCATGAAAGAGAAGAAGGCAGCCAAGCAGGCCAAGAAAAGTGAAAAGACCAAATTCATCCCGCAATGACCGGCCCGGGGCTGGGGGGCATGGCCGTCGCAAGGTGGCGGCGGCAGGGCAGGCGGTGCACCCTCAGGCCGCAAACCAGCTGCACGGCATCACCCTGGAGATGATTCTTGAGCAGCTGGTTGCCCGTTACGGCTGGGCTGGGTTGGGCCGGAAGATCAGAATCCGGTGTTTTATTGCCGAGCCCAGCATCAAATCGAGTCTGACTTTTTTGCGAAAAACCCCGTGGGCCAGAACAGAGGTGGAGGCGCTGTATCTCCGCAGCCGCTGAGAATTTTGTCTTTGTTGTGATCCGTGGGAAGATGATTACAGGCGGTTGTGGCGCAAGCCAGGCCGCCTTTTTTACGGGCGGATTTCCTGCTTGAGCAGGCAGCAGGAAATCCGGTGGCGCGGGCTGCCGTCCGGCAGGTATTCCAGGTTGCCCGGCTGCAGGAGTTTGTTCATCACGCAGCCCTCGGGGATGTCCAGCGAAAAAAGGTTTTTTTCGGTGATCCCGCTGCGTTCAACGAGACAGTTGTCTTCAATGCGGAAGGTGTGCAGGGGGAAATCCTCGCACAGCGGGCAGAGGTAGACCCGGCCATTGGGGAAGATGAAGTAATTCTCCGCTACATTGCCGGCGCAAAGAAACTCCTCCCCCGGCTCCAGGAAAACCTTGGGGTAGATGACATGGATCCCCCGCCGGGCCGCGTTTTTGGCCACCTCCGGGATTATGGCCAGCCACTCTGCCGGGGAGACCTGCAACCTTGCTTCCTGTTCGCTTGCCGACTTGCCGCGCAAGCCGATGACCTGGATGAAAAACCGCTTGCAGCCCAACCGAGCCAGCAGTTCGGGCATCGCCTCTAGATGGCCGATATTCAGTTGGCTAACTGTGTAGATCACGCTCACCTCAAAGCCCAGAGCAATGGCCTTTTGCAGATTGGCGGTGCAGATGGCGAAAACCCCTTCTCCGCGCAGGGCATCGTTGACTTCCGCAGTTGGCCCGTCCAGACTGAAGCTGAGCACCGCCTCCTCGGGCTTGAGCCGCTTGAGCAGGTCGTGGTGGAGAAAACCGTTTGAGTCCACGGTGATGGTTTTGTAGCCCAGGGTCCGGGCATAGCGGATGCCGTGGATCAGATCCGGGTGCAGGGTCGGCTCGCCGCCCAGGAAGATGACGTTGCTTTCCTTGCCAGGATCATAAAAAAGGGTGAGCCATTGCTCCATGGTTTCGCGGGAAACCGTCCCGGTGCCGTGCTGGGCCGGGTTGATGTAGCAATGCCTGCAGGAGAGGTTGCAGGCAGTCAGGATGTGGAAAAAGATATTGCGCTCGTGCGGCTTGAAATGCAGGGTCTTGGCGGCAGGCTGGTTCATGGCGCGGGTCGTTCAGGGTTGGGCCAGGGTGTATTCTGCCAGCAGGCTGCCCTGCCAGTAGTTGTTTGCCGGGCTGGCAAAAAAGGCCTTAAAAAGCTCCAGGCTTTCCTGGCGCAGGATATGGGGGAGGATGCGCACCTCCGGCGCCATGGCCTGGTACAGGGGGGGAAGGTTCATAAGCTGCAAGCCGGTGCCGCCGCCCATGGCGTCCTCGTAAGCATAGATAAAGTTGCGGATGCCGTTGAGCAGCATGGCGCTGTAGCACATGAGGCAGGGTTCCATGGTGGAATAGACCGTGAGGGTCCGGCGATCGATTTCCGGCCGGCGAGCAAGCAGATCCCGCAGGGCGACAACCTCGGCATGGTCCAGCTCGTTGGCTGTTTCGTTCCGGCTGTTTTTGCGCCGGCCCGTGGCTACCGGTTCGCCTCCGGCCACAATGACGGCGCCTACTGGAAATTCTTGATTGGTCAAGGCTTGTTGCGCCTGGTGCAGGGCAAGGCGCATGAATGTCTCGTGATTCATCGATAACCTTTGAGTTGGAGGTGATTTTGTCTTACCAGTCTGCCCGGAAGCCGTCAAGCCGGAAAGAAGATGGAACTTGCCGGGAAGGATGCTTGAAAAACACGGGAAAATAAGGTAGTGAGTACGGCTGTCCATCAAAAAAGAGTGAGGAGAAAGGTAATCGTTCACCAGGGGCACCAAAATTTAAGATAAACCTAGGAATGTAAGCGTTCAGCAGTGCCGCAGATGCGCGGAAGAGGCCTGCGAAGTGTGCTATTGCACATGAGCAGGCCGATGACAAAGCAGATGTGGTGCTTGAACGCTTACGGAGAAAGCGATGAGCGCGGAAGATATGCAATGTATTCCCTATGAGGTGGCCAAGAAGCTGGTCGGCGCAGTGATGGAAGAGGAACACCTGCACGAGGCCAATCGGCGGGTGTTGACCGTATATGGCACGAACGACCAGGAAATCTGCTGGTTTGAAGCCGAGGACATTTTTGCCGAAATGGCGGCCAGTGAAGGCGGAATTCCCAGGAATGACGATGATATGAAGGCCAAGGCCGTGGAGCTGATTCTGCACCAGATCCCGAAATGGGCGGTTGAGGACATGCTTAAGAAAATGGGGCTGAAGTAACTGCCCAGTAGCACCGCATCTGCGTTATCGGCGCTGCCGCCGATGATTGGCAGTCATCGGCTTAGCTCATGTGCAATAGCACACATCGCAGATCACTGGAGTTTATGCCCCTTCAGGGGTACGCATCTGGCCTATTTCCATCCCACCCCCGGCGGCATGGGCGGGATTTTCTCGCCGCCCAGCACATAACCGCCATCCAGTCGCAACACCGTTCCGGTCATATAGGTGGCATCCTGCAGGAGAAAGAAAACCGCCGCCACGATTTCCTCGATCTTCCCGGTCCGTTTGAGCAGAATATGATTGCGGATGGCATCCTGCTGCTCCGCGCTGAGCAAGTCCCACCCTCTGGTTTGTTCGGCATGTCTGGTTGCAAAAAATCCCAGCATCAACTCGTTGACCCGCACTGTGGGAGCGCCCTCTCTGGCCCAGGTTTCCGTAAAGGAGGAAATGGCGCGATTGGCCGCGCTGTAGCCATCGTTGAAGATGAGCCCAGCCGGTCCGGAGCGGCCGACAATCCCGGCAATGGAAGAAAGGGTGATTACCGCAGCCTCGGGGTTTTTCTTTAAAATGGGCAGGGCAAAACGCATGACCCACCACTTGGCCCGCAGGGTGGTGGCCATCTCCAGCTCCCATTGCTCCGGAGTGTATGGGCCGTGGACAATGGGCATCCCGCCGCGCTCGATATTGTTGATGAGGATGTGCAGGGTGCCGTAACGCGCCTGGAGGTTGGAGAGCAGTTTCTCAATAGCATCCGGTTCGCGCAGGTCGATCTTGACCGCCAGGTGGTCCCCGCCCATGTCGGCCAGTTCCTGCTGCATGACGGCTGCTTCTTCCGGCCAGTCGTGGTGGGTAAGAATTACCGTGGCCCCGGCTCTGGCCAGGGCGAGGCCGATCGCCTTGCCGATCCCTTTTGCTCCTCCAAGAACAAGAGCTGTTTTGCCTTGAAGTTTCATCAGTTGTTCAGACCTCAGGCTGTTGTCAGGGGATTATTTTTTTTTGCCGGAGCCGGATTTTTTGGGGGATGGCTCTGGAGATTTTTTTGTCTTTTTTTTCTTGGCTGGAGAAGTGGACTTGGCTTTCGCTGCCGGTTTTTTCCCTTTAGCCGGCGAGGAAAGAACGCTCTTCTTGCCGGTTTTTTTTGTCTTTTTCTTTTTGAGGCTGCCGGCTTTCTTTTTCTTGTCGGTCGGGGTGTCGATCAGCTCTGGGCGTAAGGAAAACAAGGCGATGCTGGCCGATGCCCGTTCCAGTTGCAAAGGGGCGTCGGTCAGTTTGTAAGCGGTTGTCTGGCAGGGGATTCTCAGTCGCTGTCCCAGGGAAAGGCGCTCATATTCGAGATTGTTCGCCTTGAGCAGGGTGGTTTTGCTGAGATTGTATTTCTTCCTGATGGTGGTCAGGGTTTCTCCTCGCCCCACCTCATGAATGTTAAATTCGGTGACCGTGACCTGGCGAACCCTGGGGAGGTTGTTAATAACCAGATCCTTGCTGCCGGGCGGCACCCGCAAGGGGTAATCCGCTTCGGACGGCGGAGTGACCGCCTTGGACAGGTGCCGGTTCAGGGCGATAATTTTCTCATCGGGAAGATTGCAGGCAACGGCGACAGCCTTGAGCGGTGTTCCCCTGGGCACATGCACGGTTTCGTATTCCAGCGGATTTTCATATTCAATATCGTAAAATCCATATTTCCCAGGATCCTTGGCAATCATGATGGCGGCGATAAGCTGCGGAACGTAGAGTTTTGTTTCCGAGTGGATGTACTGGCTCTTGGCTATTTCCCAAAAATCATCTTTTTCGGACTGCTTCATGGCCCGCCTGATTCTTCCTTCGCCGGCATTATAGGCTGCCACCGCCAGATGCCACGAGTCGAAATCCTTGTACAGCTTGGAAAGATAGGCTGCCGCGGCCTTGGTCGATTTTACCGGATCGCGCCGCTCGTCAACATACTTGTTGACCGTCAGGCCGTAGCTCATGCCGGTGGCGCGCATGAACTGCCAGGTTCCCACCGCGCTGGCCCCGGAAATAGCAGTGGTGTTGAAGCCGCTTTCGATCATGGGTAGATAGGCGAGGTCCAGGGGAAGGCCAACTCTGGCGAACTCTTCCTTGATCATGGGCAGATAGCGGGAGGAGCGGGCGAGCCAGCGGGCAAAGGTCTTGCGGTTGCGGTTTGTGAAAAAATCCAGGTAGTATTCCACCTGTTCGTTCATGGTGACAGGGAAATCGTAGGCCTCGATTTCTTCTCCCGTGCTGAGCAAGGGAAGCACATCCCAGGGGTTGACTTGCGCCAGTTCACTTATTTCCGGGCTTATCGCCAGGTTGAGCGCCTGAAAGGTTGCTTCTTCCGGTGCAGGTTCTTCTTCTTGCGGGGAAGAGTTTTTTTGTTTCAAGGTATAGGTATAGGGCGCGGCCTTTTTCTTCTCCGGCGGCCTGGGCCTGCTTTCCGGGGCGACCATGTCCGAGTCGGAATTTGCCAGCGGGGCGCAGGCGGTTAAGCCGCTCACGGCAAGAGCGACAGCCGCCAGAAACAGGATAATCCTGGGGAGGGGAGGAAGCGGAAACCTGAAAATCTTTGGAAGAATATGCAAGCCGTGTTTTCCTGCTACGGTAAGCCGTTACTCAAAAAAATCGTAATATTGGGGCAATTACGAAATAACCTCTGTCTGCTTGGCCATCGCTCGGGAAACTATCATGCGACCCCTGGATAATGCTCCGCAACTTTTACAGGACAACTCGTCTTCCTGCAATGAAAAAACGCGACATTGGCCAATGGTTATTTTATTTTTATAAAATATTTCAATTGTTTATGCGGCTTTCCTGGTGAGCGGCGGGAGTAGTGTTTGTTCCCCTCTTCAGAAATGACCTCGCCGCCATTATTGCCTTAAGGCAGGCACTGCATATTTGTCGGCGCACCGTAAGCGTTCACCATGGGCGCAGAATCTCCGTAATCGTTCACCAAGGGCACCCAATTTCAGGTAAACCCTGGACTGGAAGCGTTCAGTAGTGCCGCAGATGCGCGTGTCTGTCTGTCAATCGTCTTGCAGAAGTGCGGACAATCATCGGCGGTAGCGCCCGATAATCGTCGGCAGAAGTGCCGACAAAGAGGCCTGTTCGCTATCCCAGCGAAGCTGGATAAAAGCCCCTAAGCCCGATTCTCGGGCAGGGGCTCTAAACATACGGTATGCGGACCAGGCCGATGACAAAGCAGATGTGGTGCTGCTGAACGCTTACGAATCTCCGTCGCCTCGGATATCATCTGTGGCTGGGCAAGAAAAAACTTGCAATACTTATTGATGTTTGTGCAGGATGGAAGCATAATACGGCCCGTGTCCCGGCTTCCGGTGGGTATTTGTTTTTCTAAAGGTAAGCGATCACAGGGTACGACATCTGCTTTGTTATCGGCCTGAACGCATCCAAATGTATAGCTCTCAGGCCTCTGTCGCGCATCTGCCGCACCCTGTAATCGCTTACAGTTGGGGGGGCAGCGCTGAACTTGGTCGCTTATCCAGTGGTCAGTTACTTCTAATGGAGTGCATGATGGCAGTTGCTGATAAACCATTATCCGATCTTCTCGATGAAGTGGCCTTGAAGATTCTGATGATCGAGCCGGGTGATCTTTCCATTGTCGGAGAGTTGCTTGAGCTGATAGAAAGGCTGCTGCCTGGATGCGCCGCCGCGGAAACGCCGGTGGTGATCCAGCAAATGGCCGCCGCTTTCAAGGGAGTTCTTGAAAAACTCATCATGGGAGAGCTTGCCGATTCCGCGGAAAATTATGAGCTTCTCGGTCAGTGTGTGATCGAGATGCAGGAAACGGCCAGGAAAGAGGGGCGGCCCGGTGCGGAAATCATTGCCAGATTCTGCGCTAACATGAAAAAAATCGGCTTTTTCCTTGCGCCGGAAACGCTGGTCGGCACAGCCGGTGCTACGGCTGCCAAGCCAGTTTACCCCGAAGATGCGGCAATGATCGAGGAAGAAGGCGCGGCGGCCCAGGCGCAAGCCACTGCTGCGAGGGAGCTTGCTCAAGAGACGCCCCCCGATTTCTTGCAGGATACGGATCTGCTGGCCGGATTTATCGAGGAGGCCTTTGAGCACCTCGAATCAATCGAAGTCAACGTGCTTGAGCTTGAGCAGAGTCCGGATGACATGGATATCATTAATAATATCTTCCGGCCTTTTCATACGATCAAGGGTGTTTCCGGCTTTCTCAATCTGAAAACCATCAACCGGCTTGCCCATGCCACGGAAAATTTGCTGGATGATGTGCGCAATGGCAAGCGTGCCATGGATTCCGCGGTTATCGATATTGTCCTGACGGTTGGGGATGCGCTGAAGTCCATGGTTGCAGACATCAAGGATGTTTTGCAGAACGGGCTGGCCAATTACCAGGATACCGATATCAGTGGCTTTCTGGTGAGCATTACCCGGTTGCAAAACGAGGGAGACGGAGCCGCGCCGGTTGAAGCCGTTTCTGTTTCAGTTCTGGATTCGCCGCCGGAAATTTTCGAAAGTGAAGAGGCTGAACCTTTGCCGGACGAGACGGCGGAAGCGGTTGCCCCGGACAAGCCGGTCCATGTCAGGGCTGGGCAGGGAGCCGCCTCTTCGAGCGCCTCTCAGCCCCAGGCAACTCCTGCGGCCCGTCCGGCGGCCGATTCCGGTGCGAAAAAGTTCGGGGCCTCCATAAAGGTTGATGTGGAAAAACTCGATGCCTTGGTTAATGCGGTGGGCGAACTGGTGATCATGCAGTCGCTGGTCCGTCAGAACAAGCTTGTTTCCCGGATCGCCGATGCCAAGCTCACCAAGGATTTTTCCCAGTTGACTCGAATCACCTCTGAGTTGCAGCGCACGGCCATGTCAATGCGCATGGTTCCCATCAAGCAAACCTTTGACAAGATGATTCGGCTGGTTCGGGATCTTTCCAAAAAATCAGGGAAAAAGGTCGATCTGATCATGGAAGGCGCCGATACCGAGATTGATCGCAACATGGTGGAGTCAATTTATGATCCTCTTGTGCACATGATGCGGAACTCGGTGGATCATGGCATTTCTCCCCCGGCCGAACGGGCCAAGTTCGGCAAGCCGGAAACAGGCACCGTTTTTCTCCGCGCCTACCAGAAAGGCGGGAGTATGATGATCGAGATCGAGGACGATGGCGAGGGGCTCAATACCCAGAAAATAAGAAAAAAAGCCATTGAACGAGGTTTGATCGGCGAGTCTGACAATCTGTCTGATTTTGAATTGAACAACCTTGTTTTTCTTCCTGGTTTCTCCACGGCTGACAAGATTACCGATGTTTCCGGCCGTGGAGTGGGCATGGATGTTGTGAAAAAAGCGGTGGAAAAACTGCGGGGCAAGGTGGAGGTGCAAAGCCAGTCCGGCAAGGGCTCCCTGTTCCTGATCCGCTTGCCCTTGACCCTGGCGATCATCGACGGCATTATTGTCCGGGTCGGCAGTGAACGCTATATCATCCCGACCATCGCCATCCAGGAATCCGTGCATCCCGAGCCGAAAAACTACAGCACGGTGCATGGCCGGGGGGGGAACCTGATGGTGCGTGGCGAACTGGTGCCAATTATCAGGCTGTATGAAAAATTCGGCGTGTCATCCACCTATACTGATCCATGTGAGGCCATTGTCGTGGTGGTGGAAAATGAGGGGAGGCGTCGCGCTTTGATGGTCGATGAACTTCTGGGCAAGGAGGAGGTCGTCATTAAAAATCTCGGTGGTATTGATGTGCCCGGCGTTGCAGGCGGGACCATTCTCGGGGATGGCAGGGTTGGTCTTATTCTTGATCTGGCTGGGGTTATTGCCAACAATACGGATTGAATATTGAGTCGTCCTGCAGGTTTTTCATGAAAAAGGAGGATGTCGATGGAAGCAGCAAGCGCAGCGCAGAATACAGGCCAAGGAACCGAACTGGCCGGGAAATATCTCACCTTTTCCTTGGGGAACGAGGGGTACGGCGTCGGAATTCTCAGCGTCCGGGAGATTATCGGGGTTATGGAGATTACTGCCGTACCTCACACTCCGAACTACATCAAGGGGGTAATCAACCTGCGGGGCAAGGTTATTCCCGTGTTGGACCTGCGGCTTAAATTCAACATGGAACACAAGGACTACGACGAAAGAACCTGTGTCATCGTGGTCGAAGTCCAGGGGCAAACGTCGCCGGTGCAGGTCGGCATGGTTGTGGATTCGGTTTCTGAGGTTCTGAATATCTCCGCCGGTGAAATCGAGCCGCCTCCCTCCCTGGGTTCTTCCTCTGAAACCGAGAATATTCTGGGCATGGCGAAAGTAAAAGGCGAGGTCAAGATATTACTTGATGTGAACAGGGTGGTTGGTGAAGGGCTTTTGCAGCATTTGTTATCTTAGCAGGGGGATTTTTTTGTCTGGATACAAGGGGGCGGTTTGTGGCATTGAATTTTAACGGAGTTAGTCATCAGCGGCTCAGCGATGGGTTGTTTCAAAAATTCAGTGATCTGGTGTATGAGAAAACAGGGATCTTTCTTAAGCCGGAAAAAAAAGAGTTGTTGAACGCCCGCCTGGGCAAGAGATTGCGGGCCACGGGGATAGAATCGTTTAAGGAGTACTATGAGTATCTAGTCAACGATAGATCCGGGGCAGAGCTTGTCCAGTTCATTGACAGCGTTTCCACCAATTTCACTTCATTTTTCAGAGAAAATTCCCATTTCGAGATCCTGGACTCCGTTGTTTTGCCCGCCTTTGTCAAGGAAGGACGTGGGAAAAACAAGGAGATTCTTTTCTGGTCCTCAGCCAGTTCTTCAGGTGAGGAGCCATACACCATAGCCATGGTGACGGCAAATTTTGTTAGTCAGCATCCGGGGACGCGTTATCGAATCATGGCCACGGATATCTCCACCCGGGTTCTGGCGCAAGCGAAGAGTGGGGTGTATGCGGAGGACAGGATTGCCAAGGTGCCCAAGCCATTTTTGAAAAAATATTTTCAAAAAGGGGTCGGCAACTCCGAGGGCTATGTGAAGGTGAAGGACGATCTGCGCCGAATGGTGCACTTTGACCGCTTTAATCTCATGGGCGATTTTCCCTGGCGCGAGGCCATTGATGTCATTTTCTGTCGAAACGTCATGATCTATTTCAACCGGGAAACCCAGCAGGAGCTGGTGAACAAATTTTACCAGGCACTCACCCCTGGCGGGTATCTTTTTATCGGCCATTCCGAAAGCATCAGCGGGCTGAAGCATGATTTTGTTCAGATTGATGCTACCGCTTATCAGAAACGATAAAGTTCATGGTAACCAATCACGGGATGAGCCCACAAAGGTCAAATAACCACGGAATAAGCGGTCACAGGGTGCCACAGGTTGCGGCAAGCGGGACAGCGATGCGTACTTTTGTCCGTGAGCCGGACCGATCGCCGCAAGATGTGGTGCCCTGTGATCGCTTACAGTTCATTGCCTGGGGGCATGACGGTTACAGGACAAGGAGCGCATGAAGATAATCGTTGGCATTTCAGACATGAAAGTCAGCAACAAGCCGGACGATGTCCTGATTACCTATTCCCTGGGGTCCTGCATCGGAGTGGTGATCTGGGATCCGGTGGCCAAGGTAGGGGGGATGCTGCATTATATGCTGCCGGATTCCAACCTTGACAAGGAGAAGGCTGAGGCCAAGCCCTTCATGTTTGCGGATACCGGCATTCCCCGGTTGTTCAAGGAAACCTACAAGTTTGGCGCCCTGAAAAGTCGCTTGATCGTCAAGGCGGTTGGTGGCTCGCAAATTATGGACAGCGCCGGGATCTTTAATATCGGGAAGCGAAACCAGGCGGTTCTGCGGAAAATGTTCTGGAAGAACCAGATCATGCTGGCCAAGGAAGATGTCGGCGGCACCGGGAACCGCACGGTGAGTCTGGACATCGGGACAGGGGTTACTTATCTGAAGGTTTCGGGAAGAGGGGAGTTTGAGCTATGAACCGCCTGGAAGAGATACTTGCTCTGGTGAAACATGTCCCGCCTTTTCCCAAGGTGGCTCAGCGGGTTGCGGAGATGATGAACGATCCGGAGGTTAGCGCTACAGCTCTGGCCGAGGTTATTCAATACGATCAGGTGATTACGGCCAATGTGCTGAAAATCTGCAATGCCGCTTACTTTGGCCTGCCCCGCAAAGTTTCTTCCCTGGACGAGGCCCTGGTTATTGTCGGTAATGACATCCTCAAGGATATTATTATTACCAGTAGCAGCGCCCGTTTTTATAAAGGCGCCGCCGGGGAAGGATATAAGCTGGACCAGGGGGAGCTGTGGAAACATTCCATTGCCGTGGGCATAATGGCCAAGGAGCTGGGCAAGTATATCAAGGATGTGGACCAGGGCAGCGCCTACACGGCAGGGTTGCTGCATGACATCGGCAAACGGTTTTTAAGCAGTTTTGTTGCTGATGATTTTAAGAAGATCATGATTAAGGTTGTTCAGGAAGGCTGTTCTTTTGGCGAGGCGGAGAAGGAGCTGGTGGGGGTATCCCATGCCGAACTTGGCGGGATGATCATGAGCCAGTGGGATTTTCCTAAGGAGATTGAGTTGGCTGTTTTGCAGCACCATGATCCGGATGCCCTGGAAAAGGATTCCCTTACCGCGATCGTGACCCTGGCCAATGCCCTGGTTATCAGCATGGGGATCGGGGTCGGGGCTGATGGCCTGGCCGTGAAGGTCAAGGGCGGAGGGTTGAAAAGGTTTGGCATTACCCCGATGCACCTTGAGCTGTGTATGGCCAATCTTCTTACGGAGATCGACCGGGCGCAGGAGCTTTTCAATATATAATTTGAGGAAGTGGGAGATTGGGCGATGGCTTTTAATATCCTGGTGGCAGATGATTCTGAAACCATGCGGGCTGTGATCAAAAGGACCGTGGGCATGTCCGGGGTGCCGGTCGGAGAGTTTCATGAGGCGGCCAATGGCAGAGAGGCTCTGACGGTTTTAGCGGAAAACTGGATTGATGTCATTTTGTCGGACATCAACATGCCGGAGATGGGCGGGATGGAGCTGTTGCGGAAGATCAGCGAAGATGAGGAGCTCAGAAAGATTCCCCTGATCTTCATTTCCACCGAAGCCAGCGAGGTCCGCCAGGAAGAGGCGCGAAAGCTCGGGGCTGCGGGCTATGTGAAAAAGCCGTTTCAGCCCGAGGCCATCAGGGCTGTCCTCTATGAGGTGCTGGAAAAGGCCTACGCGCACAGACTTGCAGAGAATCCGGAAGAAGAGGCCGGCCCGGAGAATGATTTCTAGGCGCTACGTTCAATTTAGGGGCCGTTAAAAAATAACCATTACATTCTTGTCTATTTTATTACGGCCCCTTATGCCGCTTACGATATGAGAATGTTACAGTTATTTATTTATGACGGCTTACAGCTGAGCGAGGGGCGCGATGCTGCGAAGCAGATGTTGTGTCCGGTGTTATTTACCGGAAAAGAGCTGGGGAGGATGGCTGAATGGATGAGAATTTGCACCTGGTTATACTTGAGACCTTTTCCGAGGTCTTTGAAACCATGTTTTTCACCTTTCTGGAGCCACTGGAAGAGGTGCCTGGCAAGGAAGAAGTTGCCAATGACAGGTTCATTGAGGCCAAAATCAGTTATTCCGGCGGCTTTAATGGCAGTTTTCTTTTTTATTTCCCATGGGAACTCGGCAAGAATATCACCGTCAATTTTCTTGGAGTTGACGAGGATACGGTGATAGACCGGCAGATTATTGACACGGCGGCGGAAACTGCAAACATGGCCATCGGCAGCCTGCTTGGCAAGCTGGATCCGGGAGGCACGGCCTCGCTGGCTATTCCGCAAACCCGGGTGCTTGACAATTTTTCTCCGGAAACCCTGCTGGACGCGACCGGGCTTTGCGTGTTCAGCACCGAATTCGGGATTCTCTGGGTTGTTGGCACACATGCTTAGAATGGGGCGATTTTCCGGTAATAAGGTTTTTCCCCTGAGATACCAAGAAGATAAGAAGAGATCATGAGAAAAATAAGAGTACTTGTGGTGGATGATTCCGCGGTGGTCCGCAAGGTTTTCAGCGAGGAATTGTCCCATGAAAAGGACATCGAGGTGGTGGGCACGGCGCCGGACCCTTATGTAGCCAGGGATAAGATAGTCGCCCTCAAGCCCGACGTGGTGACCCT
>Ga0209211_10004224_pt1 | contig 22605 bp, 16 predicted proteins | sample RifGroA2_FD_183992 | JGI IMG/M metagenome (GOLD analysis project Ga0209211, IMG submission 183992) | Groundwater microbial communities from Rifle, Colorado, USA - Groundwater A2 (SPAdes) (version 2) | ecosystem: Environmental > Aquatic > Deep subsurface > Groundwater | place: Rifle, Colorado...
GCCGTGCTCGCCGGCGCGCGCGGCTTCCACCGCGGCATTCAAGGCCAGCATGTTGATCTCTCCGGACAGGTCCTTGACCAGCGTGGCGATGCTGCCGATCTGTCCGGTCTGTTCGCCGAGGCGCAGAATCTGGTCGGCCATCGCGGCGATACTGTTCTTGAGGTTGCCCATCGCCGCGACCACCTGATGGGTGGCGTCGCCGCCCTGCGCCGTCGTGGCGCCGGCCTGTTCCGCAACCGCCGCCGCATTCGCCGCCTGCTCGGACGACTGGCGCGAGGAGGCGGACAGTTCCTCGATGGTGGCGGAGGTCTCGCTCGCGGCGGTCACCTGCTGACTGGCGGTGCGCTCGTGCTGGGTGATGGTCGCGGCGATCTGCGTGGCGGAGGTGGAAATCGCGGACACGGATTCGGTGAGCCGGCCGGTAATGCTGCGGATGATCCAGAAGCCGATGCCCAGCGCCAGCAGGATGCCGCCGATGATGCTGGCGATGGCGAGATTTCTGGTGGAGACATAGCGGGACTGCGTCTGCTCCTTTTCCTTCTTGGCGACGTCAATCTGGAGTTGTACCAGCGCATGGAAGTCCCGCGTCGCCAAGTCGAAAGAGGGCATGACCTTGTTCACGATCAGGAGGCTCGCCTCGTCAAATTTCCTCTCTTTAAGAAGCGTGATCGCCGGTTTAAATCCCTCGTCGAAAACCTTGGCTCTTTGGGCGGCAAAGGTGTCGGCCAACTGCCTCTCCTCCGGGGTCAGGTAGGTCGCCATGTAATTCCCCCAGAGATTCAACATCTCCTTCATGTTTGTATCGACCCTGTCCAAGTGCCGCGCAACGGGGTGATCCGCCTCGTGGATATTGCTTGCCGCGATCCCCGGATGGTGCTGCAGAGCCAGCAGCAATTCCTGGGTGTTTTCCATCCGCATTTTTTCGTACTTCACCAGCTGCGCGGTCGGCACGAGCCGGTCGTTATAGATGGTCTCAAGGCTGTCACCGGTCGCCTGCATCCCGCGCAAACCCAGCACGCCGATGGCGATCAGCAGGAGCGACAGAAATCCCAACAGCAGGAATAATTTTGCGCCGATTTTCATGTTCTTGAACATTTTGAATCCCCTCCTTTATAGAATGCTGATTGCTGATTGCGGAATGAAAACCACTGCTCATTACGCACGCCGCATTCGTCACGCTATCACCTTCAAATTCTCCGCCGCCTCGTTCAGCAGGCGTAGGGTGCGTTCTACGCACCACGGTGCGCACAGCGCACCCTACCATTTACTTACCCGCACTCCGCATTCACGCTATCGCCTTCAAATTCTCCGCCGCCTCATTCAATTTCTGAACCCCGACCTTGGTCTGGCTGAGGCCGGCGGCGGTTTCCTTGGCGCCTGCGGTGATGTTGTTGGTCGCCTCCACAATCTGGGTGAAGGCGGCGGATTGCTGTTTGGCGTTGAGCATCACCTGCTGCGCGTTCTCGTTGACGTTGCCCGCCATGCCGGAGATGTTGCCGAACAGCTCGGCGACCTTCTGCGCCAGTTGCGTCACCTCGCCCACGGTGCGCGTGCCTTCCTCGGTCATCATGATCGAGGCGTTGGTGGCCTTCTGGATGTCGGCCACCAGCGCGCTGGCCTGCTCGGCGGATTTCTTGCTCTGGCCGGCGAGCTTGCGCACTTCGCCCGCCACCACCGCGAAGCCCTTGCCGTGCTCGCCGGCGCGCGCGGCTTCCACCGCGGCATTCAAGGCCAGCATGTTGATCTCTCCGGACAGGTCCTTGACCAGCGTGGCGATGCTGCCGATCTGTCCGGTCTGTTCGCCAAGGCGCAGGATCTGGTCGGCCATCGCGGCGATCCTGTCCTTGAGGTTGCCCATCGCGGCCACCGCCTGATGGGTGGCGTCGCCGCCCTGCAGCGTCGCCGCGCTGGCCTTTTCCGCCAGCGCCGCCGCGTTCGCCGCCTGCTCGGATGACTGGCGCGAGGAGGCGGACAGTTCCTCGATGGTGGCGGAAGTTTCGCTGGCGGCGGTTGCCTGCTGGCTGGCGGTGCGCTCGTGCTGGGTGACGGTGGCGGCGATCTGCGTGGCGGAGGTGGAAATGGTAGTTACAGCATTGTTGATGGAAGCCGAGATGGAACGGATTATAAAAACGGAGGAGATTATGACTATCCCAGGCCCGCCGAAGATAATCAGGAGAGTCATCAGCCAGGTGGTTTTTTTAATCGAAAGGCTGGTTTCATAATCGGCCTTTACCTCACCCTCCTTTAGCCTGATGAGTTCCGACAGTGCCTCTTTACTCCTATCGAAGACAGGCCGTTCAGCAAGCGTTTTCTTGTCGGCGTCTTCCTTTGAAAAGCTCTCGCTTAACTGAAGCACCTCCTGATTGCCATCAAACAAAGGCTTCAGGTTATTTGCAAATGCAATAAACACCTTTTCCTCTTCACCGTGCAGACGATACTCGTCCTTTGCCCCGGTCAGCGCGGTAACCTCCGACTGTATCTTTGCCATTTCACCGCGCAGTCTTTTCATCTCATCCATATTGCTCGAGAGTATGTGCCTGCGCAGCAATATGCGATATTCCAGCAACTGCTCAAGAAGCCCGCTGATCTTTATTGCCGGCGTCACATTATCGGTATAGGTATGCTCGATAGAACCGCTCAACCGCCCGACACTGTTGAGCGCCATCAAGCCCCCAAAGATGAATATGAGCGAGACAAAGAAGGCATAGATTTGCAGTTTTCTGCTGACGGTCAATTTATCAAACTTCATACAACCTCCTTTTTTCCAGTCATTGTGGCGACATGGGGATCCATCCACAAACCCGTGCTATTTCACCCCTGATTTCTTGTAAAACCTGTTGTCTATAAAAATTTCCAGCTTTACATCGTCCAGTATGCCGGCCTGCATGGAGATGTCCACAATCTTCCTGAAGCCTGGGATGTCAGGCTCAAGATTGTCAAATGTGATCCTGTCATAGGGGTTAACAAGCGCCTCCCTCACAGGAGCCTCATCCTGCCCCATGTATTTCTTTGCAATCGGCACAAGATTTTTTGAGTTGTTCTTATGGCGGTCGCTCTCGATGAATTTCCCTGCCCGGATCAGGCTGTCCACCCATTCCTGCATAGCCGCCGGATGCTCCTTGATAAAACCGCTTCTTGCGATGACGACACACTCCACATGGTCGGGGAGGATGTCCCTGGTCAGGGCGAGGGTCTTTCCCACACCATCGAGATGAGCCTTTGCCGACCACGGCTCTGCGACGATGAAGGCATCAATATTTCCCCCTGCCATCGCCTTTACCATATCAGGCGGGGCAATGACTGTGGTCTTTACATCCTTGAGCGAGAGGCCTTCTCCTCTCAGGTATTTATCGAGGAGGGCGGTATGGGTTGCCTTGTCGTGAGGGATACCTATCTTCTTGTCCTTGAGCCCTTTGGCGGATCTGATGTCCGAATCCTTTGCAACGGTTATCGCCGAGCCGTTACGGTGCCCCAGGAGGACGACCCTTATATCAACCCCCGCATTGAACATATCCATCGCAAGCGGCGAAAGGATGAATGCCGCATCAATGGCCCCGGCCTTTATTGCCCCGGCCAGTACGTCCCATTTCTTGAACATCTTCGGCTCAACATTAACCTCCTTGAACGACCCGTTCTCTCTTTCATGGGAGACAACCAGTGGCAGGTGATCAAGGATCGGCAGGTAACCGACTTTCATGGTCTCCTTTGCAAAGACGCTTGTAGAAATGATTAGCAGCAAACCCGGCAAGATCAGATAACGTTTCATGGTTGACCCCCTATAGAGATTTTAGATTGCGGATTGAAAACCGCCGCTCCGAATTCCGAATTCGATTCACTCCGCAATTGTTATCAGCGCCGCTGCGATCTGATCCAAGGACAGTATATACCGCACCGCGCCCAGTTCCACCGCCTGCTTGTACATGCCGTACACCACGCTGCTGGCTTCGTCCTGGGTGATCTCGAATATCACCCGGTAATTCTGCCTACCGCCGCCAAAAGTTCCTTGTAGTGAAACGGCTTGGCGAGATAACCGTCGCAGCCGCTGGCGCGTATCTTCTCTTCCTCATCCTTCATGGCGAAAGCGGTCAGGACGATCACCGGAATGGCGCGAGTAGCCGGATATTCCTTGAGAATCTTGATGGCTTCCAGCCCGTTCATGCCGGGTAACTGAATGTCCATCAGGATCAGATCAGGAGCATTGGCGCGTGCCAGCGCGATGCCGTCCGGCGCGTCCTCCGCCTGCAATACCATGTGGCCTGCGTTTTCCAGGATGGCCGTGGCCAGCTTCATGTTGGCCGGGGTGTCTTCGACGATCAGTATGGTAGCCATGTCTTTGCTTTCACCTGTTTGAACGGTTTTGCAGGTGCGGATTTATCCGCATACAGCCATTTGCTCGTGCGAATGAATTCGCACCTACAACTCCATCAACTGTTGCATTGACTCTGTAGGTGCGGATTTATCCGCACATAACCCTTTCGTGCGAATGAATTCGCACCTACAAACCATGCGAATGAATTCGCACAACTCCATCAACTGCGGTTTTCAGGTTGCATTCCACGGCAGCCAAGCACTGAATCGCGCCCCCTTGCCCGGCTCGCTCTGCACGCCCACCGCGCCGCCGAACAGTTCTGCCAGTCTTTTCACGAGCGACAGCCCCAGCCCTGTGCCCTCGTATTTGCGCCCCAGTCCGCTGTCGATCTGGACGAAGGCCTGGAACAGGCGCTGCATATCCTGTTGGGCGATGCCGATGCCGCTGTCGGTCACGGCGACTTCCAGGTAACGCTCTGCCGCAACGGCGGGCTTTACCGATGGCGGCAACGCCGCCGCCGGCATGAGGTGCGCCGAAAGCACTATCCGTCCGCCATCGGGCGTGAATTTCACCGCATTCGACAGGTAGTTGTAGACAATCTGCTTGAGTTTGCGGGGGTCGGTCTGCATCTCGCCGATTTCCGGATCGATTTCCAGTGACAGGCGGATGCGGTGCGCCAGTGCCTTCTCTTTCACTATCGTCAGACAGGCTTCCAGCAAAGAAGGCAGCGAGATCGGCTCCACCTGCAACTCCATCTTGCCGGCCTCGACCTTGGATAAGTCGAGGATGTCGTTGATCAGCGACAGCAGATGCTCCCCGCTGTGAAAGACGTTCCCGACATACTCCTTCTGTATGGGCGTCATCTCGCCCGCAATGCCATCCTTCAGTAATTCGGAAAAACCGATGATGGCGTTGAGCGGCGTGCGCAGTTCGTGCGACATGCTGGCGAGGAAATCGCTCTTCAGGCGGCTGGCCTTGGCGAGTCCGGCATTGGCGCGCTCCAGTTCAGCGGTGCGCTCGGCGATGCGGCGCTCCAGATCGGTGTTGAGCGTGCGGATTTCCTCCTCGATGCGCTTGCGTTCGGTGATGTCCTGCACCACGCCCGCCATGCGGTGAACACCGGCGCCGTCGATCAAATGGCGTCCGGTAAACCAGATCCAGCGGATTGCCCCGTCGGTGCGGCGAATCCTGCATTCATAGTCCCAGTTGGTCTGTTTCTCGATGGCTTCCTCAACCATCCTGCGGATGGGCTCGTGGTATTCCGGCAGGGCATGCCTGAAGAAATCGTCCAGCGTCCATTGCGGAAGCAATTCCGGATAGCCGAATATGCGGTCGTACTCCGGCGAGCGGAAGGTGGTATGGTCGGCCAGGTTCAGGTCCCACGCTCCGATGTGGCAAGTCTCCAGAGCGAAGCGGATCCGTTCATCGCTTTCCCGCAACGCGTTATTGGCGAGCGTCAGTTTGTGTTCCCGTTCGACCACGGCATCAGCCATGCGGTCGAAGGCAGCAGCCAATCGGCCGATCTCGTCCTGCGCCGTCAGTCCGCTGCGCGCGGCAAGGTCGCCGCCGGCGAGGCGTTTGGCCGTTTCGGCAAGGTGGTGCGTGCGGCGCAGCACCAGCACCTCGGCGGCGAACCAGGCGAGACCGAAGCTTACCAGCAGGATGACGGCCATGAAGGCCAGGTTGCGCAGAAAGCCCGCCCGCGCCTCGGCCTCGACGGCGGCCTGCGGTAGGCCGAAGAACATGCTCAACTGGCTGCCCGGCACGCGGGCGAAGGCGACGATGCGGAGGATGCCGTCGAGGCCGGGCAGTACGTGCGTGCCCTCGTCGCGCTGCGCCACCACCGCCAGCATCGACTCGGCATGCGGGTGCATCCGCCCCACCCAGGCCGCGTGGTCGGGGTGGCGGGCGAGAATGCGGCCCTGGCCGTCCAGCACGACCAGCGCGGATTCTGCCGGCAGCGGCAGGTCGGCGACGAATTGCGACAGCCAGGAGAGGTCGAGCGATACGAAGGCGACGGCGCCGACCTCACCCTGCCCGTCGAACACCGGCCGACCGAAGATGAGGCTGTGGCGCCCGGTGATCCGCCCGACTACGTATTCGCCGGAGGTGAAGTCCCGTATCCGCAGCGCATCGCGAAACCACAGGCGGTCGGCAAAATTCGGCGGGCGGGCACGGTCGAAGGGCTCGGCGCTGCATGCCACGGCGCCGTCGAGGGCGGCCACGCCGAAGTTGCCGTAGTGCGGCAATTCGCGCTTCATTCCGGCGAGCACCTCGCTGCAGTGCGGCTGTCGGGGGTCTTCCCGCGCCGACGGCAAGCCGGCGACGATGCCGAGCAGGTTCTTCGTGTCCTCAATCTTCTCGGCGAACTCGAAGGCGCGCGAATGGGCGATGCGCTGTGCCGCCGCTCGGGCCTCGGCGCGCTCGTCTTGCAGGTGCTGGTAATCGTTCCAGAGGATCAGCGCGAAGGCCGGTAGCAGCGCCAGCGCGACGAGCAGCAGCAGGCGCGCGCGCAGGCTGGCGAAGCGCGGTGGATTGGGCGGAGCTGGCGGCGTATCGCCTGCACCGGCATTCGTGGGAATCGTGTCGTTTTGCATCCGTATACGCCTCTCATTCGCCCAGCGCGGCGCGGATCGCCGCCAGGAAATCCTTGTAGTGATACGGCTTGGCGATCATCGCGGCGCAGCCGGCAGCGAGGGTATCCGCCTCCGGATGTTCGCTCAGATAGGATGTCACGGCGATCACCGGGATGGCGCGGGTGGCATCTGCCGCCTTCAGCCGCCGCGTCGCTTCCAGGCCGTCCATGTCGGGAAGCTGGATGTCCATGAGGATCAGGTCGGGATGCCGCTCGCGCGCCAGTTGGATGCCGGTCTCGGCATTGGCCGCCGAAAGCACCGCATAGCCGAATTTCTCCAGCAACAGCACCGCCAGCTTCATGTGGTCCGGATTGTCTTCGATGATGAGGATGGTCTTCATGGTTGTTCCGTTCGATTACTCAAAAAATCTGTTAGCCACATATAGAGGCGCATTTGTAGGGGCGAATTCATTCGCCCGTTTTCCCGCCCGATTCTGTGCGAATGAATTCGCACCTACAATTGCGAATAAATTCGCACCTACGATTCTGTTATCCGGGATTTTTATATTCATCGCCCGGGGTGGTCTGCGCCATGATTATCTGTTTGCCTGGTAGCGGGCGGCGCGGGTTGCGGCAGGCGCACGGTGAAGGTGCTGCCGCGGCCGGGCTCGCTGTCGACGCTTATGGTGCCGCCGTGCAGTTCGATCAGGCGGCGGATCAGGGCGAGACCCATGCCGGTGCCGCCCTCGCGGCGCGTGAGGCCGCTGTCGAGCTGCACGAAGGGCTGGAACAGGCGCGGCAGGTCCGCCGCGGCGATGCCGATGCCGCTGTCGGCGACGGCGAGCTCCAGCCAATCGCCGTCGCGCCGCACGCGGAAATCGATGGTGCCGCCCTCCGGCGTGAACTTGATGGCATTGCTGGCGAGGTTGTGGACGATCTGCGCCAGCTTGTCGCGGTCGGCCTGTAGCGTGCCGAGGCCGGCGTCGATGTTCACGGTGAAGGCCTGCTTCTTCGCCGCGGCCAGCGCGCGCAATGCCTGGAGCCGCTGCGGCAGGAAGGCTTGCAGGTCCAGCGGCACGAGTTCCAGCTTCAGCTCGCCGGCCTCGGCGCGGCTGTAGGCAAGGATGTCGGAGAGCAGCGCCAGCAATTGGCGTCCGGCGTCGAGGATGTCCTGCGCCTGCTGCCGCTGGCCGGGCGGCAGCGGCTGCGGAATGCCCTCGGCGAGCAGCTCGGAGAAGCCGATGATGGCGTTAAGCGGCGTCTTCAGCTCATGCGACATGGTGTTGAGAAACGCCGTCTTCATGCGGGCGGCCTCGGTCAGGCGCAGGTTCTGCTCCTCGATTTGCGCCACATAATCCTTGAGCTTGCGCTCGGTGGCCTTGCGTCCGGTGATGTCGGTGAAGGTCACTACGGCGCCGGTGACTTCTTCGCCGCGAAATATCGGGGAAGACCGGTATTCGGCGTCGAAGCGGGAGCCGTCGAGGCGGAACATGACCTCGTCGTCGATATGCGTGTTCTTTCGTTCGCGGTAGGCGCGGCGGATGTGGCATTCCTCAGCGGGATAAGGCGAGCCGTCCGGCCGGTGGTGGTGAATCAGGTCGTGCATGTTCCTGCCGAGCAGCTCCTCTTCCGCGCCGACGCCGATCATGGCCAGGCAGGCCGGATTGGCGAAGATGCATTTTCCGGACAGGTCGATGCCATAGATCGCCTCATCGGTCGAGGCCAGCAGCAGGCGTATGTGCGCTTCGCTTTCGCCCAGGGCGGCGTTTTGCCGCTCGACTTCCGCGCTCTGGCGCTTCAGTTTTTCCAGCGCGCTGCCGAGGATTTCCATGTTCGCGCGCAGCTCCATACGTCCGGCGCGCGCCGCCAGTGCCGAGCCGAGCAGGCTGGCCACCGATTGCAGCGCCTCCAGCTCGGCGTCCGTCCAGTGCCTTTCCTCGACACAGTCATCGAGGGCGATGAAACCCCACCACTCGCCGCCGGCGGACACCGGCGCGCGCAACTGGGCGCGGATGCCCAGCCGCTCCATGCATTCGCGTATCGGCCCGGAAACATCGTGCGGGCGCAGATCGAGCGTTTCGCCGCGGCGCAGCCGCAGCGCCTCCACCTCCATGCCTGCCTGCCGGTAGGAGGTCGGTTCATTGAGCAGCGGGTCGTCATCGGCCACGACGAATCCCTGGCGCGCCCAGCGGTATGTCGGCCGCGCCATCAGATCGCCCTCGGGCGAGCGCTCGTTGCCGAACACCCACACGCGGGAGACGCCGGTCGCCTCGCCCAGATGCGTCAGCACCGCCTCCACCGCCAGATTCCACTCGCCCGCCGTGGATTCCTCGCTGGCATGCAGGAAGCGCGTTGCGCCGTAGGCCACCGCTTTCAGGATGGCGTCGCGGTGTAGCAGCGAATTTTCCAGCTCCTTGCGCGGCGTGATGTCGCTCCATGAGCCGACCAGTTCCAGCGGCGCGCCGGTAGCGTCGCGCGCCAGCAGCATCTCGTCGTGCATCCAGCGCCAGGAGCCGTCGGCATAGCGGAAGCGGTATTCGGTGGTGAGATGGCCTGCGCCGAACAGTCCCTCCATCTCGGCCAACACACGCTCGCGGTCGTCGGGGTGGATGTTGTCCGGCCAGAACGCGGGATTGCCGGTGAAGTCCTCCGGCGCATGGCCGAGCTGGCGGCGCACGTTCGGGCTGATATAGGTCGCGCCGTAGTCGCCGTCGGCGTGCGCGGCGTAGATCACGGCGGGCGACGACTCGACGAGGTAATCCAGGCGCTGGCGCGTTGCGGTTTCGCTCTCGGCGGCGGCGGCCATGTGCTCCACCATGCGGTTGAGCGCCTCCGCCAGCACCCCCGCTTCGCCGCCTGACATCGCCTCGAAGCGCGCGGCGAAATCGCCGCGCTCAATGCGCCGGGCAAAGTCATCCGTCGCCGCCACCATCTGCGCCACGCGACGGTACACCACCACGGCCAGCGCAAGGCCGATGAAGAAGGCGGCTGCGATCATGGGCAGCGTCACCGTCTGCGACAGCGCGACGGCCTGCTCCAGCCCGCGATGCGCGTCGGCCTCGGCGGCGGACAGGCGCTTCCCCATGCCCGCGTCGTGCCGCATCACCTGCTCGTGCCACGCCACCGCCTCGCGCGTCATGCGGTTGATGCTGACCACCGAGACAACCACAGCCAGCACCAACGCGGTGATGAAGACGAAAGTGGCGGCGATCAGCGCCTTGATGGAGAGCTCGCGCAGCATCACTCGCCCAGCTCTGCCTTGACCGCCGCCAGATTGAGATGGCTCGGATTGTCTTCGATAACGAGAATGGTTTTCATGTTGGTCACCATTTATCCTGTAGGTGCGGATTTATCCGCACAAAACCCTTTGTTCGTGCGAATGAATTCGCACCTACAACGGCCGTGTTTTATGTAGGGCCGAATTTATTCGGCCATGTGCGAATGAATTCGCACCTACGCCCCCATCGACTGCGGTTTATGCCCCTTCCCCGCTCACCGCCATCCGGTCGCGCCCGGTGTGTTTGGCGTCGTAGAGCGCCAGGTCCGCCGCCTGCAGCAGTGTCTCGCCGTCGTTGCCGTGCTGCGGGTAGAGCGCCAGCCCGAGCGAGATGGTGATCTTCGGCAGCGGCTTGCCGTCCGCCTTCACCTCCAGCGCGCGCACGCGCAGCATCAGCCGCTCGGCCCATTCGCGCGCCGCGTGCTCGTCGGCATCCGGCAGGATCAGCGTGAATTCCTCGCCGCCGAAGCGGCAGGCAATGTCGCCCTGGCGGCAACTATCGCGCAGCGCCTTGCCCAGCGCGCGCAGCACTGCGTCGCCGGCCTCGTGGCCGTGGTTGTCGTTGAACAGCTTGAAGTGGTCCACGTCGAGCATGAACACAGCCAGCGGACGTCCGCCGCGCCCGGCGCGGGAAAGCTCGCGCGGCAGCGCGCCTTCCAGGTAGCGGCGGTTGTACAGGCCGGTCAGCGGGTCGCGGATCGACTGCTCGCGCAGGCTGTCGCGCAGCCTGAGGTTGGCCAGCGCCATGCCGATCTGCGCCGCCAGCGCCTCGGCGAGCTGCTGCTTCTCCTGCATCGTGGCCTCGCCCGCTTCATACTCATCGGCACAGACGAGATGCAGCAACCCGAGCGCCTCGCCGTGGGCGGCGAGCGGCACGCAGATGGCGGCGCCCACGAGGGGCACTGCGACATGGGCGCAGCGCAGCGCGTCGCCGTCTGCCGTCATCAGGTGCGGCTTGCCGCGCCGCAGCGCCCAGCAATCGGCGATATCCAGCGACGCCGCCATTTCCGCCGCTCCCCAGTGCGCCACTGCGGCCAGCATGCCGCCGCCGGAGACATGCTGATAGACCGCGCCGGAGGTGCCGGGGAACAGCAGCGTCACGGAACGGGCGATCACCGCGCCTGCCTCGTCGGCGCTGAGGCAGGAATGCAGCAGGTCGCTCATCTCGTTGCGCAGGGCGATCTCGCGGCTCTGCCGCTCCATGCGCGCCACGGTCTGCGCCAGCACCTTGGTGCGGCTCACCACCGCCTGCTCCAGGGTCTGGCTCTCGCGCTCCAGTTCATCACGGCTGCGCGAAAGCACGGCGGCGTGCTCGGCGAACTTCTCCGTCATGGTGTCAACGGTCAGCACCAGCGCCGCCACCTCGTTGCCGCTGCCGGCGATGGCCAGTTCCTTGCCGAGCACCTCGCGCACCGTGCGCACGGCGCGTGCGCGCAGCTCGATGAGGGGGCGTATCTGCCGCAGCGCGGTGAGGTAGCCCAGCGCGAGCAGCGCAATCAGGCTGGCGCTTATGGCCATGATCAGCTTCTTCGCCAGGGCGACGTTGTGCTTGTCCTGCACCTGATCGCGCTCGGCGATCTCGTGCTGCACGGCGATCTGCCGCGCGAAGGCCTTGGTGGCGGCGCCGCCGAGGGGCGTGGCGGTCAACGCGAGCCAGTCGATCGCCTCCTGCTTGCGGCCGGCCTGCCACAGCTCAAAGAATTTCGGCCGCGCCGTGCGGTAGCGCTCGTATTCCGAACGCAGCAGCGCCAGGGCTTCACGCTCCTCCGGGGCGATGCGTCCGGCGTCGTAGGCCGCGAGCGCGCCATCGATGACGGCATACCACTTCGGCTCCTCCTCGAGGATGCGCCGCTGCGCCTCGGCGTCGCCGAGCATGAACTGCGGGAAACCGTAGCGCAACTGCCACAGCGCCGAATCGGCCTCGGTGAGCCGAGCCACGCCCTGCAGTTGCGTGTGGTGCGTCACCGACACGTCTTCCTCATAATGCTGCGCGAGTTTCCAGACCGCCGCAGCCACCGCCAGCACCATCAGCAGGGCCAGCGCAGCGCCCAGGTTAAGTCGCATGGTAAGGCTCATCGCCCGCATGGCTCCCCCCCCCCCGCAATTTGCCGGTATCAGTTTTTATTTGGGTTTTCATTTGGCATGAAATTTTGTTGTCAATCCGCCATCGAGTCGTAAATCCCGCACCAACCCATGTAGGTGCGAATTCATTCGCACTTGGCCGAATAAATTCGGCCCTACACAAAACACGGCCGTTGTAGGTGCGAATTCATTCGCACGAACACCATGTTATGTGCGAATAAATTCGCACCTACAAAAGCGGCATAATCCGTTGAGATACCAAAATGTTCTTCGCCAACAGAAAAATATAGGTTCATGGGCTGGTTACTTCCGCAAAAATTCATGTCAATCTGCCATCGAATCGTAAATCCCGCGCCAGCGTTCCGCGCATTTGCCGAAGGCGGCCAGCACCCGCGGGTCGAAGTGCTCCGGCTTCGTGCGGCCGTCGCCGGCGGTGATGATCTCGCAGGTCTTCTCGTGGCTGAACGGCGGCTTGTAGGGGCGCTTCGAGCGCAGGGCGTCGTACTGGTCGGCGATGTTCATCAGCCGCGCCGAAAAAGGGATGGCCTCGCCGGCGGTACCGTTCGGGTAGCCCGTGCCGTCCCAGCGCTCGTGGTGGTTGAGTGCGATCTCGGCACCCATCCGGGTGTAGGGCGAGCCGCCCTTTTCCAGGATTTTCGCGCCGTAGGCGGTGTGCCCTTTTATGATGGCCCACTCCCCGGGCGTTAAGCTGCCAGGCTTGAGCAGCACGGCGTCGGGGATGGCGATTTTGCCGATGTCGTGCATCGGGCTGGCGTAGAAGATGTCCTCGCAGAAGGCCGCGTCCATGCCGAGTTCCTCGGCCATGTCGCGGCAGTAGTAACTGATCCTCCGTACATGGGCGCCGGTCTCCTCGTCCTTGAACTCCGCTGCTTGGACCATGGTGACGATGGTGTCCTTGTAGGCGTCGCGCAGTTCCTGGGTGCGTGCCGCCACCTGCTCCTCGAGGATACGGTTGTGGTCGGCGAGGAAGTTCTGATATTCCTTCAGGCGCAGCATGTTGCGTACGCGAATCCACAGCTCGGCGCGGTCCACCGGCTTGTTGAGGAATTCCTCAGCGCCCATGTGCAGGGCGCGCAGGCGCGAATCGCGGTCGTCGAGCGCGGTGACCATGATGATCGGGATAGTCTTGGTGCGCGCGTCCTGCTTGAGCCGTCCGGCCACCTCGAAGCCGTCCATGCCGGCCATCATGATGTCGAGCAGGATCAGGTCGGGCAGCCGCGTTTTGAGTTGCTCCAGGCATTCCTCGCCGGAGAAGGCCACCATGACCTCGTAGCCCTCGGCCTTGAGCTGGGCTTCAAGCAGGCGGGTGTTGCGGATGTCGTCGTCGACAACCTGAATGGCGGCAGGTGGCTGTTCCATAGCATGACTCATGTTTTTCTCCCTGTGTAAGGGCGGAGTGCATCCGCCCGGTTCTTGCGCATGAATTCGCAAGGGCGTTGCGATTTACGTTTTATTCAACCTCCTCCGCAAGGCGCGCCGCACCTCGCCGATAAACCGACCGTGGTTGAATTCGGCCTTCTCCATGATGCGCATCACATGGCCGTTGAGCGCTTCGAGGTCTTCCGCCGTGAGTATCTTGGCGGTGACGACCAGGATCGGGATGGCTGCGGTCGCCGGGTCTTCCTTGAGACGCTCGACCACCTCGAAGCCCGATATCTCCGGCATCATCAGATCGAGCACGATCAGGTCGGGATGTTCGGAGCGGGCCAGCGCCAGCCCTTCCGCGCCGCCGCCTGCACGCAGCACGCGGTAATTCTCCTGGTTCAGGTGGGCGGCAAACAATTCCACCGAGAGCGGATCGTCGTCCACCACCAGCACCTCCGGCGGCAGACCGTCGGCGCGCGCGAGATCCAGCACCGCGAGCGCCTGTTCCAGCTCGCGGCGGTTATAGGGCTTCTGCAGCACGCCGGTGGCGCCCAGTGACAGCCCTTTGTTGCGATCGGCGATGATCGAGATAACGACTACCGGCACGCCGGACAGCCGCGCGTCCTGCTTGAGGCGCGCGAGCAGTTCCCAGCCGTCCATGCCGGGCAGCAGAATGTCCACGGTAAACAGGTCGGGGCGGTGTTCGGCGGCAAGTTGCAGCGCTTCTTCTGCCGAGCGGGCGCGCAGCACTTCGATGCCCTCGGCGGCAAGCTGGGCGCGGATCAGTTCGGCCGCCATGTCGTCGTCTTCCACCACCAGCGCCAGCGGGGCGGTGCTGTTCGGGTTCGGATGGAATGCTGTGGTCATGAGTTGGTCTCCGTGTGTTGCGGGATTATAGCGCTTCCGAAACGGTCTGCATCCCGCGCAGGGGCGAATTTATCCGCTATCCATTTTGTGCGGATAAATCCGCACCTACACCGCCCCATGTAGGGGCGAATTTATTCGCCCATTTGCGCCCGCTCCGTGCGAATGAATTCGCACCTACAGCTAGATTGCGTCCCATAACGAATAATCGCCGATGCGTTCGACCAATCCTGCGCGCAACGGGTTGGCGACAATATACCGCGCGACACCCTGCACAGCTTCGTCTTTGCGCAGCGCATGATCGTAAAACGATTTTTGCCATAACGCGCCTTGCCGCTTGAGATGCTCATTCACCCGGTGCGCGGAACATGCCTTGAAGCGTTTGACTGCAGCGGACAAATCCGCCTGCCCCGTTAACTGGAACAGCCAATGGACATGGTCTGGCATGACAACCCACGCCAGCGAGGACACCGTTCCGCCGTCGTGCAATGCGCGCATCTCCGCCACCACACGCCGGGCGCAGAAAAAATCGGCGAAATAACGCTGTTCCCGATCGGCCAATACCGTGGTGACGAAATAGGCGCGCTGCTGCTCGCTGTAACGGCCCTTGCGCAAATCGTCATAGGACATCGGCCACCCTCCATGTAGGGGCGAATTCATTCACCTATTTGTGCCCGTTTTGTGCGAATAAATTCGCACCTACACAAACCACATGGCCCGCCCCATGTAGGGGCGAATTTATTCGCCCATTTGCGCCCATTTGTGCGGATAAATCCGCACCTACCCTGCCCCCAGCAATGCGGCCATCTCCGCCGCCGGCACGGGGCGGCTGAACAGGTAGCCCTGCATCTCGTCACAGCCGCGCCCGGCCAGGAAAGCGCGCTGCGCCTCGGTTTCCACGCCTTCGGCAATGACCGTGAGTTGCAGGCCGTGCCCCAGTTCGATGACCGCGTTGGTGATGGCGGCATCGTCCGGATCGGTGGTGATGTCGCGCACGAACGACTGGTCGATCTTGAGTTTGTGGATGGGGAAACGTTTGAGATAGCTGAGCGAGGAGTAGCCGGTGCCAAAGTCATCCATCGCGAAGGTGATACCGTGCCGCTGCAGTTCGCCCAGCACCGCGATGGCGCCTTCCGGGTCGCGCATCACCATGCTTTCGGTGATTTCCATTTCGAGCAGGCGTGCCTCCATTCCGGTCTCGGCAAGAATCTCGAGGATGGTCTGCACCAGGCCGGGCGCGCGGAACTGGCGCGCGGAAAGATTGACCGACATGGTGATCTTCGGCAACCCCGCATCAAGCCACATCCGTGCCTGGCGGCAGGCTTCGCGCAGCACCCATTCGCCGAGCGGTACGATCAGGCCGGTTTCCTCCGCCAGCGGGATGAATTCGCCGGGCGAGACGAGGCCGCGCTCCGGCTGGCGCCAGCGCACCAGCGCCTCGGTGCCGATGATCGCGCCGCTGGCAAGATTTATCTGCGGCTGGTAGTGGAGCAGGAATTCGCCGCGCTCCAGCGCCCGGCGCATGTCCCTTTCCAGGTCGAGGCGCGCCAGCAGCCGCTGGTTCATTTCCGCCGCATAAAACTGGAAGGTGTTGCGTCCAGCTTCCTTGGCGCGATACAGCGCGGTGTCCGCGTTGCGCAACAGGGTCACCTGATCATCGCCGTCGCGCGGACAGACTGCCACGCCGAGGCTGGCGTTGACGACGATGTCGCGCCCGGCAACAGTGAAGGATGCCTCCATCGCCTCCATCAGCTTGCGGGTGGCATTTGCGACATCTTCTTCCTGCGCCATGTCGGCCAGCACGACGACGAATTCGTCGCCGCCGTAGCGCGCCACGGTATCGCCCTCGCGCACCGTGGCGACAAGGCGTTCGCCGACTGCCTTGATGATATGGTCGCCGGTTTCGTGGCCGAGGCTGTCGTTGACCACCTTGAAATTATCGAGGTCGAGGAACACCACTCCCGCCAGGTTGTCATGGCGCCGCACGCGACCGATTGCCTGATTGATCCGGTCGGCGAGCAGATTGCGGTTCGGCAGGCCGGTGAGCGCGTCGTGCTGCGCCTGGTATTCGAGCTGGGACTCGTACTGCCTGCGCTCGTTGATGTCGTAGCAGGTGCCGAGATAGCCGGCGAATTCGCCGTCCAGGTCGGTGAAAGGCGCACCGTGATCCAGCAGCCAGTGGTAGCTGCCGTCGCAGTGGTGCATACGGTATTCCATGACGAACGGTTCGCGCCGGTTGAACGCGGAGAGGAAGGTGCCGAGGCAATGCTCGCGGTCGTCCGGATGCACACCGTCGGCCCAGCCATCCCCCAGTTCCTGTTCCAGCGGGCGTCCGGTAAATTCCAGCCAGGCGCGGTTGACGTAATTGCACTTGCCGTCCGTGCCCACGCGCCAGATCGGGTTGGGAAACTCCTGCAAAAGCTTGAGATGGAACTCGACAGAGGCATGCATGCGCCGCTCCAGCATCTTGGCATGCACGGTGTCGCGCATGATGCTGGAGTAATAATCCACCGCGCCATCCGCATTCTTGTGGGCGATGATCACCTGCGACACCGGAATGTCCATGCCGGCATGCGAACGCAGCACGCTTTCTCCGCTCCACAAGCCGGACTGCGCCGCAGCGGGCAGCACGGTGTGCAGAATGCGTCCAGCCTCTTCCGGCGGATGAAAATCGGCAATGCTGTAGCTGCCAATGTCTTCGTGCTCGGACAGGCCGAGCATCGTGCGCCCGGCACGGTTCAGGTAAAGCGCTCTGCCATCCGGCGCGGCGGTGCCTACAATATCGGTGGTGGCGGCGAGGATACCGGCAAGCATGGCATTTTCCCGGGCGCGGCGACCGAGCTCATCGATCAGTCCGGAGGTCTGTATCGCAGTGGAGTTGAACGTCAGCGCCAGTTCGCCGATCTCGTCGTTGGAGCGGAAATCCATGCGTACATCGCGCTCGCCGGCGGCGAAACGCCGGGTGAAATCGGTCAGCATGAGGATCGGCAGGGTGATTCGCGCGCGCGCATAGAAGAAAACCCCGGCCATGAGCAGGATCTCCAGCGCCTGCACGAGGTAGATGATGAAATCCACCCGCCGGTTGGCGGTGTGGGCGGCTTTTTCGAGCGCGCCCACCAGATGATCCGTTTCGTTCAGCATCACCACCGCGCCGGCGGACGCTTCGCGCTGTGCCGCTCGCCGTGCGGTTAGGTCCTGTCCGGCCAGCACGTCCTCCAGCGCGGCCTGTTGCCGCTGCCAAGTCTTGCCGACATGCTCCAGATGCCCCTCAAGGTTGTCTTCATCGCTACGCATCAACGGGTGGAGCTGCGCGATTTCGCGCGACAATCTTGCGTAGTTTGCCTCGAATTCTCTCTCACTGTCGCGCACCGACTGCCTGGCGTCTTCGCTCCGTTCCGGCACGAAGCCGGACGAATGCAATGCGACCTGCTGCGAGAGATAACGCAGTCGTCCGCTCTGGTTGATGATGCTGGCGACATTCAGCACGCTGTCATGCAGGGTGTTGGAAAGATAGAGGTTGCCGGCGGCAATCAGCGCCAGCAGCAGGAACGCTGCACCCAGCTTGATGCCTACCGACATGCGGAGGGGTGACGCAATGGATTTGGGCGGGGTGGTCATGGTCAGTCTGGTTATACGGTTTCGTTGACTATCCATTCCTCCCGCGCCAGCAGCACGGGCAAATCCAATACCGCCATCATCTTGCCGGCATAGGGCGCGGTGCCCTTGATCTCCGCGCCATGCTGCTCGCGCAGCGCCTGCGGCGCGGCCTGCAATTCTTCTTCGCGCAAATAAACCACGTCATGCACCTCGTCCACCGCCACGCCTACCATTATTCATGCTTCCTTCTTCACCCTTTTGCGAGCCATTGCTTCGGGGAGTTGCTTGTAATTTTCCTTGCTGGCAATGCGCTTCCCGGATTTTTTCTCCAAGTCGCGCCGTGCACGACCGGCTACTGCTCCGCCATCCAAGGCTGCATTGCGGTTCTCGATATAGCCTTGCGCGTCTTTATTACGTGCGATTTCTGTGGTAGATGCTTCGCCCAGCATGGTGAAGATCAGCTCCAGGTCGTTCATGTGGTCGCGCAAGTTATCTGCTGGCTTGTCGAGGCTTTTGTATGTCTTGTACTCGGCTGGTGTCATGCCGAATGTGGCGCGACTTATTTCAGCAGTGAGGATGGAATATTCGCGCTGCTCTTTCACGCCTCGCTTCTTCCATTCGTTGGTTAATTCGTCACGGATGGCGATGCCGCGCACGCGCTTTTCTATCCATTCGTCGCTGTAACCCTTGGCCTTATAAAGTTTGCGCATTCGCGCTGCGGCGAGTTCCGGGTTTTCAATTTCTTCCAGCCGTTCGTAGCCCACCTTGGCCAGCCAACGCTTGAAGGGCTCAGCCTTGGGGGAGGGAATAGACTGGATGATGCGAAGCAGCCCTTCCGCATTGGCGCATTGTGTCTTTCTGCGCTTGCCGTCGGGTGCCAGCAATTCAAGGGGGGGACAGATTGTCCCCCAGTTGGCGTTCAACTCCGTTTCGCGCTTGCGCATCTTTTTGATGTAGTCCCTGACATTGGTCGTGTCGGTTAAAGTTTCGACTACATCAGCCACCGAGAAATACCACTTGCTGTCAGACTCGTTCCAGACGGAACGAATCTGCTTTGATTCAAACAGTTTAATGTTGCTCATGAGTCAGACCTCACGGGATAGGTGATTGTTCGTGATGGGCGGATTTCGGATTTTGGAGCGGCGGTTTTCATTCCGCAATCCGAATTCCGCAATCGTTAAACTGTTTCATTGACAATCCATTCCTCCCGCGCCAGCAGCACGGGCAAATCCAATACCGCCATCATCTTGCCGCCATAGGGCGCGGTGCCCTTGATCTCCGCGCCATGCTGCTCGCGCAGCGCCTGCGGCGCGGCCTGCAATTCTTCTTCGCGCAAATAAACCACGTCATGCACCACGTCCACCGCCAGTCCCACCGCCTGCTCGCCGGCGCCGGGCCGGGGCGAAGCGCGGGCGATCACCGCTTTGCCGCCGCCCTGTGCCGCGCGCGGCAGGTTGAGCGCGCCGCGCAGATCGAGCAGCGTGAGCAGGTTGCCGCGCAGGCTGATCGCGCCGAGGATATGCGGCGGGCAGCAGGGAATCGGAGTGGGCTGGGCGATGTCGCAGAATTCCTGCACCTCCCGGAGTTCGATGCCGAAGTATTCGCCGTCCAGCTCCACCACCGCCAGCGGCAGGTGTGTGCCTTTTTCTTCGGCGGCGGCTTCCATCAGCGTTTTGGCGCGGGCGCGGTACACCGCGTGTTCTTGCGGCGTGGCTTCGGGGCAGAAGTGGCGGGCGGGAGAAGTTTGCTCCGTGCCACTACCCTCTCCCCAGCCCTCTCCCGCGTGCGGGAGAGGGAGTATGGCTTGCGGCTGATGCACCAGTTGGCGCGCATCCAGCAGCGTCACGATATCGTCGCCCACCCGCACTTCACCTTCAACCAGGTGGGCATGGACAGGACTTTCCACATCGAATTTTGGCGGGGACTGGATGGATTCGGCGGAAAGCTCGATCACCTCAATGACCTCGCTGACGATCAATCCCATCAGCAGATTATCCAGTTCCAGCACCACGATTTGGTCGCTGGGGCGATAAGGCCGGGCAGGATGACCAAAACGCAGATTGAGGTCGGTGACGGGAACGATCTGGCCGCGCAGGCTGAAGATGCCGGCGATATGGGGCGGCGCTTCCTCGGCCGGAGTGAGTTCGGGCAACCAGACGGATTCACGCACCAGCGTGGCGTCCACGCCGAAACGCGCATCGTCCAGATCAAAAATCAGTAAGGGGCGGGGGGGGGTAGCATACATTTTAGAAATGATGCAACAAAAATTTGGCAGGTGATGATGCAAAGCACGACCGACACGCTACGGCTTGATGCCGCACGGTGTATCTTAAAACAATTTCTTGTTGTGCTGTCACCGAGTTACTCCTCTTTGAGAAGACTGCGTCCAGACGAAACATTTGCAGAGTACGCGCAAAAGATTAAGGTGACAATCAATTTTGAAGTATGAATGGTCTCAAATTACCGGAGGCGCTCAATAACCAACTGCTTTCGCAATTCCGGAGTTCACCCTGCCAGAAGCCGCGGTCGCGAGATGCCAAAGCCCTGTGCAAAATCAATGCCGATCTCTCTCAGTTTTGCGATGGTTTCTTCGCTCTCCACCAGTTCCGCAACCGTTTTTACACCGATCTTTTTTGCCACCCCGCTTATGGACATTGCCTTGGCGATGGCCGCAGGATCGCGAAGCATATTGAAAATGATGCTGCCATCAATTTTCAGGAACTCAACCTGAAAACCACGAATCATGTCGAATAAAATCCGCTCCCGGCCGAAGCCGCTGATCGCAACACGGCAGCCGCGCTGCCTGACTTGCCGTGCAAATTCGGCAACCGCCATAGCTCTCAATGCGAGTTCCGAATTTGGTATCTCAAAGCACAGTGCGGTACCGGGCACGCCGTATTCCAGCAGCGTCAATTGCAGAAATTCCGGAAAGCCGGGGTCGCCAATCGTGGCCGCCGACACGTTGATGAAGAACATCGAGCGCGCTCGTTTTTCATCCGGCGAATTCTGGCGGGAAGCCCATTCCACAACATGCTGCACAACCCACCTGTCCAGATGCGGCATGAGTCCATATTTCTCAACAAGCGGAAAGAACTCTCCAGGCGGCATCAAGCCTTCCTCTTCTTCCCGTAGCCGGACCAGAATCTCATAATGCTCGGTTCCGCCGGAATCAACGGCCAATGGGGTAATCAACTGGCAAAACAGGCAGAACTCGTTCTTCTTGATTGCCGCCATGATCTGGCTGGCGGTATCCCTGCGATCGGCAGTTTGTTCATGGAGAGATTGAGCAAGCATGTTTCGATGATCAACTTCCCCATCCCGAACTGAGGCCGGCACATCGTTACCGGCATGTTCAGCGCCTGTTGATTCAGGCCGGGCTGGTGTATGCACATCACTGGAACCGGTGATGTCCTTTATCAACATAAAGAACCCGGTAACCTTGCCATCCTCTCCGAGTTGAGGGAGATGTTCAACGGACAACCAGTAGATCGCGCCATCCGGCATCTGTTGCTTCCATTCATAATGCACAGGATGCCCATCCAGAGACTGACGGATTGCAGTCGCGGTTTCCTGGTAGACATTGGCGCCGAGCACTTCGCGCATGTGCCGGCCATCGATCTGTTCCGGCCGCAGGTGCAACCAGTCCATGAATGCCCGGTTGTGGTATTGGCAGCGCCCCTCGATATCGATGAACGCGACCATGACCGGCAATACTTCGTCGATCAAATGCAATCTCGGTTTGCTGGCGGCAAGCGCCTCCTCGGCCATTTTCCGAAGCTGCATTTCGCGCTCGAATTTGCTTTTTAATGATGCCAATTGCGCCGTGCGGCGCAAAACAACCCACTCCGCCCGCGACAAACGGGTTGCTTCCGCAAGTATCGCTGCCACCAGAATCCCGGCCAGGAACGTAGTCCATTGCGTGCCAAGCTCGGTAAAGTAAATCGCAAAAACGAGTGCCGCTGCGGTAGCAAGGACAGCCACGGCCGAAAGGAATGGTCGAACGGCACGAAAGATTTTGCGGACTTGCATTTTTAGTCCTTCTTATCCGGCAATACGGGTACAACGCAACGCACATCCTACTTGATGCTGTATGGCGTATCACATATTACCAGACACCCGCTTGTCCAACCTTAACCGCACGCCCCGATCGTTCCGCAACTGGTGCAAAACTCGCAGCCGTCCTTCTTGATCAGCGTGGCGTTGCCACATTCCTTGCAAACCTTGCCGGTCATCGGCTTGATTCCGGAAGCCCTGCTTTGCGCTTCCGGAACTTCCAGCACACCCATCTGTTGCACCGGATATTGGCTCGCGCTCCCACTGCACGAGCCACTGCATCAGCTCTCCCGCCGTCGTCCCATATTGCGAAGAAACTGGGGTGACTGGGGCAGGCGCGTTGCGCACGCAGGCACTGCTTGACAACGATTCGCATATAAACGAATATGCATTATGTATGGAATTCGGCACTATCTAACGGCAGACGAAAAGGATGTATACCTTGATTGGGTTCGCAAGCTA
>Ga0209211_10004225_pt1 | contig 22605 bp, 11 predicted proteins | sample RifGroA2_FD_183992 | JGI IMG/M metagenome (GOLD analysis project Ga0209211, IMG submission 183992) | Groundwater microbial communities from Rifle, Colorado, USA - Groundwater A2 (SPAdes) (version 2) | ecosystem: Environmental > Aquatic > Deep subsurface > Groundwater | place: Rifle, Colorado...
GGCCTGCCACAAGTGGCCATGGCGACTGCCCCGGCTTTCACCCAGCAAGGTTACAAGACCACTTTCCGCTCCATGACCTCCGACACCCAGCAGGGTTCGGTAATGGGCAAGTTCGTGGTTGAGAAGCTGGCCGCCAAGAAGATCGTTATCGTTGACGACCGTACCGCTTACGGCCAGGGTCTGGCTGACGAATTCGAAAAAGCCGTCAAGGCTGCCGGTGGCGAAGTGGTGAAGCGCGAGTTCACCAACGACAAGGCAACCGACTTTGCCGCCATCATCACCTCGATTAAGGGTACTGCTCCTGATGTGGTGTTCTTCGGTGGTGCCGATGCGCAGTCCGCCCCGATGGCCAAGCAGATGAAGCGTCTGGGCCTGAAGGCACCGCTGGTTTCCGGCGAAATGACCAAGACCCCGACCTTCCTGAAGCTGGCTGGCAAGGAAGCCGAAGGCACCATCGCCTCACTGGCCGGCCTGCCGCTGGAAAAAATGCCTAAAGGCAACGACTACGCTACCCGTTACAAGGCCCGCTTCAATGCTGAGGTGGCAACCTACTCGCCATACGGCTACGACGCGACTCGCGTGATCATCGCTGCGATGAAAGAAGCGGATTCGATCAAGCCGACTGACTACCTGCCAAAACTGGCCGCGATCAGCTACTCCGGCGTGACCTCCGCTGCCTGGTCCTACGACCAGAACGGCGACCTGAAAGACGGCGGTATCACCGTGTACAAGGTTGAAGGCGGCGAGTGGAAAGTAATGGAAACCGTGGGCGGTGCCGGCGCTGCCGCAGCCCCTGCTGCTTCCGCTGCCCAGTAAGTTTTAACTGGCAGGACAAAAAACCGGCACAGGTTTCTGTGCCGGTTTTTTTATGACTGCATTGATGGTGTATTGATAGCGGACAGATGCTAGTTGCAGCCGCTGTTATTGTCGGACAAGGATGGGCGTTAGGTGATGTGGCGAATGCGGCACGTGCTGCGTCTTGTCCGGTGCTCGGTAAGGCCGGCTATTTCAGCTACAGGAGGTGCAGGCTGGATGCAACAAGAGGCATCACTACGCGGGTAGTTGATGCCTCTTGTATTTCGCTAGCGTCCATGCAGGGCGTGATGCCCTGCACGGCGGCTGTAGGGAGGCACAGTTAGTGAAAATCTTTTCCCTTGTTAAATAAGGCTTTTTTCATTTTTGTCTGCTTGCAACTACGCTAATCAAACGCAGTGTTCCTGAAAAAATCTGACTGTTCTGCACGGTTGTTGAAAAGTCCCGTTGGCTAGGACGATTCGTAAGAACAGCTCCCTCTCTCTCCTCGAATTCACGTCGTAACGATCTCACATATTTGACGAGACACGCCCGCGACTTACTCCATGTCGGATCTACTGAATCACCCTAATTTACCGATAAATTTCATCGTCATTTTTTGGTGATTTTCTGCGACTTTCTTGATCGCCTGCTTAACATACTCCGCCTTGCCAGCCCTCAATTAGCACTCGATTCTCTATTTTTTACTGAATAATTTGATTGCTTAATACCCCATCCCGGGAAAAACCCCGTTTTTTAGCTGATTTCGGACCCTCGGTTAGTTATTAAATTGAGTAAGCTAGCGATTCGCTAAATAAAGGGGATGCCTCGTAAGGCGCGCCTAGCTTAGATATGAGGGCGGAGACAGGCTATGCTGAAGGAAGCATAGCGCTTTTGATGGGACGCTAACTTTGGGAAGGAGTATGCAAATGGACTAACAAGGCAGGGCGAGCTTTAACGACAAACACTGTAACGATGCTGTCTAGCGCTTCGTAGATAGCAAAACGGGACACTCATTGCTGAGTGCCCCGCTTGATCAGTGCGGCTGTAACCACACGATAAAAACTCTAGACAAGTTCAGTATCGTTGGAAACTCCCCGCTGGTCAAGGCTCCTGTGCGTCTCAATTTCGTCCAACCAGATTGGACAGGGGGACGTGCGCCCGAAACCTACCGGGAGTCAAACATGAACGACTTCGAAATTTATCACCAGCTTGCGAAACAACTGCTTGAAAAACTTAACAACCCTTGCAGGGTTCGCGATGCTTTCCACCGCCATGGCTACGGCTCGTACCGCGGTCGCTTCTGCACCACGAAAAACCCTGATGGCTGGCTCCCCTCAGAATCCAACCTCGCGCACAACTTTCTGCGAGCCAAAGACTTAGATCCAAAAGTTATTCGCATAACTAGACGAGCCATTCAAAATGGCATATTGGTTCGAAGGAAGCATCACTTACTACACCCCCGACTATCTTGTCTTGATGGCTGACGGCACGCGAGAGACGTACGAAATCAAAACGCAATCGAGCGCTTCAACAGTAGCGAATTTGCGTAAATTTGCAGCAATTCAACGCATCTTCGAATTAGCTAGAGAGTCGTTTGCTGTAAACACAGAACTCACCCTGAAGAGCGCTAGCTTGCAATTCAATCTGTCGCTACTCGAAAGCCATAAGGACTTGCCCATTCATCCGGTGTTCAGGGGCCAGCTGCAGGGACACCTGCGTGATAGAGCGATGACTCTTAATGAGCTGGCTATTCGGATTGGCTGCCGACGCACTGTGCTCGCGGCGCTAGCCCAGGGAGTCATTGCGACAGACATTTACGCGAATAAAATTAACAATAACTCGCTGATTCAAAAGGTGCAATCATGATCCTCCCTAAATTTTTCGGGGAGGCGCTGTCTCCCGTGAGTACAGCTAAGATTGCTACTTCGCTGGCCTCTATTCCTGAGTGCACCATCATCGGCCGACCGTTCGACAGCTATCCTGTTGTCGTGCAGGACGCAGCGTTAAGGCGGCGTGCGTATGTCGACGCTCTAGCAGCTCAACAACCGTACGTCAGTTATAGCAAGCTTAAACTGGATGCATTGATTGAACGAATTGCACAGCGGATCGGAGACGCTGCACCACCCTCGGCAATCACGCTTTATCGCTGGCATCGTCTGTTTCAACAAGCCGGCGGCGACTTGCGAGCACTCATTCCTCGCTTTGAAGCACGTGGCCATCATGGGCAGCAGCTTTGTGACGAACTACTACAGCTACTCGAAGACACCACGGCCCGGATCTACCTGACCACACGTCGCAAGCCCATCAGGGCGCTGCATGATGCCATGCTGATCGAGATAGAGAAAGTCAACGCTGGGCGCCCTCTGGAGCAGCAGCTCAAGGTGCTGTCTTACGACACCGTTCGACGCTACGTGCACTCACTACCAAAGTACGACGTTGACTTGGCGCGCTACGGACGAGAGTACGTTCGTAAAAAGTACCGGCATTCAAAAACTTCCCCACGTGCCACATATCCGCTTGAACGGGTCGAGATTGATCATACGCCGCTAAACCTGTTCGTGGTCGATGAGGAAACCTTGCTGGTCCTTGGCCGTCCCTATGTGACATGGATGATCGATTGTTTCAGTCGGATGATTATCGGCTTCTATATTTCGTTCTCCCCACCCAGTATTGAGGCTGTATTCAACTGCCTGAAGCAGGCCATTGAGTCTAAGGACTACATTCGTGAGCGCTATCCAGATATCACTCACGATTGGCCGTGCTATGGCATCCCTCGCCTGGTGGTAGTCGATAACGGCCTTGAGTTCCATTCCAAGGATCTGCTCCGGGCAACGTTCGAGCTTGGTATCAACTACCAGTTTTGCCCGCCTCGTACCCCCTGGTTCAAGCCGATGGTGGAGCGCTCACTGCGCTCGCTTGCGGAACAGTTCGCGCACCTGCTGCCGGGCACGTCGTTCGCCAACTGGTTTGACCGCTATGGTTACGACCCACTGAAAGAGGGAGTCGTAACCATGTCCGAACTGGTTCATGCGCTGCACATCTGGATCATTGACGTCCATGCCCAACGCTATCACCGCGGCATCAAAATGTCTCCATCTGCCGCCTGGAAAGCCGGCATGGAGCTGGCAGAGCCTCGTACGATCTCCACTGAACGATTGTCACTGGTGCTCTCGCAACAGCAGGAACGTGTGCTGGGTCACCACGGCATTGAGTTGCATGGTCTGCGATACAACTGCGAAGAGCTGCTGGTTATTCGTAAGCAATTTGGTGATCGACTACGGGTACAACTGCGTACCAGCCCGGATAACCTGGGCTTAATCAATGTACTGCACCCGGTTACCAAAGACCCGATCCCGGTTCCCTGCCTGACACCGGAGTACGCAAACGGACTACACCTTTACCAGCACAAGTTAGTCCAGACAGCTCTACGTACCGAAGGACTTAAAGCTTCTGATCCATTGGCTTTGGCCAAGGCAAAAGTACACATGGAAGATGTCGTTGGCCAGATGGTTCGCAGCAAGAAGCTCTCGGATCGCAAGAGGGGGGCAAGATCACATGGCAGTAATTCGGCCAGCGTTGTTGCAGGGCAAAAATTGCCAGACCAAACGACAGATGATTGGACAGCGCCCACTGGCATTGATCCACTCCCTTCGGTCCTGCCGACCCTGAACACCATCGCTGATGCACAGGAGAGTCATCATGACTAACTTCACTCTTGCTGATCTGCGGCGAGCAGAGAATATCCAAATTTTACACCCGCAGTTTGCCGACAGCATTGAACGACTGAGCGATTTTCATCGCCTAGGGCTTGAAGGCATCTCGCCACGACATCTGCTGCTCGTTGGAGCATCAGGGGCAGGGAAATCTGCCGTGTTAAAGGCGTTCGCTAGTCAGCATCCTCCCCGTTATACCGAGGAAGGGCGATTTTTGCCTGTTGTCTATGTGCGTACCCCTGCCAGCCCAACAGTACGCGGCTTGGCCGAGGCCATCCTGATTTCCCTGGGGGCCGGCATGCAAATGCGCGGCAGCACCCAGGAAAAGACCAACCAGGTTGTGAAGCTTTTAAAGGGTTGCCGGGCAGAGGTGTTGATGCTCGACGAGTTCCATCATTTTGTTGAGGTTGGTCGGAAGACATTCGAGGAGGTAACCGAATGGTTGAAGGTTTTGATCGATACCGTCGGCATCCCGACAGTGCTGGCAGGGCTACCTGAGTGCGAAGTGATCCTACGATCCAATGAGCAACTACGGCGGCGCTTTTCAGCTCGCGTGACACTCGAGCCAATTGGTATCAACACCTCAGCGGAGAAAGCGCTTCTTCGGGATGTGTTACACGCATGGGACACCCAGATCAATCAGGGGCGTCCACTATGGGGCCTGGCGGAATGGGAACGTGTACGACGTATGCACTTCGCCAGTAATGGACTGGTGGGGTACATGGCCAAAATTGTGCTGGGTACGTTGGAGTTGATGATTCGCGATGGGGTTACACAGCTGGATGACGCCATGCTTGAACAGGCCTTCAGGCGCTATGTGTGGGCTGATGGCATCGGTGAACTGAATCCATTTCATATGGACTTTGTATTCCGGCGATTGAACCAAGCTGGCGAGCCTTTTGAGCCGACCCGATTTACACGGCAGACACCAAACAGTCGCTCCGCATAGTGAGGCACAGGACGGGACTCGATTTATGAGGACCGTCCTTATTCCTCATCGTCCCCTTCACCTGAAGCGAAAGTATCATCCTGATGACAGCACAGTTGCTACTTCACCCCAAACCCCGCCCAGCTGAAAGTGTACTTGGTTATTGCCTACGTCTGTCGTGGGCCAACGGACTGGCTGGCATGCGCGGTTTACGACGTTTTGCTAATAGCCAAAACGTCAAACTCTCTATTCTGAGCAGCCACAAGGATAGCGAAATTGCTGATCTTCGTGGTGCCCCACCTCCTTGGCTTTACAAACAAACAGAGTGGGAGCAAGGATTACCTGCCATCTTCTGGCTGCGCTCGCATCGACGTTGGTGTCCGCACTGCCTTCAGGAGCAGGGTTACTGGCCTGCGGCTTGGGGCTTAACGCTGATTACTGCCTGCACCGAACACAAGTTATTGTTACTAGAGCGCTGTCCATCTTGTCAGAATCACGTCTCATGGTTAGCCGGTGATCTCTATCACTGTGCCTGCGGCCAGGATCTTCGCCTAGCTAGTGCTCAACCAGCCATGGGGGCAGCTCTGCATAGTACGAGTCTGCTACACGCAGCGCTGATTGATTCACTTCCGCATAGCAACCGAATCGAGACCCTCCCTTCCGATACCGTACCCAGCGGGGTACAAGCGCTTCATCTGGGACCACTCTGCGCGCTGCTCTGGTTCTTTGGTGCCTACCTGCTACAACCTGATGCGATCAAGCCGCAAAAGATCCCTCACCATGCCGAGATTACGGTGATCCTTCCTTTGGTCTCCATGGCGATGACGATCCTTGAAAGCTGGCCACAGGGTTTCCACTCTTTCCTAGACCGGTATAGTTCGACAGCACAGGGCGGCTCCGCTTCCTTGCGCATACACTTGCATGTTTTGCACCAGGCATTATTCCGCTTGCTGAAGCAGCCTGAGCTTCACTTTCTGCAAGAGGAATTCGAACACTATGTTCATACGCGTTGGGGGAACGCGTTTCTCTACGCGGAACATCTCAAGCCACAACACCCGATGATGTCAGCTACCGCGGCAGCGAAGGAGTTGGGCATGAGTGTTCGTCATCTCAAGACCCTTGTAGCCAACGGCGAGCTACAGGCATCCGAGATTATTAGCCCGAAGGGACGCAAGCAACTGATCGTCGATCGCGCCAGTGTCCAAGCTTTACGACAGCACAAAGGGGCGGAAATCACCCTGCAAGAAACCAGCAAGATTCTGCGGCTTGCGCCGGCTCGTATCCGCTTGTTGGTTCAGCACGGCCTGCTACTTCCCGCTCATCCAAACGAGAATGTTCACTCCAAGCACTTGGCTTTTTACAGCAAAGACCTGAATACCTTTCTGACTAGCCTGAGCCATGATGCCTGCCCCCCATACGCCAAGAGCACCGACCTGATAAGCATTTCGCAGGTCGGCAAGCAATGGTTGCGGGGGAATGATAGTTTCATCCGACTGATGCGCGCTCTGATCGACGAAGAGTTAACAATTGCAGGCAGGGATCCAAGCCAAGCCGGTGTCCGTGCACTATTGCTACATCGTCTCGATGTCAAAAAGTGGTTCGTACAACTGCAGGCCACGCAGGATCTGCTGAGCGTGCCCGACGCAGCTTGTTTTCTACAGATCGAAGACAATCTGCTTTACATCTTTATCCAGGCCGAGTTGCTAAAGTTGGGTGAGCTTCGGCTGTACAGTTTTGGCAAATATATTCCGGGAATCACGCGTGCGGCCTTAATCGAATTCAGAGAGTTGTATCTGTGGGGCAAAAAATTGGCTCAGGTAACGGGCGTTGATCAGCATCATGCTGCAACGGCGCTCATACAGAAAGGAGTTAAGCCCGTGGCCGGCCCCTGGGTCCACCCGCGCTGCTGCTATGTTTTTCGAATGAAGGACATCACCGACTTGACGGCCTCATAGGAAATGAACCCCATGGTTGGTTTGCCCCTCACCGGGGCGATTTAGAAAACGGGGAAAAACGTCGCGAGGAAGAGAGCGGCCAACGCAGTTTCGGATGTATTTTTTGTCTATGATGCATTTGTGCTAAAATGACTCCCGTAGGCTATGGACAGTCACCGTTATCTGGCGGTTCCACAGGTGTGCACCCTAAGTCAAATGTAAATTTCGCGAATATTGAGTGGGAAGTAAGACAAAAAATGCCAAAAGGCAGCATAAGTGTCGTTAGGGTGAACCCACGGGAGGCGAATCTGAAGAGGAAACTGAGGGCGCACCTGCAATCCCTCGGTTTTACCAAGTCTGAAGAGGGAACTTTACAAGCCCCTGGTAATGGCAAAGACGCGATCCGGTCTCTCCACCGTGATCAAAGAGAAGAACGGCTCTTGGCAAACCGAGAGTTTGTCTCCCTCAGGGGGGAGAAGCTGATGCGATTCTTTGCGTCAGGCAAGGAAGTTGATCCGGAGAAAATATCACCAGTCCTTGAGCGTGTTTCGGCCGGAACGCAACATGGAGACCTCTTTAGACTCGCAGCATTATCGTGGTCTGTTCCCGTCTCAAATGGTTTCGGTAGGCGACTCCGTTATCTTGTTTGGGACGAAAATAATGGGAAACTGATGGGTCTCATTGCCATTGGTGATCCTGTCTTCAATCTTGCCGTACGAGACAAGTTTATCGGTTGGGACACACATGATAGGAGTGCTCGCCTCGTCAATCTGATGGATGCTTACGTGCTGGGGGCACTCCCACCGTACAATGCTCTTCTCGGTGGGAAGCTGATAGCGTGTCTGCTTCGCAGTCGTGATCTTTATGACGATTTTGCAAGTACCTATGGTGACACGACCGGGGTTATCTCTCGGGAAGCCAAAAAAGCACGTCTTCTGGCAATCACGACAACATCGTCGATGGGGAGGTCATCCGTTTATAACCGCCTAAAGCTTGATGGAATTCAATATCTCAAGTCAATCGGTTACACGGGTGGGTGGGGGCACTTCCACATTCCTGACAGGTTGTTCTCGGAGTTGCGTGACTATCTGCGCGATATTGATCATACCTATGCGGACCAGCATGGGTTCGGACAGGGGCCAAACTGGCGCTTGCGAACGACGCGGGCAGCGTTATCCGCACTTGGTTTCAAGGACGATCTGATGCGGCACGGTATCCAGCGCGAGGTTTTCATTTGTCAACTCGCTAACAATGCCAACAGAATTATGCAAACAGGGAAAGGTCAACCAGACCTTACTTCGCTTCTGTCCGCAAAGGAGATTGCCGAGCAGGCAATGGAGAGATGGATGATTCCCCGTTCGAGACGTAGGCCCGAGTATCGTGACTGGATGCCAAGTGACCCCATCGGCTTGTTTGGAAATCAAGCTCGGATTCTACACCTCCAAGCCGAGAACGCAGAGATGGCCAAGAGAGTGGGCCAACTCTAACGATACGGAGGCTGTGGGTGGAGTACGCCATCAACTTGGTGACAGAAAGATTGGAATCGGCGACTGAGGCCAAGAGTTGGGGTCTTTACGTGTGTCCGATCTGTAAGGCGAAGGTCAGTCGTCGCTCCGGACCGAAAAAGACGCCATATTTCGCCCATTGGCCAGGTTGGGGGTCGTCTGAATGCGAGAATTTCTTTCCAGGCCAGCATGGCCATGACGCCCTGAGTAAAGTTTCTGTTTCTGTGGAAAAGCAGAAAATAGAACTCTGTCTGCTGATTCCGACGGGGGCGGACTGCGCTGGATGGTCGCTTGAGTTGCTGCTTCCGCCTTGTCGAGAATGTCGAGCCACGGTCTCGCTGGACGTGGGCGGAAGGATCCAAACGCTTAATATGCGCGGTATGCAGAGGAGCCGTCGCGTAACTGCTGAGTTGTCGGTAGAGCCTTACCGCATTGTCTCTTTTAGTGGTAAACCTGACCCCTTTTTCGTCACTGGGGTGGAGAGAGTGTGTTCGGGCCTGCCTGCATTGGGTGCGGCTGTCTTTGCCTTGGGAAATAGCGGGCAAAAGGGATTTCTTCGGGCACGAGAATTGAGGGGCTCCGAGACTTTCGCCCTGTTGTGGAGAGAGCCTGCAGAAACTAATTTTCCCGATGAACTGATTGTCAATAGGTTGCGTGGTCGACAAGGATGGAGTCTGGCCCTCGTCACTATTCCAGATGAACCGTCCCTGGAGTGCATGGGTTGGCTCCGCTCATTCACAGGGCTACCTATAGCCCCACCAGCGCCGTCCATCATCCCTGTTTGGCCATTTTTGACAAAAAAGTCAAGTATCAACGTAGTTGAGTGTGTTAGATCGGGGATGGTCCTGCTGTCAGCGAAGGTTCCAACTGGACAAGGTGACCAAGGGCCTACCATGCAGGCTAAAAGCGTATCTGCAAAACTTTCGGCTGTAGGGTTAGAGCGGTCGCCAGCATTCTTTGCTCTCAAGTCTGGCGGTGTGGATTTCGTCAATGTGACAGAAGTAAACGACCCAGGTATCCAGGAGATTGTTTCCTTTTCCCTCAGTCCCGAACGTCCTAGGGGATGTCCTGCTGTTGAACTGGCATTCATGACCCCTGAGGGATTTTGTCGCATCGTTCCTTTGCACCAGCGTAGGTGCACGGAGATTGCTGCTGCGGCTAGAGCGCAAGGGGTAACACTGGAATATCTGTCGATGCCTCTCGGGGCCTCGGGGAAACTTTTCGTTAATGGACCATCCGGGCGTAGTGTGACTGTGCTCACCTCCGGAGGGGACGCGCCTCCTAACAGCCGGGACATGAGACTCCCTCCTCCAGACGTGTTGGTGAAACTGACATCTGCTCTTGCCGATCCCGCATGCCATGTGGAAATAGAATTCGGTGGTTTTGGGCGTTTGCACCTTGCCGGCTCCTTGGCATGCGCCACCACTGATTGTGGCAGGAGGCAGCTCTTCCCGGCGCTTCGGTCGAGGCTGCTTAGTTTCATGCTCCAATTGCGGCTCGCCGTGCCGAGCACTATGTACGCGGATGATCTTAAGCTGGTCGAGGTGTTGGCCGCAGTCAGACCAGAGTTGCAGCTAATACCGCATTACCGTTCGCTGGTGAAGGAGGTCCTCGCCTGCGGTTTCAAACTTAAACACTTTGGGGAAGGTACCTCGCCATGAGTTACCAATTCAGCCAAGAGGCCAAAGAGCGGATCTCAGCTTTGGGGCAGGCCGCAGTCGTAGATTTCATTGACGAGATCCCGCTGGATCTGCGTAGGGTTGTTTATGATCGCTTGCCCCGGATTCAAGGTTTCAGACCGGGTACGCCGGCCGAGTTGAAGGAGAAACAGAAGCGTTTAATCGGGCACCTGATCCATCCACAGTCAAGCCAAACATCAGATTGGAAAAGTTTCGCCCTCCTTTGGGAGGCATGGGCTAGGCAGCGGTTCGGCAAAACGTTTCCAAAGGGGGACAATTCGGAGTCAACACTCGGCGCCACTACTAACTTCTTGAAGGTGCTAGCTAACAACTTCCCTGGGGCCGCCCGGGAAGACATGGAGCGCTTGTTCATTTTTAGTGGTTTTCCAGATCATCCTGAAACCGTGGAGATGCTCGAGCGTTTTCGCCCAGCTTCGTCTCTTGCCCGAGACCAGATGATTGACGAGCTTCCGGTCCGTCTTGGGGAGGTCGATAGCCGCCTCGATGCTACCGAGGTGGCTACTGCAGATGCGGTCGATCGTATTAGATGGCTCGAGGTTAACTCAAGCTCCCTCGCCAGAAACATGGAGGACGTAGCCGGGGAAATTAACCGTAGTACCAATGCGATTACCGAATTGCAGGTCGCGCTTAATGCAGAATCGGCCCGTTCTGAAACGATCGAGAAGGCCATCGATACGCTCGATATTACAGGTAAAAAGTTAGCTGAAGTCGCCATTGCCTCAGAAGCCCGGACCGATCTCCTTGAGCAACGCATTCGGGAACTGGTGGCGTGCGGAGACGGCTGGGATGGCCTCGCAGGTGAGGTCGCAGCGATTAAGATGGCCGTCGCTGGTCTTACGACACGAGAAGTCGACTGGACTGGGGCCGCCGAGGTCATTGGAGTTCTAACGGAACGTGTAGCTGCCTTAGAGAGAATTCTGGTCGGGAACAACTCAGGACCAGTAACAAGGCCGCGGGTAAGGTTGATTGAAAATAATCCTGAAGGACCGCTCTTCGAGATTCTGTCCGTCGGGACAGCTTGCGCCACGATTGCATCGAACCTTCTGGCTGTTGGAGTTACGAAGGGGGCTGCGGTCAGCCTAGCTCGCCAGACAGTTGCGGCCCTTATCGCTGGTCAGATGATCCAGTTCTCTGGTTCGCTCGCCGACATGGCGGCTGATGCCGTGGCTGCGGCTATTGGCGGTCCGGCCTACCATGAGTGGCGGGTGCCGGTCGGGCTTGTTTCCGATGAGGCTGCATCTGATTGTGTCGAGGTAGTCTCGGAGTCGTCCGGCTGTCTGCTGTTAAAGGGGGCGAACCTTTCTGCTTTCGAGGTATACGGTGCTGCGGTTCGGGATATCGTCATGCGCCGCCAGTTCGCAGCGTCTAGCAACGGACGCCTGGCGCTGATCGCTTCCTGGGCGCAAGGGCCAGCCGCATTTCCTAATGGGGGCACACTTGCCGAACTGGGGCCCGTGTTCGATACGGATACTCTTCCAATGCGAGGAGTGTCCGCCAAACTACCTCAGTTGACATTTGGCAGCCTCATGAAGGAAGCCTGGGGGGGGCTTGATGGTCTCGATAGCAATGCTTCCGAGCCAGCAGCGGGTGAGTTGGGCGAACTTCTGACGGCTGTCGGCTTCGAGGGCGGTAGACTGTGGAAGCGTATTGCGAACCACGTATATGCAATCCTCAGAGCGATGCCTGGCGGATCCCCGGAAGCCGATCTCCATTCGCTGTTGGTCTCGTGGGCCATTCCCTGGGCTAAGGCGACGGGAGGGCCCGCTGAGGAGATCGCTCGCATCGCCGACCACGAGTTGCCTGAACGACGGGCTGAAGCGGCGGTTTGAGGGGACGGTGATGAAATGGCAAGCAACGTCTCGTGAGGAGGCTTGGAAAATCGTCGCGGCAGGAATGTGCTGCAGGCTGACCGGGGAAGGCCTTCGAATCTCGGCCATATCGGAGTGCCTGCGGGCGGTGTCGTATCTGTGCTCCGCCCCTGTAGGCGAACGCGGGGCTTGGGAGCCAGCCGCCTCTATCCGCCTCACTGGTATGGTGCGGTATAGGCTGGCTTCGCTGTGGCCAGATCTTGCTGGCGATGGGGAGAGTACGCGTCCAGGGGTGATGAGCGTGTTGGACAGTATGGCCGAACTGGGCGACATGATCCGGCTCGAAGGAGGCAGATGGCTCGTAGCGCCGGCACACGCAGTGCATGCTGGAGATGGGCTGGCTGTGCTGCTGGGCGGCGGCCCTATGGAAGTGCTTCCCCAGTCAGTAGCGGTATCGGCCAGAGTTGCGGGCCGGGTTCGGCTTATAGAGCCGGCCGCCTGTAAAGACTGGGCGGACATATGGGAAGCAGACGATTGGATTGGTGCCCCTGCCGAAGGGCTCAAGGCATGGTCTGCCCAGCTGCAGGGCGAAACCGCGGCCCGTCTCACGGACGCGCCTGACGATATGGGGGATGCCTGTGCCTATCTGCCCCGCCAGTGGGTCAGACTCGCAGACCTGCCTGCTGGTGAGGGAGGCCTTCTCCTCTGTAGGGTGCGCGCCGGGCAGGCGTACTCATACTTTGTCGGTGAGTTCGTCAAGGGGCGCCTTCAGGGGGTGAGCGCTATAGAGTCCTCGGACGCGAGGCGCCTTCGCTTTCACCTAGACGCGCAGGCAAATCGTCCAGTCAGAATTACGGCTGTCGAATCTCAGGGCTTAGTCAAACTCCGGTTAGCACGCCGCTTGCCTGAAAGGGAGGCCCGGGTACTCCTTCTCGGCTGGCAGGTTCCGATCCCAGAGGATGAGCATCCCGGCGTGACTTACCATGTATTTCCCTCGGAAACGTTGCCGATCGTGCGCAGGGCGTTTAAGGGGCTTGGGATAGTGTTGGACGAGCGCATTGATGCGAAAAGAGGATAAAGATGAGCGTGATGTCGAAGAAGGTTGACGCGACAGGAGTCCACGAGACAGCGAGGAGCCTGGCTGAGAATCTTAGGCAATACATCGAGGCTCAGTACCATATCCGCGACGAGGGGCTCGTCAGAGAGCGCCATGCTCTTCTTCAGAAGGATACTACCATCGCCCAGGCTCCCTATGTGGAAGCTACTCCGGTATACAAGACGGGAGATATCTACAGCAGACTGCCGATTCCCGAGGCGGCGATCGACGTGCTGACCCAACTCGCGGGGATGGGCGTTGGACTTTACCCCCGTCCCTACGAGCACCAGTCGCAGGCACTCACGTCCTTCCTCGGCGATGAAGCGGCCGACCTAGTTGTGGCCACCGGCACTGGCTCGGGCAAGACCGAAAGCTTCCTTATGCCGGTCATCGGTAAGTTGGCGATTGAGGGGGCCGACAGACCCGAGTCTGCGGCGCTTCCAGGCTGCAGGGCGATGCTGTTGTATCCGATGAACGCCCTTGTCAACGATCAACTTGCACGTATACGGCGGTTGCTCGGCAATCCTGAGGCCGCAAAGGTCCTTTCGAAGGGAAGACTGAGGCCTGTCCGCTTCGGCAGCTATACGGGACGGACTCCATATCCAGGACGCCGGTCCTCCGTGCGGGACGAACGCTTTATCAAGCCGCTTTTCGAAGAGTTCTATCGCAAGGTTGCAGAGAAGCCGGTTGTCCGGACGGAACTAGAGCGCATCGGTCGCTGGCCGAGTAAGGATCTTGATGCTTTCTACGGACACGGGCTGGTCCAGACCAAGACATACTCTTCGGGGAAGAAAGCTGGCAAACAGTACGTTGCGAACAACTGGGGTGGTCGGCTGAATACGCAACCTGGCGACCGCGAACTCATGACCCGGTACGAGATGCAGCAGAGTTGTCCTGAACTGCTCATTACCAACTATTCCATGCTCGAATACATGCTCATGCGCCCCATCGAACGTGGCATATTCGAGCAGACCAGAGACTGGCTCAGGGCAGATCCTCGAAACGAGTTTATCCTCGTCCTTGACGAGGCGCATATGTATAGGGGCGCAGGTGGTGCAGAGGTCGCGCTTCTCATACGACGCCTCTGTGCACGCCTTGAGATTCCCCGCGAGCGCATGCGCTGCATCCTCACTAGCGCGAGCCTTGGCTCCGGTCCGACCGCCGTCGCGGACGGCGAGCGTTTCGCCCGTGACCTAACTGGGCTGTCGGAAGCCTCTCCACAGCGCGTCAGGGTGATCCAAGGGACCCCAGAGCCGCGACCACCCGCACGCCCGGCGACGCGTGAGGAGGCAGAGGTTCTGGCTAGTTTCGACCTGTGTGCCTTCCAGAACGCTGCTAACGACCTAGACTCAGCACGAGCGGCGTCGTCTGTCCTTGCTGCAGGCTTAGGGTGGAGTATGCCGCCAGAAGGCGACCATGAGTCGTTCCGGGACTGGCTCTTCGAGAGCATGACGGGCTTTGGCCCCCTTGAGGAACTGATCGCAAAGGTGTCAGGTAAGGCAGCTAGGCTCGACGCCCTCAGTAATGCGCTTTTCCTTGGGTACCCTCCGGAAACGGCGGCGCGGGCGGCCGACGCGTTGCTCGCCTTGGGCAGCCATGCCCGGCGGCGCTCCGACGGCCGCGTTCTGATCCCGACCCGTCTACACCTCTTCCATAGGGGCCTACCGGGTCTCCACGCTTGCGTGGACCCCGAATGCTCGGAAAGGCTCGGCGGCCACGCCGCTCCCACCATCCTGGGCCGCCTCCATACGAAGCCTCTGGACCAGTGCGGCTGTGCGTCGAAGGGAAGGGTCTACGAATTGCTTACCCATCGCGACTGCGGTGCCGCCTTCATCCGCGGATACGTGAGTTCCGACATGGACTTCGTCTGGCACCAGCCGAGTGGCCCCTTGTCCGAGGGAGGGACCGTAGACCTCATCCCAATCGAGATTCTGGTTGAGGAAAGCATCCACCCGCGTAGCCGCCACAAGGATATGTGGCTGCACATCCCCACTGGGCGTCTTTCTCCGATGTGCCCCCCAGGTGACTCGGGCTACCGCAAAGTGCATGTGCCCGATAAGGTCGCGGTCGGTCCAGAGATCACCTTCGACGAATGCCCTGTCTGCATGCGCAGAACCCGAGGCTCCAAGGATGAGCCCTCCAAGGTAATGGACCATGTGACGAAGGGCGAGGCCCCGTTCACCACGTTGGTCCGTACGCAAATGGCCCGCCAGCCGGCTAGCCGCGTCATCGACGCTAGGCATCCCAATGGCGGCCGTAAGGTGTTAATTTTCTCCGATGGTCGCCAGAAGGCGGCCCGGCTGGCACGCGACATCCCTAGGGACATCGAACTCGACGTGTTTCGGCAGGCGGTCGCGCTCGCGTGTACGCGGCTGGAGGGTATCCCACAGGAGCCCCGGCCGAACCAGAATCTATATCTCGCCTTTCTATCCGTTCTCTCCGACCATGACCTTATCATTTTCGACGGGCAGGATGCGAGGAAGGTTGCCGCCGCCCGCGCCGAGTTCGAGCGAGATTGCGACTGCGACCTAAGGCAGGCCTTCGATGATGAGTTCGCCCCGTCAGAGACTCCTCCCGCACGATATCGGATCGCGCTACTTAAGCTTCTGTGCAGCAACTATTACTCGCTTTCGGGTACGACTGTAGGCTTCGTCGAGCCCACACGGGCAAAGCTAAGAAGGCTGAAGGAAGATTTCAAGGATGCCGGGATAATGGTCGGGGACGAAGACATCCGTGCACTTGCTGTTGCCTGGATCGACGCGTTGCTCCGGGAGTTCGCGTTCGACCCATCTCTCGACCCGGTGCTGCGCTGCAAGGCGGCAGGCTACTTCAAACCGGGCTGGGGGAGTAAAGGACAGTTCGACCGGGCATTCGGGGAGGCCCTCGCTCATCGCCCCGGCTGGGGGGCGCCCGCTGTCAAGGCTGTAGAAGCTGCGTTTCGCAGCCACTTAGCGTCCGAGAAGGAGGGGGGGGTCTGGTTCCTTTCCCCGAACTCCCTCCGTCTGAGGGTTGACCTCTCCCATGTCTGGGCTCAGTGCCCGGACTGCACCGCCCTCATGCCTCTCACCTTCAGTGAAACCATCTGCCTTGCCTGTGGGGGGGAGGACGTCAGGCTGGTCGATCCCGCTGCGAGTGATTACGTTGCCGCTCGCAAGGGCTTCTGGCGTCGGCCGGTACAGGAGGCCCTCGCCTCTGGCGCTAGGCTCTCAAATCTAAGCGTTGAGGAGCACACGGCCCAACTCTCGAACCGGGACCGCAGTAGCGTCCATGCCACCACCGAACTTTATGAACTCCGGTTTCAAGACGTCCTCATCGAGGAGTCCGATAGGCCGATCGATGTACTCAGTTGCACCACCACTATGGAGGTCGGTGTCGACATCGGCTCCCTGGTGGCGGTGGCGCTGAGGAACGTGCCCCCCCAGCGCGAGAACTACCAGCAGCGGGCGGGTCGTGCTGGCCGCCGCGGGGCCTCAGTCTCGACCGTGGTGACGTACTCCCAGACCGGACCACACGACAGCTATTATTTCCTGAACCCCGAGCACATCGTGGCTGGGCCGCCGCGCACACCTGAGGTCAAGGTGGACAACGCCAAGATCGCTCGCCGACATGTGTATGCCTACTTGGTCCAAACTTTCTTCCACGAGCTCATGGAGCAGGGTATCCCAGGCCCAGGCGAGAAGACGTCGGTGCTGGAAAAGGCGCTCGGTCCTACCCGAGAATTCTTCCACGGGGCACAGGACACAGGCCTCAATCTTGAAGGCTTTGGGGGCTGGGTGTCGCGCCGCGTTCTCGCCGAGGGAGGCGACTTGCGGGCCTCCATCGCTGCTTGGCTTCCCCCGTCCCTTGACACCGGCGGGCTCCCTCCCGGAGAGTGGCTTTCGGAGATAGCAGAAGAACTCATGGCGACTCTGCGTCAACTCGGCGCGGACGTTCCGCCACCTGTCGCCGCGGATGGTGTTGGAGAGGACGAAGAGGCCGGGGACGGCGAGAACGCAGGAGCAAAGCTCGAGCAGGAGGAACTCCTGGAGTTCCTTTTCTTCCACGGTCTCCTTCCAAGCTATGCGTTCCCCACAAGCCTCTGCAGCTTCCTAGTGGAAAAGAGCGAGAAGAGCCCCAAGGGCGGTTGGGAGGTCCGCACGGTCCAGCGGCCGCAGCTATCGATCTCACAAGCGCTGAGTGAGTATGCCCCTGGACGGCTAATTGTCATCGACAAGAAGACCTACCGATCCGGTGGGGTGTTCGCCGATCTGCCTGCAGGGGAGGTCAGCCGGGCAAGACCGCTTTTCGCGGACACGAAAAGGCTAGTTCATTGTGAAGCATGCTCTTTCGTGCGCAATCCCCATAAGGCCCAGCGGGGTGACGGTACCTGTCCTGTATGTGGTGGGGCGCTGAAAGAGGAAACGATGATCCAGCCTGAGATCTTTGGCCCGGAAGGTGCCAGAGAACTCCCAGAGGACGATCGTGAGCAGGAGGTTACGTTCGCAACGATGGCCCAGTTCCCGCAACCCGTTGATCCGGAAGCATTCACTTTCAAGCAGTGTGGACCGAACGCGAGCTTTACTCACGCGACCGACCAAAGACTAGTGACCGTCAACCGGGGCAAGGAGGGCGGTCAGGTCGGCGGATTCTCTGTCTGCGTTGAATGCGGGGCGGCCTCTGTCTTTGACCAGTTCTCGCCGGCCAGTGGGCCGCACGAACGCCCATATAGGCACCTCGGCTCGCAAGGTACGTCACAGCGATGCTCAGGCGGGTTTCAGCGCGTGCTTCTTGGCCATGATTTCACCACCGACCTACTACTGTTGAGGCTGAAGATTGCAGCCCCGCTAGTGACCGACACTGCCGACACGGTGGCTCTGCGAATGTTTGAGGACGCGCTCTATACAATCGCTGAAGCTCTCCGGCTCGCGGCGAGCCGTCACAGGCAATTGGACCTGGACCCCGCCGAGTTCGGTTCTGGTTTCCGTGTTGTGCCTGCCCTCCAGGGCGAAGCCAGGATGTTGGACCTCTTCCTGTACGACACCCTTTCGGGTGGTGCAGGCTACGCCGAGGTCGTGGCTGGGAACCTATTGGAGATCCTGGAGGGCACGCTCGCGCTGCTGGAAGGTTGCTCGTGTGACACCTCATGCACCGAATGTCTCAACCATTTCCACAACCAGCACATCCAGGGCCGCCTAGATAGGAAGCTTGGCGCGTCGCTTCTCCGCTACGCAGTACATGGAGAGAAACCGCGTTGCTCCCCACCCGAGGTACAGGCAGCTACATTGTCCCAATTGCGCGCCAGCCTTGAGTTGGATGGTTTCCGCTGCTCAGAGGGGGGTGAGCCCAAAATCCCCATGTTTGTCGAGCGGGACGGCCGTCGCATAGCCTTGGGCTGCTACCCTGGGCTCATCGGCAGGCCGGAGTTCCTACACGCCGTCAAAGACGCGCGCAATGTCCACGGCTATCTGGCGCTGAATGAGTACCTGCTCAGGTCCAACCTGCCGGATGCCCATCAGCGGGTCCGGGCTCTGTTTCGTTAGTTAACTGATGAGGTGCTCTCAGGGGCTATCCTGGGTGCGCCTCTCCCGTCTGAATGAAGATCTGTGACAGCTCTGCACAGGTTGTCAAATAATTTGGCGGGAGATTTAACATTTGAATTCATAGTTGCTTGGTGAGTATTTGCACTACCTCGTTGAAGAGGCAAGGGCATCTATAAGCCTGATGCGGAAGCGCTGTTGACGCTTGGGGCTTGTTCATATCAGCAACGCGATTGTGCCCATGGTCCTCACGAACTGTAAAACAGCGTGCAAAAGTGACCAGGTTTCCGGGGTGATCAGCGTCCAATTTTGACCACCCCGGGTGTGCCACACTTTCGCCTTTTGGGCGGAGGTCTACCTGGAGTGCTTTGCATGGAATCCATCGGCAAGATTCGTCGCCGACACCTCGTCAACGGCGAGAGCATCAGTGCCATCGCCCGATCTCTCAACCTCTCCCGCAATACCGTCAAGAAGTACCTCAACGCCACGGCCGAACCCACCTACCAACGGCAACGTCAGCCCAAACCACAGCTGGGTGCTTTCCAGGCAATGCTGGAACAGTGGCTCGAACTCGATCGCGCTCTACCCAAAGCGCAGCACCGTACCGCCCGCCGACTATTCGAATGCCTGCAAGCCGAAGGCTATCGGGGAGCCTACGACAGCATTCAGCGCCATGTCCGGGCCTGGAATGCCAGTGCCACCAAGACCGTCAGAACCCAGGCTTTTGTCCCGCTGTCATTCGCCCCTGCTGAGGTGGCTCAGTTCGACTGGAGCTACGAACACGTGGTGCTCGGCGGTGTCACCCAGACCATCAAACTGGCCCATTTCCGCCTGACCTACAGCCGACAGATGTTTGTCGTCGCCTATCCGCGCGAGACCCAGGAGATGCTGTTCGATGCACACAACCGCGCCTTCGCCTTCTTCGGCGGGGTGCCGCACAAGATGGTCTACGACAACCTCAAGACCGTCGTGGAGGCGGTGTTTGCCGGCAAAGAGCGCCAGTTCAATCGACGCTTTCTGGCACTCGCCAATCATTACCTGTTCGAACCTGTCGCTTGTACGCCGGCATCCGGCTGGGAGAAGGGCCAAGTGGAAAATCAGGTGGGCAACATCCGCGAGTGGCTGTTCACACCGACGCCACACTTTGCCGACTTCAGCAGTCTGAATCAGTGGCTGGAAACGCGCTGTCGCGAACTGGCGGGCCGGCGCCACCCGAAACAAGAGGCCAGCATTGCTGACGTTCTGCAGCTGGAGCGCCCCCATCTGCGACCGGTCACCATGCCGTTCGACGGTTACGTCGAGCAGCTGTTACGCGTGTCCAGCACCTGCCTGATGTCGGTCGATCGCAACCGCTATAGCGTGCCTGCCGAGTGGGCCGGCAAGGTGGTCTCGGTGCGTATCAGTGCCGGTACGATTCGGATCGTGGCCGATGGTCAGGAGCTGGCATGTCATGTTCGCCACTTCGGTCGGGAGCAGTTGGTCTGCGAGCCATGGCATTACCTATCGATCCTGGAAACTAAGCCTGGCGCACTTCGTCACGGCCTACCGTTCGTCGAATGGGCCCTTCCTCCAGCCATCGAAGCCGTGCGTCAGCAGGTTCTCAAGCAGTCCAAGGGAGACCGAGCCTTTGCCGAGATCCTGTTGGCCGCACGGGAGTCTGGCTTGGAACGGCTGGAAGTGGCCTGTCAGCTGGCACAGCGCCAAGGCAAAGCCAGTGCCGCCATCGTCCTGAATGAGCTGCGACGACTGGCCAGCCCGCCACGGGTTGCTGCACTGGCAACCCCCGATACGCTGAGCCTGCGCGAAGAGCCGGTGGCAAATTGCGCTCGTTACGATGCGCTACGGGAGGCTGCGTATGTCTGAGCACTCCCACCTGATGCGGCTGCAAAAGTTACGCTTGTACGGTATGGCCGAAGCATGGCGTGAACTACAGGCAGAAGGACACCGACAGGCACTGTCAAACGAAGCCCTGCTGCTACGGTTGCTGGATGCCGAGCAAGCCGACCGACAGGCACGCAGTCTGAGCTATCAACTCAAGGCCGCACGCTTCCCGGTGCACCGTGATTTGAGCAGCCTTGACTGGTCAGAGACGCCGCTGGAGTTCGCCCGTATCGAGCAACTGGCGAGTGGCAGCTATTTGGCAACTGCGCACAACCTGATTCTGGTTGGGGGCACCGGAACCGGTAAAACCCACCTGGCGACAGCCTTGGGCGTTGCGGCCATCCATCAGGGTAAACGGGTGCGGTTCTACAATGCGGTGGACCTGGTGAACCAGTTAGAGAAAGAGAAACAGCAGGGTAAAACGGGACTGCTTGCGCGCCAGCTGGTGCTGATGGATGCCGTGATTCTGGATGAGCTGGGCTACCTGCCGTTCCCCGAATCGGGAGGGGCGTTGCTGTTTCACCTGATCAGCCAGCTGTATGAGAAGACCTCGCTGATTATTACGACCAACCTGAGTTTCGGAGAGTGGGTGAGCGTGTTTGGCGATGCCAAGATGACCACTGCGTTGCTGGATCGAGTCACGCATCACTGCGACATTCTGGAGACCGGAAACGACTCTTACCGGTTCAAGCAGCGAAGGAAAAACGGCTGATTTGCCTGGTCAAATTTGGACGCTGTTTGCTGGTCAAAATTCGACGCTGATTGACATCACGAACGATTTGGCCACTTGTCTAACCCGTTCTAGAGACAAGGCATTTGATGTCGAGCACGCGCTGTTGGTTTCCTGGAGATCTTGCGGTGAAGGCGCGATGTACACAGCGACGGTGCATCACGACCGGCCGCTGTTGGCCGATATGAGAGCAGCGGAGGGGGCGTTTAAGCTGATGCAACTGGCTGATTAACTGTGATGCAATTGGATGCGCGAGTCTGTGCAATTACACAGTGGGGGGGTGAATGGCTGTAATGGTCGGACTTTAGACGCACACATCGAATCATGGTAAGCGCATAGGGGTACAAAGGAGGGAAGAACTAGCCGCGGCGGGAATTGCCGGGGTGTTTTCAGATGTTGGTATCAAACTAGTAAACCCATTTTTTTCAATGGGCTGGTGAATGGCTGGCGCGGAGAAGTGAGAATTGCACCATTCTAGTACATTTCATTTTCTCCGCACCGAGCTTTCACTATCTATGCGTCCCTACAGCGGCGTCTGCTTATGCGTCCGGCACGTTCAGCGAATTGATGCTGAAACCGCCATCGACATAGGTGATTTCACCTGTGATGCCCGACGCCAGGTCGGACAGCATGAAGGCGGCGGTGTTGCCGACTTCTTCGGTGGTCACGTTGCGGCGCAGGCAGGACTGGTTGGCCGCCATCGACAGCAGCTTGCCGAAGCCGGAGATGCCGGCTGCAGCCAAGGTCTTGATCGGGCCGGCGGAAATGGCGTTCACGCGGATGCCGTCCTTGCCCAGACTGGCTGCCATGAAGCGAACCGAAGCTTCCAGGCTGGCCTTGGCCAGACCCATCACGTTGTAGTTCGGGATCGCACGCACCGCGCCGAGGTAGGACAAGGTCAGCAGCGCGCCGTTGCGGCCCTGCATCATCGGACGGGCGGCCTTGGCCAGCGCCGGGAAGCTGTAGGCCGACACGTCGTGTGCGGTCTGGAATGCTTCG
>Ga0209211_10004228_pt1 | contig 22592 bp, 20 predicted proteins | sample RifGroA2_FD_183992 | JGI IMG/M metagenome (GOLD analysis project Ga0209211, IMG submission 183992) | Groundwater microbial communities from Rifle, Colorado, USA - Groundwater A2 (SPAdes) (version 2) | ecosystem: Environmental > Aquatic > Deep subsurface > Groundwater | place: Rifle, Colorado...
GCGTGGTATGTAACCGGCCCGTTTTCATTAAGCATATTCCGCAAAATTTCCTCTACTTCGCCTGGAGGAATGAAACCAAGGTGCAAACGAAATGAGATACTTTCACCTGCATCGAGAGTTTGAGGAAAAGGGAAAAATTTGTTCGATGAGTCAGTTGCCCCACCATCAAGCCCTTTAAAATACGATACACCTTGACCTTCAATTTTTTGAACAGAATACGATGTGATAGATAGTTTCACTTTTCCCATATTTGAAACAGTAAAAATCCAAGGAATTTGAATTGCACGGGATTTGTCCAAATTGTCTGATAGTCGGAGTATTCCCCCACCGGATTCGGGTGTGGCAGTAATACTCAGTGCTTCCTGACTATCCACTTTGTCTTTGTAGTAAGGCATAACTATTGCTGCTACGGCAACCAATAGTCCCAATATTGCCATTCCGCGAGCAAACCAGTCAGGTCTTGTTGTTTCACTCAAATTCTATGCTCCTTTTACAGCTAACCAGTAAGTATATAGTTTTCCCGATAATTCCGGGGACGAAAAAATATTGACACAGAATCTCGGACAGGTGTGCTTATCGCTAACATGAAAACCACACAAAATGCGTGTCATCAAGTTTTCCGGTAGTGGGCCAGTGTGAATTTCTCGACCAACTACAATCTGATCGTTCGTCACACTTATGCCTTTTTGCTTGGCATCAACACCTTGAGCGCCTTGACGTTAGGCGTGTACTTTCGCCCGACCTTCACCAAGAGCCTAAGCTCCTGCAACTCCTTCAAATCCCGAAGAATGGTACTTCTGGTCGCGCGAGCATATTTCCGAGCGATGCTTGGAGTAATGTCCAGTAGCTGGTCAACGTCATACTCTTTGTTGACTGGGATACTGAGCATCAATTCTCTTTTTCTTTTAAATGCGTCTCGCTTGGTGTAGTTCACGTCAGAAAAGGCTTCGTAGATGTAATAGTGCCAAAAAATTAAAAATTGACTCTCCTGTATTACGTCCAGATTCTCGCGCAACCCATCTCGAAAACCCTGAACGGCATACTTAATAAATCCACCAAGGCTCTGCTGTTTCCTCGCTTGATCAAGCTGCCGATAATACTCTGGTCGTGTTTGGTTATAAAAGTTCGACAATATGTGGGACACAATGCTTGGAAGGCCAGCCCTTAGTAAAACATAAAACTCAAGAAGTCTCCCCGTCCTGCCGTTTCCATCACCAAAAGGATGTATCCACTCAATATAGACATGGGTAACTATGGCCTGAATCACGGAAGTCGAGAAGCTCTGCCGACCATCATCGTAATGAAATTTTTGTTTCAGCCATAAGCACAACTTATCTATCAGCTCAGGGACCATTCGGTGCTCAGGTGCGAGATATCCACCAACAACTCGATTGTCATCCCTAAATCTTCCAGGGATGGCATCAAAATGCGTTCCCAGGTTTTTCCCGATCATGCTGTGGCAAGTACGAATAAAGTCTGGGGTAATGGTGCTTACTCGTCCCTCGACAACTATTTCGTGCAACAGAAAGTTGAAGGCCTCCAAGATATTCTTGACTTCCAATTCAAGATATTTCTTACTCGGAGGCAGAGTCCAGCCTTCGCGCATCTTCTCGATTTCTTCTTGACTGAGAGTGTTTCCTTCGATTGCCGTGGTTGCTTGGGCACCCTTGACGAGGGAAATCTGAAGCATCTTGTCTCGTTGCTCGGGCTTTAGCGGAATGTCTGTTAATGCCTTTACGTATGCATCACACTCACCAAGCATGTATGCGCAGTCATTATCAATTTCCCACGCCTGTCTAAATGATATATGTTTATACCGGTCCATTTGCGCCACCCCATGATATTTTAGATGCACAAATAGACCCTATCATTTGCAATTTAGCTTGTCAACCCCATAGGCATTTTTTTGGTAGACGAGTCAGTTTGCTTGACTGAGAAATTCAAACTGACCCGCTACCAGTTTTCCCGATATTCTCATGCGTTACCGGCCATGAGCAGCAAGCCAAAATCTCTAACTTTAGGCATCCATGCCGGGGAAGGAATGCCTTTACCGATTGCCAAGGGGCCGACCGAAGATATCCGTGCCCTGGGCCGCCACGGCCTCGACCAGTTCCCGCCAAGTCGCAAAACTCAGCTGCGCCTCTTCCTCATCGAGCACCGACAGGGCAAAGCCGGCATGGACCACGGTGTACTGGCCCACCGCGATCTCCGGCACATACTCAAGGCAGACCTTGTTGACCGTACCGCTGTAATCCACATGCCCCATGCGCAGACCGTTTTCCTGAAATATCTCCACCACCCTGCCGGGAATCGCCAAACACATACCGTCACCTTTTTTTTAACGCCTCGCGGCCGATCACCGCCTGCCCCAGAGAAATGCAGGCATCGTTACAGGGCAGCTCTTTATGCAGCAGAACCTCAAACCCAGCCCGACTCAGAGAACCGGCCAGCCCCTCTAGGAACAGCCGGTTCTGAAAAACCCCGCCGCTCAAGACCACCATATTGATTTTTTCCCGGCGGCGCGCTTCCTCGGCCACCTGGGTAAAGACCGCAACCAATCCGGCATGGAACCTGCGGCTGATTTCCCTTTGCGCCATGCCACCCTGCACGGCTTCGGCCACCGCCCGGATCAAGGAGCGCACCGAGATTTTCAGCATGCACCCTTCGGGTATAAGTTTCGTACGAGCAGGCAAGCTACTCAACTCAGCTATGCACCCTTCGGGTATAAGTTTCGTACGAGCAGGCAAGCTGCTCAACTCAGCTATAGCATCTTCCGCATAAACCTCGCAGAGAAAAACCTCCTCGCCAATTCCCCCGCCCGCCGCCTGCATCAGTTCGATGGCGGCCTGGGCTTCATACTGAATGGTCTGCCTGCCTCCGCTCCGCGTCAAAGAGCCTGCCGCAGCTGCTGGTCAAAGGAGAATTTACCCCCTTGCCCACCATGGCCAGGATCATCCCGCATTCATGGGCTGCCATGAAGGGCAGCTCTGGCAGGTCCGCGCCAAAAGCAGCCTGAAGATAACTCAGCGCCGTCCGCCAGGGGGCCTGCACCGCGGCATCACCGCCCGGCAGGGGCAAGGATTCCAGGGCGGCAAAGCGCCGGTAGCCACGGGCGTCTCCCAGCAAAACCTCGCCGCCCCAAATGGTCTGGTCCGGGCCGTACCCAGCCCCATCGAGAATAATGCCGATGGCAGGGCCCGCCTGCCGGTTCTCGGCCAGACAGGCGGCCAGATGGGCATGATGGTGCTGGACGGCCAGAGTGGGCAGCCCTTGCTGCTCCGCGGCCCAGCGACTAGAAAGATACTGGGGGTGCAGGTCATGGGCGACCAGGGCCGGGGTGATCTCAAACAGAGCGGCCAGCTGGCCGAGGCTTTGCCGGAAGACCCGGTACGCTTCAAGGTTCTTCAGATCCCCGATGTGCTGGCTGCAAAAGGCTTGTTTTTCCTTGAGCAGGCAGACGGTGTTCTTGAGCTCCGCCCCCACCCCGAGGACCATGGAACCACTCTCTGCAAGGGTGAGGGGCCCGGGGGCGAATCCCCGGCTGCGCCGGAGCTGCCGGACCATTCCGGCCTGGAAGGACACCACCGAATCGTCGCAGGGCAGATGAATGGGCCGGTCGTGCATGAGAAAACAGTCGGCTATCCCCTGCAAACGCAGCAAGGCCTCGTCGTTTTCGATGCAGATCGGCTCTTCGCTGCGGTTGCCGCTGGTCATGACCATGGCCCCCGCCTTCCCTTCCAGCAGCAGATAATGGAGCGGCGCATAGGGAAGCATCAGGCCGAACTGATCGGACCCCGGCGCGACCGCTTCGGCCAGACCATGCCCTTCTTTCTTGTCGGCCAGGACAATGGGGCGTTCCCGACTCGTCAGCGCCTGCACTTCCATATCTTCCAGCCGGCAGATCCTCCTGGCCGCGGCCAAATCGGCAACCATGACCGCCAGGGGCTTGGCCTCCCTGCCCTTCCGCTGCCGCAGCCGCTCTACAGCCCGCGCGTTTGCCGCATCCACGGCCAGATGAAAGCCGCCGATCCCCTTGACCGCCACGATTTCGCCGGCAGCCAGCCGTTGGCTGGCCTCGGCCACCGCTGCTTCGCCGTTGCCCAGCCGGCCCCCGTCCGCTTCGGCAAAGGTAAGGTGCGGGCCGCATTCCGGGCAGCAGTTGGGCTGGGCGTGAAAACGGCGGTTGCCGGGATCGTCATATTCCCTGCGGCAGGCCTGGCACATAGCAAAATCGGCCATGGTCGTATTGGGGCGATCGTAAGGAATGCCCCGGATAATGGTATAGCGGGGGCCGCAGTTGGTGCAGTTGATAAAGGGATAGCGAAACCTCCGGTCATCCGGGGCGAAGAACTCGGCGAGGCACTCCGCGCACACCGCGACATCCGGGGAGATCAGGGTGGCGACCGGGCCGGAAGCATCCGAATGGTTGAAGACAAACTCGCTTTCCTCAACCAGGGGAATGGAACAGGAAACAATTTCGCCGATCCGGGCCAGGGGGGGCGCTTCTTCCCGCAGGGCAACCAGAAAATCCTCAAGCTGCGCGGCCTGGCCCTGGGCCTCAATGGCAACCCCCTCCGAGGTATTAGCCACAAACCCGCTCAGGCCGCGCTCCAAGGCCAACCGGTAGACGAAAGGCCGGAAGCCAACGCCCTGGACAATGCCGCTGACCGATATCCTCCAGCGCAAGCTTGCCGTGCCCTCCTTGACCACGATGGTCAAAGCCTGCTGCGCAGCCAATCCAGCCAAGCGGGCATCCCCTCTCCGGTCCGGGCGGAGAGCTCGAAAAATTCCAACCGGCGGTTCACCCGCAAGGCATACTCCCGGCAGCGGGCCACCTCAAAATCCACATGGGGCAGAAGATCGATCTTGTTGATCAGGCAGAGGGAGGCCGCAGCGAACATGGCAGGATACTTGAGGGGTTTGTCCTCCCCCTCGGTGACGCTGATGATCACCACCTTGGCTGCCTCGCCCAGATCAAACATGGCCGGACAGACCAGATTGCCGACATTCTCGATAAAAAGCAGGGAGTTTTCCGCAGGCTCCATCTGATGCAGGGCTCGATGTACCATGTCCGCGTCAAGATGGCAGCCGGCCCCGGTGTTCACCTGAACCACGGGCGCTCCGGTGGCCTCGATTCGCTCGGCATCGAGCATGGTCTGCTGATCCCCTTCGATGACCGCCATGGGAATCTCGCCCAAAAGTGCACGGATGGTCCGCTCCAGAATCGTGGTCTTGCCAGAACCAGGAGAACTAACCAGATTGAGGGCCACGATCCGCCGCTCCTTAAAAAAATCCCGGTTATGCGCGGCAATCCCGTCGTTTTTCCCGAGCACCGCCTCCCGCACCTCCACGACCCGGCCTTGGCGCGGCTGGTCATGATGCGCATGGTGATGGCCTGCGGGGCCGGACACCTCCTGCCCCGCTCTTCTGATGGTTACCTGGTTGTCCGGTTGGCTGCAACCGCAGGAATCACACATGGGTATACCTATTCGTTTATCTTATTCATCAACGGTGAGGGAAATAACCTGTAATTCCCGGCCCTGAACGATCTCCACCGCATATCCTTCGCATTGCGGGCACTGGGCGAGCAGGGAATCAAGAACAAAGGCGTGCCCACAGTCAAGACAGCGACCGCCCCCATCAACCTCGCGGATCTCAAGCCGGGCCCCTTCGGCAAGAGTGTCGCGGGCCGCAGCGGCAAAACAAAAAGCAAGCGCCTCCGGCATCAGGCCGGAAAGTTTACCGACCTCAAGCTCAATGGCCGTGATCGTCCTCGCCCCGGCGTCCCGCGCCTTGCCGGAAACAAGTTCGACGATGTTGACAGCCAGGGACATCTCATGCATGGCGTTATGATACCCCAAAGGCAAAGGCGTGATCCAGACAGGAGCGGCCCTTCGCGTTTTTTTCCCAGTGTTGTCCGGTTAGGATTTTGCATGACGCGTTTGCCGTACGAAATCGCCACTCCGGCAGCCCTCTCCCGGCCTTCGGCCACCCTCTCCCAGAGGGCGAGGGGATAAAAAATCTCCCTCTCCCTCTGGGAGAAGGTTGGGGAGAGGGCAAAACCAGCTTTGCAATTCCTTAACCGGACAACTACGGCTTATTCCAGGCAGGCAGCCTGCCGGTGCTCGTCAACCGCCGGGCCATGCACCGGCAGGGTAACGATGAAGCGCGCCCCAGCCCCGGGAGCGCTTTCCGCGGTGATGGTTCCCCCGTGCCGCTCGACAATCCGTTTGCACACCGCCAGGCCGATGCCGGTTCCCTCATACTGGTCCCGGCCATGCAGCCGCTGAAAAAATCCGAAAATCTTTTCGGCATACTCCGGCTGGAAACCAATGCCGTTATCCTCCACCGTAATCCGGCACAACTCCTGGGTTCCGTCTCCCTCCGGATCGGCAATGACCCGGCCGGAAACAAAAACGAGAGGGGGGACATCCGCCTTGCGGTATTTCAGGCTGTTGGCGATAAGGTTCTGAAAGAGCTGCCGGAGCTGAAGAGAATCGGCCTTGACCCGGCACAGGCAGTCAACCTCCACCCGCCCCCCCGCCTCGGCGATCCGCACCTCCAGATCGGCGACCACCCGCAGCACGATCGTCTGCAGGTCAACCTCCTTGAACGGTCTGGTCTTGGCGGAAACCTGCGAATAGGCGAGTATCCCGGTAATCAGCTCCCGCATCTGCTCGGCCGCCGTTTTGATCCGCCGGATATACTCCAGCCCCTGGGTGGAAATGCCTTCCCCATACCGGGCGCCCAATTTCTCGCTGAAGGCCAGGATAAGAATCAGCGGCTCCCGCAGATCGTGGGACGCCATGGCGGCGAAATCCTGCAGATCCTTGTTGCTCTGGGCCAGCTCGGCGGCAAACTTGTCGAGGGTTTTCTCGTGCCACTTGCCGCAGGTGATATCGCGGTTGCTCGCCCTGCGGCCCAGGAACTCTCCCGCCTGTCCATACACGGGCTGGCAGGTATGGCCGATCCAGCGCTCCTGCCCGCTTCTCGTGATGATCCGCAGCTCCAGCATGCTCACGCCATTCTCCTCCTCCCCGACCTGCCGGAAATGCTCTGCAAGCTGCCCCTTGTGGTCCGGATGGGTGATCGAAAGGAGCAGTCCGGGATCTTCCAGAAACTCCTCCGGGCGGTAGCCGGTGATCCGCTCCACGGCAGGAGAGACGTAGAGGAACCTCCCCTCGGGAGCCCGCCAGTATTCCCAGTCATAGGTGAAGTCCGCAACGGTCCGGAATTTCTCCTCGCTGGCCAGAATCTCGGCTTCGACCCTTTTGCGTTCGGCAATCTCCTCGCTCAGCTCGACGTTGACCTCCTCCAGCTCCCGGCCTTGCAAGGCCAGAAGGTCGCGGGAAATCTGCAATGCCTCCTGGGCCGCATCGCGTTCCGCCACCCGCCGCTGCAGAAAGCGGTCGCCGAAAAAAAGCCCGATCACCCCGATGAGCCACAGCAGTCCGGCCCTGACCCCATGGGAGAATATCTGCCGGTTCTCCCGTCCCAGCAGCTCCACCATCGGCAGGCTGACACTGATGCCGCCCCGGACATCCCCTTGATGGACGTGACAGCGGAGGCAGCCCTGGGTAAGCGGCAACGCCTGGAGCAGCCGCAGGTGGGGAACCCCGTCGATCCGGGTAAATTCAAGCTTTTCCCGTACCCCGGATTCGGCACACTCATCGAGAGCCCGGCGCTCCCACGCATCCGGACCATTCTCCGGCCGCAGCGGGTTGAGGCTGGTCATCTTGGATCTGCAGCCATAAGTGTCGGCGAAATCCTCCCCCACCTGCCGCATCATATAGGCAGGACTCATCAGGGTTAATTTCCTGCCGGAGGGCGTGAGCAGATCGCGTTCGGGGATGTCCTCCAGATAGGGGTTCGCCGGAGTCCGCTCGTCGGCCTGCACGTACACCCCGTGATGGGAGGCCGCCCAACGGTGCAAGGCGCTGTCCTTGTTGCTGTAGGCCCGGATCTCGCCGAGCGCAATCTCGCGGGTGACCTGGCGGATGCCGATTATTTCATGAATGGTCAGCCCGGAGACGACCACGGCCCAGGCCGCGACCAGAATCCAGGTGAAGCGCCGGATAGGCAAGGACAAGTTTTCCAGTTTACGCGGTTCTGCGGAATCGTTCATATACCCACCAAGATTTAAGAACCTCTGGGGAAAACCCAGCGCTGATCGCACTGGGCAACAAAACGCTGTTCCATGCGGGCGGAAGCAAAACCTCCCTATGAATCCGGCCAGAGATCGGGATCGGCCACCCCGATCTTCATGGCAAACTTCAGCATGGCCAGCGGCTCGCTCATCCCGATTTTTTTACTGATGTTGGCACGGTGCTTTTCCACGGTTTTGGGGCTAAGACACAAGAGCTCGGCGATGCAGCGAGTGGGATTACCCTCGATTACCAGCCGGAATACCTGCTGTTCCCGGGCGGATAACAGATCGTACCTGGTCGACTCGGGGGATTTACCCTCTTCGTTATTGAGGTATCCGCGGATGAGGTCGGAATTTATCTCCCGGCTCAAAAAATACTTGCCCTGAGCCACCATCTTAACCGCATCAATAACCTCAGGCCAGGGGTCGGTTTTCAAAACATAGCCATGGGCTCCGGCAGCCAGGGCTTGATGCACATACATCTCGCGGGCAAACATCGACAGGATCACGATTGCCGTGCCGGGAGAATCGTTTTTGACCAGCGGGATGCATTCCAGACCGCTGACCAGAGGCATGGCGACATCAAGGATCGCCACATCCGGCTGTAGTCTGCGGATTTCCTTGACCGCCACCTCGCCGTCCACCGCCTCACCAACCAGCTCAAGGTCATTGCTTCTGGCAAGCATCTGCCGCAACCCTTCCCTGACGATGGAATGATCATCCGCCACAAAAACCGAGATCTTTGCCATCCTTTCTCCTTGAAAAAAATCAGGGCGCCCCATGGCCCGGTGAGCCGAAAAACACTCTCTTGCCTGCTCTGGCTGTACTGCCTCGGGAGGCCGGACAGAGTTTTCATACAATACTATTTGCCCGTGAGGATCAAGCTTTTTCCGGAGACGGGCTGAACCCACCGACTTCAAGTCAGCGGCAGTTTAGCCAGTTCCGCAAAGATCAGCTCTTGCACCCTCGGGATCACCGCGAGAAGTTCATCGCTCAGCTCCATGGACCATGAAGAGACATCCTTGGGCTGCACCCCGATAATGACCGTTTCCGGCTTGGACCCTGTCAGCGCCGCCATATGGAGAACGTCAACAAGGCTGATCTGGTGCAGGGATGCCTGCGGGGCAACCGGAAACTTCATCTCCTCAGGAGAAAAACGAAAGAGTGCGCCGGGCGTGTCGCCGGCTTCGACAACATCGATGACAATAAGGTGGTCGATCTCGTGCAGCAGGGGAATCAGCTGATGGCTGACGGTACCTGCCTCCAGCAGCGTCACGTTATCAGGCAAAGCCGTGTCTTTCAGGGAGTTGACCAGATGGACCCCGAAGCCGTCGTCTGTTAGCAACAGATTGCCCACCCCGAGGATGAGAATTTTCCGGGGAGGCGTTGTCACCCCTCCCCGGAGCTGTTCAGCTGGGATCATTTGGGGAACTTTTTGAGCTTGTAGCCGGTCAACATGGAGGTAAACGTCCGGTCCTTGTTCACCATGGTGGTCATGATGGTCATGTAAACGTGGATCATTACGAAGATGATAAAGAACCACATGGAAAGGATGTGCACGATCCGGGTAACGGATTCGCCGCCGAGAAGCGTATGCACCCACAGAAAACTGTCCGGGGCCTTGATAAACCCGAACACGCTGCCATGGTACAAAGCCCAGCCCGTCAAGGCGGTAATGATGATAACCGCTGCGACACCGAGGTAGGCCAGGACCTGGAGCGGATTATACCTCCGGTAATCTTTATGCGAGCCCTTGATGAAAAGATAGTAGCCGAGGATGTCCGGAAGATTTTTTATGTTCCTGATGATCCCGAAGTCCTGCCAATCCGCGGCAAAGGTCGAGCGAAATGCCATGTAGACCCTGACCACCAGCCCCAGAACAAGGACATAGGCAGCGATAAAATGAAAAAACCGCATCCAGGCCATGATAAAACCCTCGGCCCCGCCGGCGATGAAAGGGTGATAAATATAAAAACCCGTAAAGGTGAGCACGGCTATGGCGATCACCCTGGTCCAGTGTTCGATAATGTAGCCGAGGCTCCATTCCTTAGTCAGTTCTTGTGCCATGGGGTCCTCCCTCACGAGACCTTGAAGTCCATAATGCGGTTGGATTCAGGATGAATCACATGCACCGTACAGGCAAGGCACGGATCGAAGGAATGCACCACGCGCATGACCTCCAGCGGCTTTTCCGCATCGGCGACCTCCGTCCCGATCAGCGCTTCTTCAATCGGCCCGCGCACCCCGTTGTCGTCCCGTGGGCAGACATTCCAGGTGGTGGGCACCACGCACTGATAATTTTTTATCCTCTTTCCTTCCACCTCAAGCCAATGCCCCAGAGCGCCGCGCGGCGCTTCCCAAAGACCGATGCCCTGCGCTTTATCGGGGATCTGGTAATCGGCATACACTGCTGTATTGCCCTTTTTAATGTTTTCAATGAGCTCCATGCCCCACTGATACATGGAATCCGCCACCATCTTGCATTCCAGCGCCCGGGCGGCGATCCTGCCGATGATGCCGAAAAGCACCTGGGGCTGGCCGGGATGACCGATCTTGACAAGGGTGTCATCGATCAGTTTCTTGGCCGTCGGCTGGCCGGAAGCATAGGCCACAACCATGCGCGCCAGGGCGCCGACCTCCATGGGCTTGCCCTGGAGACGCGGCGCTTTGGCCCAGGTGTATTTTTTGTCCGGATCATATTCGGTGTATTCAGGTGCGGTCACCCCAACGGTAGGATTAAGCGGCTGCGAATCTTTGTACCAGCTGTGGCCCGTATGCTCCAACACATCAACCGCTCTGGCCTCATGCACCGTGGGAAAGTCGGCGGCAAAGATCGCCCCACGGGGCAGGAGCCGTTTTTTCGGATCAAGGGAGGCATCCTCGAACACTCCCCAGGAGAGGAAATTTGCCGGGCCCTTGCCAACCCCTGCCGCGTCGAGATAGAACGGGGCAATGGCCAGCAGGTCGGCGATAAACACATTATCAATCCAGTCCTGAAGCTCCTTGACTCGGAAGAGATAATTCTTCAGGTCGTCCACGCTCGGCACATGGGTTACGCCTCCCGGAGGGCTGGTCATAGTCATCGGCATCCGGCCGCCGAAAAGCGCGCTTACCTGGGCCGCCTTTGCCTGCATCTCAAGGGCTTCCAGATAATGGGCCACGGCAATGAGGTTCACCTCCGGCGGCAGCTTATAGGCCGGATGGCCCCAGTAGGCGTTGGCGAAAGGCCCGAGCTGGCCGGAATCGACAAAGGATTTCAGTTTGGCCTGCACCTTTTTCAAGGATGCTTCCGTCGGTTGCGCCGCAAGGGCCGAAACCACATCAACGTAATCAAGGGCGTTCAGGTGGTAGAACCAGAGGATATGGGAGTGAACGAACTGGGCGCCTTCGATGATATTGCGAATGATCCGGCCGTTTTCCGGCACCTTGATCTTGAAAGCGTCGTCCATGCTCATGGAAGACGCATGCCCGTGGGAGGTCGGGCAGACGCCGCAGATCCGCTGGGTAATATGGCAGGCGTCCCGAGGATCCCTGCCCTGGAGGATGATCTCGAATCCCCGGAACAGGGTTCCGGTGGTCCAGGCATCCTTGACCTTGCCGCCTTCGATCTCGACATCTATCCTGAGGTGTCCTTCAATCCTGGTAAAGGGGTCTATGGTTATCCTGGCCATTATTTTTTACCTCCGTCATTATCCTTGGTCCGCCCTGAAATGCCGGTGCTCACGGCATGCACGGCGATGCCTGCCGCCGTGGCCAGCGCCGCGATTGCGCCAATCTGGTCCGCCCCAGCCTCAACCCCGTCCAGGCCGGGAATCTTGACCCCGGGGAGCCGCTCGTAGAACCCGGCAAATTTATCGGTCCAGCCGGGTTCGGCGCAGCCGATACAGGGGCCGCCCGCCTTGACGCACCAGCTGGTCCTGCCGTTGTACTGAATTTTCGGACAGGCCGACCAGGTCATGGGCCCCTTGCAGCCCATTTTATACAGACAATAGTTGAGGGATTCTTCCTCAGAACCGAATATCTCCACAAACCTGCCTGCATCAAAGTGCGCCCGGCGTTCGCAATTGTCGTGGATCGTCTGGCCGTAGAACATCTTCGGCCTGCCAAAATGGTCGAGATCCGGAATCTTGCCAAGAAGCAGGAAATTCACCACCACGCCGACGAGGTATTCAGGATTGACGGGGCAGAGGTCCAGGTTGACCAGCGGTTTGCTGATCCCCAGCCTTTTAAGCGCCTCCGCGGTTCCGATGATCTGAGAAGGATTGGGCTTGGCCGCCGGCACCCCCCCGGTGGTGGCACAGCTGCCGATGGCCAGGATCGCTATCGCCGGCCCGGCATTTTCCTTGAATACCTCGAGCATTTCCTTGTTGCCGATCATGCCGTGACCTTTTTTGGTCGGGATACCGCCTTCAACGATCAGGATGTAGCCCCCCTCCTGCCGTGATTTGGCCAGAATTTCCTCCGCCTGTCTGCCGGCGGCAGCCATGATCGTCTCGTTGTAGTCAACGCTCAGGATATCAAGAATTACCTGGGCCGGACTCGGGTAGGTTGCTTTGATAAAGGCCTCGGTGCAGCCTGAATCAGAGGCGAAATTAAGCCACACCACCGGTTGCCGTTTTGTGGCGTTTTCGATGGCCGCGGCGATTTTGGGCGCGAATGATTCGGAGAGGCCAAGCAGGACAGCGGTTGCCCCGCAATACTTCAAAAAATCTCTTCGTTTAATCCCCCGGAACTCAAGCGCATCAAGAAACTGCTTACTGACCTCATCTTTTATTGCCATAATGAATCCTCCTTTCCTTTTTACCGGGGTGGAATAACGAGAGAGCATGATGAGCAGTTACCAGTTACAGTTCCGGGATTGTCCTTATTTCCCGACAACTAACTGAATATTTTTATATTCAGTTTTTTTGCTTCCATAGGTCAAGAATTTTCTCGTTGGCCGACCAGATTCTTTACGGTATGGTGCCGCATCCAGCAGACAACCAGGGACACCCGACAAAATGGTTCATACCACCCCCCTCGATCCGGCCAGCATTATCCAGCATATTTATGTGGAGGACGACTGCCGGGATCTGCCCCTCACCAGAAAGATCCTGGTCAATCTGCCGGGCCGGAAGGTGCGGATTATCCCAGCCCGTTCCGGCCCGGATCTTGCCGCCGCTATTTCCGGCCCCGCTCCCCAAAGCCTCACCAACGGAAAAAAGCATCTGGTTCTCTGCAAAAACCGAGGGCGTTTTCTCAAGCCCTGCCCCGCGACCAGGGAATACCGCTGTTGCGACTACCAGGTACTCAATGTCGGCATGAACTGCCCCATGGATTGCGTGTACTGCATCCTGCAAGCCTATCTCAACAACCCCTGGCTTTCCTTTTTTGTGAATACCGACGATCTCCTGACCGAACTCACCGCCTCCTTTGCCGAATCCCCGCAGACCTTCCGGCGCATCGGCACCGGCGAATTTACCGACAGCATGGCCCTGGACCGGGTCACGGGCTTAAGCCGGATTCTCATTGAATTTTTCAAAAATCAGCCCAATGCCGTGCTCGAACTGAAATCCAAAGCGGTTGTGCTGGACAACCTTGAGCGCAGCGAACATGGCGGACGCACCATCATGGCCTGGTCGCTCAACAGCACGGAGATCATGGCCAGGGAAGAACTGCGCACCGCCAGTCTGGACCAACGACTGGCCGCGGCTGCCCAATGCGCCGCCTGGGGCTACAAGCTGGCTTTTCATTTCGATCCGCTCATCTATCATCCCGGCTGGGAAAAAGGCTACCGGGAGACGATTGACCGCCTCTTTGCCACGGTACCGGCAGCAAGCATTGTCTGGATCAGCCTGGGGGCGCTGCGCTTTCTCCCCGCCCTGAAGGGCATTGCCACCGGACGTTTTTCCGGATCCCGTTTTTTCCATGAAGAGTTTGTTCTGGGGCTGGACAACAAATTCCGTTATTTTCGCCCCCTGCGTACGGAGATGTACCGGTATATGGCGCACCATCTCGGCCGCTACCTGGACCCGGATACCTGTCTGTATTTCTGCATGGAGAGCGACGAGATCTGGCGGGATGTTTTTGGCTTTTCCCCGGAGGAAAGGGGCGGGTTGCCCGCCATGCTCGACCTGGCGGCCAGGACAAAATGCGGCCAGCCCTGAGCACGGCATCTATTCCGGAATCCACCCTTTTGGAAGTTGATTTTTCCCGGTCCCACCCTTACTATGGAATATCGTCTCCAGGCATCCGCGCCATAAAGAAGAGACCCAGCCCCCGGAAAAGGTTGGTGCAGGCTTCGACAATAGCCGTTATGATGGGCTGGCTATCAAAACAACGCCTCATTTTTTTGTAAATCTGCTCGAAAATATAAGGAGAAGAAATGGTCAACAAAGTCATCCTCATCGGCAACCTCGGCAAAGACCCGGAAGTGCGCTATTCCCAGGCAGGAGCCGCCATCGCCAGCTTCAATGTCGCCACTACGGAAACCTGGAAAAAACAGGACGGCAGCAAGGAAGAACTGACCGAATGGCACCGGATCGTGGCCTTTGGCCGTCTGGGCGAGATTTGCGGCGAATACCTGGCAAAGGGCTCCAAGGTTTACATCGAAGGCCGCCTGCAAACCCGCAAATGGGATGACAAGGACGGCAATACCAAATACACCACCGAGATCGTGGCCAGGGAGATGAAGATGCTCTCCCCCCGTGGTAGCAGCGGAGATTCCGCGCAGGGCCGGCAGTACGACGACCAGCCTTTTCCCGAGCCGGTCATGGGTGATGACGTTCCGTTCTAGCAGCTCGTTTCAGCAAGACAATTAAATGACAGACGCCAGGACAGACAGACAGGCAAGGTATGGATTATTATAAATTACTCGGTGTGGGAAAAACCGCTTCCCCGGAGGAAATCAAGAAAGCCTACCGCAAACTTGCCCTCAAGCACCACCCGGATCGAAACAAGGGCAACAAGGAAGCGGAGGAGCAGTTTAAAAAAATCAGCGAGGCGTACGCCGTTCTCTCCGACAAGGAAAAACGGCAGCAATACGACACCGTCGGCTCCGCCGGTTTTCAGCAGCGCTATTCCCAGGAAGATATTTTCCGCAACGCCGATCTGGGCGATATCCTGCGGGAATTCGGCATCAACTTCGGCGGAGGCCGCGCCAGCTTCCGGAGCGCAGGCACGGGGGGCGGTTTCGAGGAGATGTTCCGCCAGCCGGGGGCAGGCGGGCGCGCCAGCCAGGGCTTTCAGGATTTCCGCCAGCAGCAACCGGTAAAGGGCAACGATCTTTCCCTGGAACTGCCGATCACCCTTAATGAAGTGTTGACCGGCATCGAAAAAACCATCTCCCTTGGCCGCGGCTCTGCGGCGGAGAAGGTTTCCGTAAAGATTCCCGCCGGAATCGAGAGCGGCAAGAAACTGCGCATCTCCGGCAAAGGCTCTCCTTCCCCCATGGGAGGCCAGCCGGGCGACCTGTACCTGCTGATCAGGGTCGAACCGCATCCAACCTTCAGCCGGGATGGATCGCACCTCAGCATGGACCTGCAAATACCTTACAGCTCCGCCGTATTTGGCGCGGAAGTGGACGTCCCGACCCTGGAGGGAAAACAGCTCAAGGTCAAGGTACCGGCCGGCTGCCAGCCCCAGGCAAAACTTCGCCTTCGCAAACATGGCTTACCGGAGAGTCCGGGAGGAGCGAGGGGGGACCTGCTGGTAAAAATCCTGGTGGCGGTGCCGAAAGCCTTGTCGGAGGAGCAGAAAGAGCGGGTGGACAGGCTGAAGGAGTCCGGGCTGTAAAGGTTGCCCGCCCTCAGATCAGGATAGGGACCACGGTTTTGGCCATGGCCCCGACAACGGGCCTCGACATCACCCCACCTCGCACCTTTCAGATGTCTTCGCCGGTAATCCTGATTAAGGCATCCCGATAACGGGACGCGGTTTTTTCGATGATTTCCTGGGGCAGCCTGGGCGGCGGCGGGTTTTTCCCCCAATCGAGGGTGGAAAGATAGTCCCGAAGAAACTGTTTGTCGAAACTCGGCTGGCCGGCGCCGGGCTGGTACTGGTCCTGGGGCCAGAACCTGGATGAATCCGGGGTCAGCACCTCATCGATTAAAATAATCTCCCCGTCGAAAATACCAAGCTCGAACTTGGTGTCGGCAATGATAATTCCCCTGCCGCGGGCATAGTCCGCCGCCTTTTTATAGAGACGCACGCAGATATCCTTGATCCGGGAGGTCTGCTCCCGGCCCACGATCTTTTCCATCTCGGCCAGCGAGATATTCTCGTCGTGGGTGCCCAGCGCCGCCTTGGTGGACGGGGTGAAAAGCGGCTCGGGAAACTTGTCCGACTCCCGCATCCCGGCGGGCAAGGCAAAGCCGCAGACGGTCGGTTCTTGTTTATAGGCCTGCCAGAACGAACCGGAGAGATAGCCGCGGACAATACACTCCACCGGCAGGGGTTTGGCCTTCTTCACCAGCAGACTCCGCCCTGCCAGCTGCTCGCGGTACGGGGCGCACACCGCCGGATATTGGGCAACATCTGCGGTAATCAGATGATTGGGGACAATGTCCTTGAGATAGTCAAACCAGAACAGGGAAAGCTTGGTCAAAATCGCGCCCTTGTCGGGGATGGGATCATCCATGACCACGTCAAAGGCGGAGATCCGGTCCGAGGCCACCATCAGCAACTGGCCGTCAACCTCGTAGAGATCCCGGACCTTGCCGCGATGCACCAGATGGAGATTGGCAAAATTAGTTTGGGTTATGGGGGTTGTCATGAAATCTTCCTTGTCAAAAAATTACCGCTGCACAGCAGCGCCGGAGTTTACGGGAAAAAGATACCTTTCCCAAACCACTTGTGCGATATTTTTTTAGCTATCCTCAGCCACGATAGAACCATTTCTTGATGTCATGGGCTGTAAAGCTCTTGGCCACCGGACGGCCATGGGGGCAATGGGAAAAAACCTCGGCCCGCTGCATCTCCTCCAGCAGGGCTTCGGCTTCCCTGGGGCTCAGGCGTTGCCCTGCCCTGATCGCTGCCTTGCAGGCCATATCGGAAAGGACCTCCTCGGTCCGCACCCCGCCTTTCCCGACGCCAGACTCGGAAAACCTGGCAAAAATCCCGGTCATCACCTCTTCAACCGGAAAACGGCCAAGCACTGCGGGTACGGCTTTCACCACCTGACTGGACCCGCCGAAATCCTCGAGCTCAACCCCGAGGGCAGCAATCTCCTCCGCGTACTGCCGAAGCAACTGGATCTCCTCCAGACTGCATTCCATAACCTCCGGAAAGAGCAGGGTCTGACGGGCGATCTTTTTGGAGGCAAACTGCCTTTTCAGTGTCTCAAACAACAACCGTTCATGGGCGGCATGCTGATCAATGACCAACAGGCCGTTTTCCGTGGCACATAAAAGATAGGTATTGAGCAGCTGCCCCAGATAACGCAATCCGCCAGGCGAGGAAACAACTTCTTCCTCAGGCGCGGCCGGGTGTTGGCCCTGCCCTGCCGCAAAGGCGTGTTTGATTTCCGGGGCCAGGCCGCTCTCGCGGGATACGGAAGTCGGTTCGTCCGCGGGGCCTGTGTGGCAAGATGAAAACGCGGCCTTCTTAAAGAGCGGCAGAGGTTCCTGCGCCGCAGGAACCGGACTGGCCGGAACCGGTGCATAGGCCCTGACCGGGGCCGCTTTGGCCTGCCCCGTGTTAGGACTGACGGGAGAGACCTTGAATATCTCCTGCCGCAATGCCTGCTGATAATCCGCCATGGCACCCTGAACCGCGGCGACCACGGCCTGATGCACTGCGGTCGGCTTGTGAAACCTGACTTCCTGCTTGGTGGGGTGAACGTTCACATCAACGCTGGTGAGCGGCATGGCCAGAAAAATCACCCCGCCCGCTCCCCGCCCTTTCATGAGATAGTTCTGGAACCCTTCGCTCACCGCATGGGCGATCAACCGGTCATGGATCGCCCGGCCGTTAACAAATATCCTGAGCCGGGCGGCAGCAGGGGCATCCGGCGGCAGCAAAAAACCGGAAACCCCGGGCTCGATTTCGTCCCTGGCCTGCCGACTCACCTCAACCAGAAGTCCGGCCCCTTTAGCCAAAAGACTCTCCGCCCTGCTCCGGGGCGTATCAAGCCCAGTGGGCAGACAAAGAATCTCGCGGCCGTCCACCGAGTAACTGACCCCCAGTTCCGGACGGGCCAGGGCATAATTTTTAATCACCTCTTCAATATGGGCCAGTTCCGTTCGGGGGGATTTAAGAAATTTTTTCCGGGCCGGGACATTACCAAAAAGATCCGTAACCTCAAAGGAGGTGCCGGGGCTTCCTCCCATCTCATGCACCTTGAGAACTTTCCCAAAACGAAGGTCAACCTGGGTTCCCAAGGCTTGGGCCGACGGGCGCGAGGTAATCCGCAGCCGGGAAACCGAGGCGATGCTGGGCACAGCCTCGCCCCGAAATCCGAGGGAGCGGATGGAACCAAGCTCGGCAAGGTTGGTGATCTTGCTCGTGGCATGGCGCTCCAGACAGAGAAGCAGATCATCGGCATCCATGCCGGTCCCGTCATCCAGCACCCTGATCAGGCGGGTGCCGTCCCCTTCCACCTGAATGGAGACCATATCGGCCCCGGCATCGATGGCGTTCTCCAGCAATTCCTTGACCACCGAGGCGGGCCGCTCGACAACCTCGCCGGCCGCGATCTGGTTGGCCAGATTTTCCGGAAGAATCCTTATTCTGGACAAGGCTTAGAGCAAGCTCAGCATGTGGAGTTTCAACCATTCCTCGTCCCACCATTCCCGTGGATCGACAAAAATCCCGTTGACCAGAATGCTGAAATGGAGATGATCGCCCCCCGCCATGCCGGTGGCGCCGGAAAGACCTATAACCGAGTCCTTTTCGGCCATGGTGCCTACCGGCACGTCAATCCGGCTCAGGTGGGAGTAAAGGCTGAATATACCCTGGCCATGATCCAGAATGACGGTATTTCCGTAAATCCCAAGATACTCGGCGAAAACCACCTGCCCCCGGTTGGCAGCCCCGACACTGGCATGCTGGACCGAGGCAATATCGACGCCAAGATGAACCTGCTCGTCGATCTTCTCGCCGTTGTAGATGTAGGTGCGATGATCGGCGTATCCAGCCTTCGGGCTCCCTTCCATCCTTCCGAAACGGCCGTCCCAGAGGCGTTCCGGCGTAAATTTCGCGCAGACTTCCTGAATCTTCTGGTAATTGGCCTTGCGGATATCGTTGTTAACCTTGACAAACTGCTCAATGGGCGTGCCGCTCAGCTCCGGGTAATAGGTGGCGAACTCCGGCAGCTTGGCGGAGAGGAACCCGTCGCTGACCATGATCTTGTCACTGGGAATCTTGCGCACATGCAGATTCATGACAAACGGGGCCTTGGCCTCGTTGCCGGCCTGGTCCGTTGCAAACACAAAGACTTTTTCCAGCGCGGCGATATCATGGGGCAGCCCCATACAGGCGCCATAAATTCCCTCACCCCGCTTGGGCAGAGAAAAGCCGGGGTAAAAAATCTCGTTGATCATTACCCCGTGCTTGCCGGCGGACTCGCTGATCCGGTAGATAACCACCCCGGCGCCGCCGCCCTTGATATATACGGGTGACTCCATTACGCTGATCACCGGCGGCTTGGTGTCAACAACCAGGGCCGAGGCGTGGACCGTTACATTGCCCTTAAGCCAGTTCCACCAGGAAAAATCAGTTACCTTGATCACCAGCTCTCCGGCGCCATCCTTAAAGCCAAGGGGTTTGGGGGTTATCTCGACAGCCTCCTCGACTTTCCCAGGCCCGGCCCCGGAAAAATACCCCGCCCTGGGATAGCTTCTCGTCAACAGCACCGCCTTTTTGCCCTCCTGCACCATGGCAACTTCGATGGAACGCAGTCCACTCCCGGCATCGCTGGCCACCAAGGAAATCTGTCTGCTCAAGCCGAGATGGGAAATATCTCCATTGATCAACACCTGTGGCTTTTCCCATTCCCCCCCCAACCAGAAGAGAGCCACCAAGGCCAGAACAACCACCCCAACTCCAACAAGGATCAGGGAGGGAAGTACGTTCCTGTTTTTTGCCACCTTATCAAACTGGTCAAAATTCATACGGTAATCCTCTTAATACTGGCGTCCCCGAAGAGGAGACTTGTTAAAAACGGTAGCTCCACAGGGGAAAATCAAACCTCCCTGGCTCTCGCATCTAAAATTTCTCCGATAATACCATAAGCCTCCCCACGATTCCAGAGCTCCCTGAGCCTCCGGGGAAAAAATAGAATGATATAAGCCATACAATCATTTCCCTGATAAATATAGGGAATCCTGTTGCTTGAAGCCGCTACATCTTGGTATAAACAATCATCATTATGTTTTATTATTTTTTTCCCTTACCATGATACTATTGGCGGATTGACAAACGTAAGCGTTCAGCAGTGCCGCAGATGCGCGTGTCAATCGTCGGCAGCAGTGCCGACCAAGAGACCTGCGAAGTGTGCTGTTCGCACATGAGCAGGCCGATGACAAAGCAGATGTGGTGCTGCTGAACGCTTACGGACAAACAGCCAGACAATCGCAGGAGCAGCCCATGGCCGCACAAAGAGCCCGCCAAAGTGAAGTAAAACGCAAAACCAAGGAAACCGACATCTCCCTCTCTTTCGCCCTTGACGGCACAGGCCAGGTCCAGTGCGCCTCTGGGGTACCCTTCATGGATCACATGCTCACCCTTTTTGCCGTGCATGGTTTTTTTGATCTTGCCCTCCGCGCCTCCGGAGATACGGAGGTTGACGCCCATCACACGGTTGAGGACCTGGGAATCTGCCTGGGGCAGGCCCTGAAAAAATCCCTCCTGGATTTTGGCGGCATCAGACGTTACGGCTTCTGTGCCCTGCCGATGGATGAGGCCCTGGTCAGGGTGACTTTGGATTGCTCCAACAGACCTTATCTCCATTATGGCGTTCCCTTTCTGGAGCAAAAGGTCGGCGACTTTGACACTCAGTTGGCCAAGGAATTTCTCCGCGCCTTTGCCCTGCACGGCGGCCTGACCCTGCATGTTGAAATGGTCCACGGTGAAAACACCCACCATATTCTCGAAGCAATCTTCAAGGCCCTGGGCCGGGCCCTTGACGAGGCAACCACCATGGATCCCCGCGCCCAGGGCCCAGTCTCATCCAAAGGGTCTTTATAATTCTCACACTGGAGAAGCCATCGTGACACTCTGTAAACCGCATCTCGTTTTTCTTGCCAGCCTGAGCATGCTTTTTCTGTTTTCCGGCTGCGCGCACACAACCGCCCAGATCCAGAAAGAAGATTTGCTCCCCATCAAAACTATCCTGGTGCTTCCTGCGGAAGTCGACACGGACACGGATGGCCAGGGCAGTCGTTCGCCAAACGAAATCCAACAGCTTGAAAAGGGCCGCAAACTCATAGACACCATGCTGGCGGAATATTTTTCCGGCAGAAAAGAGGTCACTCTTCTCACCGAGGGACAACGCGATTCCCTTGATAAAGACATGACCCGCTGCCGGACAACCGCAGCCGTCACCATCTGCCGGACCACGAAAGCTGACGCCGTCCTTCTCTTCACCTTGCACCGATTCACCGAACGGGTGGGGGTAGAAGCCTCCATCGTCAGCCCGGCCTCGGTCGTCTTTGACTATAAGCTGATCCACGCTGAAACCGGCCAAACCTTGTGTTCCGGGGTTTTCGACGAGACTCAAAAGCCTCTGCTTGACGACATGTTTCAGTTTTTTAAAAAATTGAAACGGGGCGTTAAATGGCTCAGCGCCGAAGAACTTGCCCGCGATGGCTTTAAGCAGAAAATTGCCGACTGCCCCTACTTGAAAAAGTAGCACTGCCCGTGCCTGCCATATCCAAGCAGCTTAATCACCTTGTCGGCCGGGCCATGCATCTCTACCGGATGCTGGCCGATGGCGATCGGGTGATGATCGCGGTGTCAGGAGGTATCGACAGTCTGGTACTCTCCTGGCTTCTGAAGGAATGGCGTCACAAGGCCCCTATCCGTTATGAGCTTCTGGCAGTGCATCTCGACATGGGGTTTGGCGGGGCGGAATACGATCTGGTAAGAGAACAGATCTGCCGCCTGGACCTGCCCATGCTGATGGAACGTACCGATTTCGGCCACAAGGCGCTCACCGCCGAAAACGGCAAAAGCGGCTGTTATCATTGCGCCCGTCAACGCCGCAACCGGCTTTTCTCCCTGGCGGAAGAACATCACTGCAACAAACTTGCCTTCGGCCACCACCAGGAAGATATCATCGAAACTTTTTTCCTCAATCTGTTCTACGGCGGCAATCTCAGCGCCATGGCGCCAAGGCAGGAGTTGTTCGGCGGCAAGCTGACCCTGATCCGCCCCCTGGCCATGGTGGAAAAAAGGCGCATCGTCGAGCTGGGCCAAAGCCTGGACATAACCCCGGTGGCCAACCCTTGTCCTCTTGCCGCAAACTCCC
>Ga0209211_10004230_pt1 | contig 22585 bp, 17 predicted proteins | sample RifGroA2_FD_183992 | JGI IMG/M metagenome (GOLD analysis project Ga0209211, IMG submission 183992) | Groundwater microbial communities from Rifle, Colorado, USA - Groundwater A2 (SPAdes) (version 2) | ecosystem: Environmental > Aquatic > Deep subsurface > Groundwater | place: Rifle, Colorado...
CCCTACGCCGGTGTGGCGAGCGGCGCGGGCGGCCTGACGACGGCTGGCACGGGCACCTTGACGTTGAGCGGCGTGAACCTGTACACCGGCGCGACCACGATCGGTGCGGGCAGCACGCTGGCCTTGGACGCGACCGGCACGATAGCGGACAGCTCCGGAGTGGCGAACGCGGGCGCGTTCACCATAGCGGCGAACAAGACGATTGACTCGATGACCGGCGCGGGCACAACCGGGCTGGGCGCATTCACCCTGACCATCGGCGATGCCACCAACACCTCCGGCACCTACGCCGGTGTGGCGAGCGGCGCGGGCGGCCTGACGACGGCTGGCACGGGCACCTTGACGTTGAGCGGCGTGAACCTGTACACCGGCGCGACCACGATCGGTGCGGGCAGCACGCTGGCGCTGGGTGCTGCTAACGTAATTGCGGATGTGAGCGCTGTGACGGTAGCCGCTGGGGCGACATTTAATTTGGCTAGCTTTGCCGAAACGGTAGCATCTATCAGCAACGCGGGCGCAATGACGATGGGTAATGGTTCGTTGACCACGACAGGCATCCAGACCCATACAGGCACCGTGACCGGCGGTACCGTCACACTCGCAAGCGGCGGCGCGATCACTGCGAACAATGCCCTGAACGACTTTACGGGTACAGTGACTGCAACAGGTAACACCATTCAGATCAGGGATGCTAATGCTCTGACGGTGGCGCTCACTGATGCGGGTTCAAGTACGATCAATGCAGGCACAACTCTGGCGGTATCGGGGAATGTTACAGGTCTTTTGACGACAAATTCCGGCGCGGCTACCACGTTGGGTGTGCTCAATGTGGGTAGCTTGACTGCTACAGCCGCTGGAGCCATCACGCAGGCGGGGGCGTTGACCGCAACGACGGGTAATGTGATTTTGAGTTCCACTGCTGGTGACATTTTGCTGAATTCTGCAGGCAATAATTTTTCGCTGACTACTAGCATTTCCGCCACCGTGACGCAGGGGACTCCAGGCACACCTGGATCGGGTAATGCTGTTTCAATTGTTGCCAACAGGATTGCGGTGCTGGCCAGAGGGGGAACGGCTGCTGTAGGAACTGGAGGGGTTGTGGGTGCTGTGGGAACTGGGGGGGCAGGTGATATCACGGCCGCTCGCGTTACGTTGAAGTCTACAACGGGTGGCACGGGCTTTGTTACGGGTAGTACCACGGGCTATATTAACGCCAATGAACCAGAGGATGCAGCCAACCTATTATTCGGGCTAACGCTTGATACTACGGGGTTTGCAACCCCTGTCGGTAGTCTTGCGGATCCACGTAATACCGGCTTATATGTAAACTTGGCTGGTGGAGTAAAATTGATAACCAATGCTTCTCCACTTGATGGCAACGTGTTTTTGTCCGGCACCCAAACTAACATAGCTTATCAATATGCTAACAATACTAACTTCCGGACAGTGTATTACAACGGTCAAACGCCAAGTTCATCGCAATTGTCAGGCGCGTTGGATGCGGCTTATACAGAAATTCGCGAAGCAACCAGGGAAATCAGGGAGTCTGGCTTCTCCAAGGAAAATGCCGCCAAGTTGTTGCGCACCAGCACTATCGTTGCGGCTGGCCCTGGGCAGGCGGCTATTGATGATAATCTCGGGATGAGTTCATCTGCCAAGTGTGATGGATCGTTAAAAGGTGATTCACTGGCTTGCGAATGATAGGCTGAGCTTAACCTTTCAGATGCTACATGTGGAGGGTTGGCTCGGTCTGAGAATAGTTGATTTTTAGATTGAAATTTGCCCGGTTTTGTGGTAGTGTGAAAGTGAAGTGATGGATCGTAAACAACAGAAAAAGGAGCAACGGTTATGAGTATTCGTACTATTACATCTGTGATACTTATCGGCAGTTTTCTGGCGGCTTCGCAGGCTTATGCCGGTGATGAGCAGATTCGCAGGGTGACGTTTCTTGATGTTAAGAAGCCTACCGTGAAACAGGTGGATGAGGCTCTTTTCCCAGCCGATGTTATTGCTCTAAAAAAAGAGTGCCGGGAGATGGAGAAGGCCGGTTTCCGCTGTCAGAGCGTGGTTCCCAAGTCTTCTCTTGATTCTGTGCAAGTCACATTTGCACGGGGTTCCGCCGAATTGACCAAGGATGCAAAAGTCTTTCTTAAGGCGGTGGGTGAATCGCTCAAGAAGAATTCTGATGAGTGGAAGTCTGTTTCGATAGAAGGGCACACGGATGCTACCGGCACCGATGCCACGAATCAGGAGTTGTCCGTGCGTCGCGCTGAAGCAGTCAAGGCTTACTTTGCGACGAATTTCGCTTTAACGAAGATTGAGACAATTGGTCGTGGCAGTGAGAAACTGCGTGATCAGGAGGATCCCACCGCCGAGGTTAACCGCCGGATTGAGTTTGTTACAAACTGGTAGGGTAGTAAGGCGAGGTCGGCATGGTGAGCGGTGTTTCTTCGCGATGCTCTGTTCACCGCTTGATGCTCGGTTCTGTCGTTAGATGTTCGATTGCTTTCATTTTTGTGATGACCGGGTACTAATATCAGAACCTAAATATCAGAACAAAGTGGCGTTGGATGGCATTGTTGAATTACTAACAGCAGACAAGGAGTGATTATCATGTTTATTCGATCTGTTTTATCTGTTTTATCTGTTTTATTGGTCTGTGGCGGGTTTTTGGCAGCTTCGCAGGCTTATGCCGATGATCAGGGGATGCGTCGAGTGACGGTTCTTGATGTTGCCAAACCTTCGGTGCAGCAAGTGAATGAAGCTCTTTTCCCTCCTGATATTCTCGCAATGAAAAAAGAATGCGCCGAGATGGAGAAGCAGGGTCTTCGTTGCCAAAATGTTATTCCCAAGTCGTCGCTTGACTCGGTGCAGGTTACGTTCGCGCGGGGTTCCGCAGAACTATCCAAGGACGCGAAGGACTTTCTGCAGGCCGTAGGAGAGTCGCTCAAGGAGCATGCATCTGATTGGAAATCAGTCTCGATTGAGGGGCACACCGATTCTACTGGTACTGACGGTATTAACCAGGTTCTTTCGTTGCGTCGTGCAGAATCCGTTAAGGCTTATTTGACGGCGAATTTTGGCCTGTCTAATATTGAAACTGTAGGTAGCGGAAGTAAGAGGTTGCGCGATCCGGAAAATCCTACTGCCGAAGTTAATCGCCGCATTGAGTTTGTTACAAACTGGTAGGAGAGATGGCGATTACCAGAGTACCGTTTATATTCATCGTTCCCACGCTCCGCGTGGGAACGTAGCTAGTGGTGCTTCGTATCTCGATAGTATTTCCCAATTCAGTCATGTAGGTGGGTTAACGGCTTTATCGCGTAACCCAACAAATCTAATCTTCACACAAAATAGACACCTCCAAGCGACACCACAGGATTGGTAGCGCACGTCATCTGGTTTTGTTGTGGGTTACGGCGCAGAAAAACCGCGCCTAACCCAACTCACACATCTGCGGCATATGTTTCGTAATTAATAGGCCGTGATACTAGCACGCAGGCAAAACTCCAAATAGTTTGCAAAATAGGCCTTTCGGCATATATGTTTTTTTCACGAATTCGTGTACGTTGCGACATTCAAATTTACTTCGCAATCGTAGTGTGTACTGTGCCCTCTATGGTGCGTGAAACGCACCTACAAAATGCCGCAAGAGCTGTTCACACGCGGCGGGGGGCACTTCGACAGTGGGGGTATTTGATATGTTTGAGCACCGAATAAATAGAAGCAATCAAGCTGGATACAGAATGTTTTTTTGGCGCTCAAAACGAGGTGTGGTTGTTTGGCTCGCGTGTGGATGACGCGGCACACTTTTGATTGCGCCTGAACCAAAAAGCCGTTAACACAACCTGCGTATTATGCATATAATTAAATTATTTATTAACAAGGAGCCAGCATGACCGCATTTGCTTTTTACAAAAAAGTCGTTGCACTGAATTCAGAGGTACATCGCAATTTGAAATTTGCCGTCGGGGAAGTCGATTTCTCCTTTGTGCGGGACACCACAGCGGTATTGCTGGCAGGCGTCGAATTTGCCGAAGCCGGGCGGGAATACCCCATCGTATTTATTCGCGGTCAGGATAAGCAACTGCGCCCTGCCGCGCTGTTGGGTGTGCGTGACGGGGAAAACCTGTTCGTCGATGAAAATGGAAAATGGGATGCGCGGTACATTCCAGCTTTCGTGCGCCGTTATCCGTTCGTGATGGCCGAGGGTGGCGAGCTTGGCCAGTTGGTGGTGTGCATCGACGAGGGGTGTGCCGCACTGAACGCAGAGCACGGCGAATTGTTGATTAACGCGAAAGGCAAGCTGGAGCCGCGCATGAATGAAGTAATGCAGTTTCTGCAAAATTTCCAGCAGGAATTCTCCCGCACCGAATTGGTTATCCGGCAGCTCGACGAACTCGGATTGTTCGTGCAGCAAGGCGCGCGCTTTGACACTCCCACCGGCGAAACCTTTCAGCTCAACGACTTTTACCTGATCGACGAAATTAAGTTCGGGCAGATCGAAGATGCCAAATTGCCGCAACTGTTCCGCAGCGGTGCGCTGGGCATGGCGTATCTGCATCTGGCATCGCTGGGCAACATGCGCAAGCTGCTGGATCGCGTATCGGCGCGTTCTGCATCGCAACAGAAAACGGCGAATACGCCGCTGCATTAGTAGCCGTCATTCCCTGTCACCCTCGCGAAAGCGGGGGGCAGGCGGGAATCCAGTTGATTGAATAAACCTCGCGTAGCGAGACGAAATCAAGGTGTTGTCCGCTTCGCGATTTTTTTGTTTTTGCTGGATTCCCGCCTGCGCGGGAATGACGAAGGGTTGGCGCGGGAATGACGAAAGGTTGGAATGACGGTGCAGCAGCAATGGCGGAGTAGTAGGTTTCGCATGTTGTGTTCAATTATGTAACGCAAACTAGAACCGGGAACCATGAGACAAGTTATCGGACACAGAACACAAATTATTTTCCTGCTGGGAGTTTTTTCGATGTTGCCGCAACCGTTGTTCGCGCAGGGCGATGCCGCCGCCCCGCAAGCCGAAGCCGCAGCGGAATCAACCGCGTTGCGTTTCGACATCACCGGCTTCACGCTGGAAGGTGCAACCTTGCTGACCAAAGCCGAGATTGATGGGGCGGTCGCGCCGTTTACCGGCAAAAACAAGGATTTTTCCGATGTGCAGCGCGCGCTGGAGGCAGTCGAAGAGGTTTATTCCGCACGCGGATTCTCCGCAGTGCGGGTGTCGTTGCCGGAACAGGAACTGGAAAAAGGCGCGGTGCGCTTCCAGGTGCTGGAAAGCCATTTTGGCAAGGTGACGGTGAAAGACAACCGCTTCGTCAGCGAATCGAACGTCCTGAATGCGCTCCCATCGGTGGCCAGCGGCGGTGTGCCCAGATCGAAACAGATCGCGCGCGAACTGAAATTTGCCAACGAAAGCCCGTCCCGCCAATTGAACGTGGTGCTCAAAGCGGGCAAGGAAGAGGGCGATGTGGATGCCAATATTATCGTCACCGATGGCAAACCCTCCACCTGGGGCATGACGATGGACAATACCGGCACGGCGGAAACGGGCCGCTCGCGCCTCGGCATTTCCTACCGCCACGCCAACCTGTTCGATGCGGACCATGTGGGCAGCCTGCAATTCCAGACCTCGCCAACCCACATAAACCGCGTGCTGGTGCTGGGCGGCAGCTACAAAATACCGCTTTACCAACTGGGTGATAGCCTGGAATTCTCCGGCGGATATTCCAACGTAAATTCGATATTGGGCGGGCTGGATGTGGTCAAGGGCGGCGGAACCACGCTCGGCGCGCGCTACAACCACCCGCTGGAGAAAATGGCCATGGGGAAAATGGCCAGCTTCGATCCGCGCCTGTCGTTCGGCCTGGACTGGCGGACATTCAGCGGCATTTATTTCAACGGCATGCTGGTATCCCCGGAAATCGTCGTCATGCCGCTGAGTGCCAGCTATGCCGCGCAAGGCAAACTGGCCAAGAGCGACGTCGGCTTCAACGCCTCGTTTTCCGCCAACCTGCCGGGGATGCACAAAGGTACGGCGGCAGATTTTGCGGCTTACAACCCGCTTGTCAACCCGCACTATAAAGTGGCGCGTTATGGCGCGAGCTACATGCAACTGGTCGGCGACGACTGGAAAGTGCGCATCGCGATGAACGGGCAATACAGCCCCGACACCCTGATACCGGGCGAACAGATGCGCCTGGGCGGAGCCGATGCGGTGCGCGGCTTCTCCGAAGGCAGCGCGGGCGGCGATTCCGGCATGCGCTGGAACCTGGAAGGCTACGCGCCGGATTTCAGCAAGGGCGATTTCAAGGTGCAGGCACTGGCATTCTTCGACACCGGCGAGGCGCGCGCCGCCGACGGGACGAAGTCTTCGATTTCCGGTGCGGGCATCGGCGTGCGCGCCGGTTACGCCGAACAGTTTTCGTTGCGCCTGGATGTGGCGCGCATTATCAATGCCGATACCGACCAGTTGCAGGCTGTAGGCAATTGGCGCGTGCATATCGGGCTGTCGGCATCGTTTTGATGGATATCGTACGCACTGGTTATGATAAGCGGGGGATGAAATGAATAAATTTAACTTTCTGGTTGCCTCGGCGCTGTTGCTGATCGCGCCCTTATCGCAAGCCGCCGAGGTGGTGGGCAAGGTCGGCTACATGAGCGGTTCGCTGGTGGCCAAACGCGCGGACGGCACGGTCAAGATCATGGGCACGAAAGCGGACGTGCTGGCGGGCGACGTGCTGGGCACGGCGAAAAACAGCTACGCGCAGATACAGATGAACGACGGCTCGAAGATGACGTTGCGCCCTGATTCCAACCTGAAAATTGTGGAGTACCGGTTCAACAAACAGGAGCCGCAGTCGGACAGCGCGGTATTCGACTTGATCAGGGGCGGGCTGCGTTCGGTGACCGGGCTGATCAGCAAGCGCGGCAACCCGGATGCTTACAAGATGCAGACCAAGGTGGCGACCGTGGGCATTCGCGGCACGGACTTTTCCACGCGGCTGTGCGCCACCCCGAATTGCCAGGATGATGCGGCGGCATCTGCCCAACCGGAGGGCAAACCGCAAGTGATGCCGCCGCAACAGGTGGCAGGCGGCGCGCCTCCCCCGCCCGCTGCGGGGGCATCGCCGCCGGGGTTATACGTGACGGTGCACAGCGGCCAGGTGATCGTGGCCCAGCCAACCGGCAATACGCTGAATCTGGGGCGCGGCGAAACTGGTTTCGCCAATCAGGCCGCATTGATCAGGCTCCCCGCACCACCGGCGTTTATGAATGCCGACACGAAACAGACCAATGCGATAGAAGCCAAGGCCGCCAAGGCCGAAGAGAAGGCCGCAAACAAGGCGGACGACGGCAAGGCCAATAGCAAACAGGATAAAGAAAAAGCCGACAGCAAGCCAGACGAAGAGAAAAAGGACGGTAAAGCGGACAAGGAAAAAGCCGACAGCAAGCCAGACGAAGAGAAAAAGGACGGCAAAGCGGACAAGGACAAGGATAGTGCCAAGCCGGATGGAGAAAAGGCCGACAGCAAAGCTGATGAGGGAAAGTCAGACAGTAAAACTGACGGAGGTAAGGCCGAAAGTAAATCTGACGAAGGTAAGGCAGATAGTAAACCAGACAGCAAACCAGACGGAGGAAATGCCGCCAGCAAATCGGACGAGGGGAATGCCGCAGGCGGTTCCAATGAAGCAAATGACACCATCAGCCCCAATGGGGGTAATGCCGCCAGCACTGACCCAACCGTGAACCAGAGCGGTTGTGTGGTGCAGTAGGGTTGGTATTGGCGCGTGACGTAGTATTCTCGTAGGTTGGGCAAAGCCCACCCGGTTACGGCTTCGTGGTGTTATTTTGCCAAACAGGCACGCGCCCGTGCAATCGCTGCTACAACCTGATTAGGGGCGGTTCCGCCGATATGGTTGCGGCTGGCGAGTGAACCCTCCAGCGACAGTACTTGATACACGTCTTCACCGATCAGGGCTGAGAATTGCTGCAACTCGGCGATACTAATGTCGCTCAGGTCGCAGCCGCGCTGCTCGGCGAAGCGCACCGCCAGCGCCACCGCTTCATGCGCATCGCGGAACGGCAGGCCTTTTTTCACCAGATAATCGGCCAGGTCGGTGGCCGTGGCATAGCCCTGCAATGCAGCATTGCGCATGGCTTCCAGCCTGACTTCGATGCCGCCGATCATATCGGCATAAATGCGTAGCGTCTGTGTCAGCGTTTCCACGGTGTCAAACAGTGGTTCCTTGTCTTCCTGGTTGTCCTTGTTGTAGGCCAGCGGCTGGCCTTTCATCAGCGTGAGCAGCGCGACCAGATGACCGTTGACGCGCCCGGTTTTGCCGCGCACCAGTTCCGGCACGTCGGGATTTTTTTTCTGTGGCATGATGCTCGATCCGGTGCAGAAGCGGTCAGCGATGTCGATGAAGCCGAAACGCGGGCTCATCCATAAAATCAGCTCTTCGGAAAAGCGCGACAGATGCGTCATGATCAGCGCGGCGCAGGCGGTGAATTCGATGGCAAAGTCGCGATCCGAAACCGCGTCCAGCGAGTTCTCGCACACGCCGTCGAAATTCAATAATTGGGCGACATATTCACGCTTGATCGGATAGCTGGTTCCGGCCAGCGCAGCCGCGCCCAGCGGTAAACGATTAACGCGTTTGCGGCAATCCCGCAGGCGTTCCACATCGCGCTTGAGCATTTCGAAATACGCCATCAGGTGATGCGCAAAGCTGATCGGCTGCGCGACCTGCAAATGGGTGAAACCGGGCATGATGGTGTTCGTATGTTTTTCGGCAAGGTCGAGCAGCGCGATTTGCAGCGCTTTGATCAGTTGCAGCAGGTCGTCAATCGCGTGACGCAGATACAGCCGCACATCTGTCGCTACCTGGTCATTGCGCGAACGCCCGGTGTGCAGTCGTTTCCCCGCATCGCCGACCAGCGCGGTGAGCCGCTTTTCGATGTTGAGGTGCACGTCTTCGAGGTCAAGAGACCAGACGAATTCGCCGCATAGAATTTCTTTTTCGATTTGCCCGAGGCCGCGCTGAATATCCTTCAAATCCTGCAATCCGATGATGTCGCAAGCCGCCAGCATCTGCGCGTGCGCCAGCGAACCTTGAATATCGAACATCGCTAATTTTTGATCGAACCCTACCGACGCGGTGTAGCGTTTTACCAGTTCCGCAACCGGTTCGTTAAAACGCCCCGACCAGGTATCTTTGCTTTTATCTTGCGTTGGATCTTGCATTGTTGCCCCCACTTGTCCCTAAAAAACGGTAAGATTTCCCGCCATGAATGAAGCGAACAGTATAAAACAAAATACCCTGCCCGACGCGTTGCCCAATTTTCGCAATCTCGGTGTCACGTTGCGTATCCTATTGATCGGCAATGGGCTGGCGTTGTTGCAGGCATTGTTGCAAGCGGATGGGTGGGGTGAAGTGCCACAGCTCATGATGCAGCTCGCCTCGCTGCTTACACCGATATTGTTGTCTGCACTGCTGTTGCTGTGGGCTGCGCAGCCGTGGCTGAACCGGCTTGCTTATTGGCGCGGAGTGTTGGCTGTGAACGCGCTGGTGGTGGTGTTGACACTGTCCATCTATCATTTCGGCGGCGAACTTTATCACCCGCTGGGTCGGGATGGCGCCTGGTTTGATGAGGTGCGCTACGCGTTGCTCGGCATACTGGTATGCGCCGTTTTGCTGGCGTATTTCCGCTGGCGCAGCCAGGTGTTGTCGCACGCTTTGCACGATGCGCGTTTGCAGGTGCTGCGTGCCCGTATCCGCCCGCACTTTCTTTTTAACACCATCAATGCCGTACTCGGAATCGTGCGCACACAGCCAAAGCAGGCGGAGACCGCGCTGGAAGATATGGCGGATTTATTCCGTATGGCGATGTCGGACGCGCAAGACCTCGTGCCGCTACGTCAGGAAATCGGGTTGAGCAAGCAATACATCGCCCTCGAGCAATTGCGCATGGGAGGGCGGTTATGTGTGGATTGGAAAATTCAGGATGTGTCGGATGATGTGCTGATCCCGCCGCTGTTGCTGCAACCATTGCTGGAAAACGCCGTGTATCACGGCATCGAACCGTTGCCGCAAGGTGGCTGTATCGCTATTGTGTTGAGCCGCAGCGGCGGTGAGTTGCGGCTCAAGGTAGAGAACCCTTGCGTACCGCGCGACAATGAACCACCAAATGTCGCGCTGGGGCTTTTGTCCCCGGAGGGTGCGGGCAATTCAGCCGGTTCTGGCAAGTTCAAAAAATTGACACGGGTGCATACCGGCAACAAAATGGCGTTGCAGAATATCCGCGAGCGTTTGGCGCTGCTGTTTGATGCCGAGGCGCGTTATCGGGTTGAAAGCGGCAAGGACTTTTACCGCGTGGAAATAGCGTTGCCCTATATGAAAGAGAAAACGACATGAGCACCATCGAACTGGCTTTGCGAGTCTTTATCGTGGACGACGAACCGCCCGCGCGCAATCGCCTGCGCGACTTGTTGAATGATTGCAGCAACCAGTTGGCGCTGGTAGTGGTGGGCGAGGCGGGTAACGGCCAGGAAGCGTTGAACAAGCTGATGGAAACGCCAGCCGATGTGGTGTTGCTGGACATTCGCATGCCGCAGATGGATGGCATCGAGCTTGCGCAGCATCTTAACAAGTTGCCAAAGCCTGTCCTGAGCGGAATCGAAGGGTCTGTTCTGGGTGTAGCGAAGTGGCCTCCGGTGATTATTTTTACTACTGCCTACGATGCCTACGCGATCAAGGCATTCGAGCTGCACGCGATTGATTATCTGCTCAAGCCGATCCGCCTGGGACGCCTGTTTGAAGCGCTTACCCGCGCGCGCGAAGCCGTGCCGGTGCAAACCGAAGTGCTGCGCGAACTGCTGCCCGAACCGCGCAAATTTCTTTCCATCCACGAGCGCGGCAAGATCCATCTGGTGCCTATTGAGAAAGTGTTGTTTCTGCGCGCCGAGTTGAAATATGTCACGGTGCGCACCGCCGAACGCGAATATCTGCTCGAAGAATCGCTCACTGCCCTGGAAAAGGAATTTGCTACACGCTTCGTGCGGGTTCACCGCAATTGCCTGGTGGCCAAAGAAGCCATCGAAGGTTTCGAGAGAGGGGGCGGCGAAGAAGGCGAGGGCAGCGGCTGGATGGTCAAGCTGAAAGGGCTGGACGAGCTGCTCGCGATCAGTCGCCGACAGCAGCATATCGTCAAGGAATTCGGTTGAAGATTATGCGCACAGCGCACACTACGTTTTTTCAATGATGCAGTTGTAGGAGCGAGATTCATCGCGCCCTTTTTTTGATACATGAATAAATCAGGGCGCGATGAATCTCGCCCCTACCAAATTCATTGTCTTTCCAAACATGCCAAGTAGACAGCCGCATCCGGTTGAGTGCGGTTGCGCTGTGCCTGCCAGACCATCTCGCCGAGGCACTCCATCATGCGGTGTTGCGCATCATGTTCCGATTCGTATTGCTGTGCCAGCCGCATGAAATGCGCGCGTATTCCCGCCGGTTGGTTGATGGAGATTTGTTCCTCGATGGTGAGGTGCATCATCAGGTGCAGGAACGGGTTGGGGGCGCCTTGTTCCGGCAGGTAGTCCTGATTCTGGTGGCTTTCCGGGTTCTCCAGCACGGTGTGATATTCGGGATGCTTGCCGATAAGCTGCGCGGCGAGGTCTTCCAGCGGTGTGAGCAATTCACCGGCCCTGCGTTTGCGCCAGGACTCGAACAAAAAATTGCGCGCTTCGTCGCGCGACGGGTTAAAAAACATCAGAAAGCCTCCATAAATCTACTGCGCGATCCGATAGCGGCGTTGCGCTGTGCTCGCTCATCGCCTATCGAGTTGATATGTCTCGCTCGCTGCGCTCCGTGCGCCTTGCTCTCGAATCGCTCGCTACGATTTCTGGAGGCTTTCATTGGTACTCTTTGTTTTCGTACTCGCACAGATCGTTGATGATGCATGCGCCGCATTTCGGTTTGCGCGCCTGACACACATAGCGCCCATGCAGGATTAGCCAATGGTGCGCATTGTGCTTGAATTCATTTGGCACAAATTTGAGTAGCTGGTGTTCCACTTCCAGCACATTCTTGCCGGGGGCGATGCCGGTGCGGTTGGCGACGCGGAACACATGCGTGTCCACCGCGATGGTGGGCTGCCCGAAGGCGGTGTTGAGTATCACGTTGGCGGTCTTGTGCCCCACCCCGGGCAAGGCTTCCAGCGCCTCGCTGGTTTGCGGTACTGCGCCGCCGTGCTGTTCCACCAGCAGGCGGCAGGTCTGCATCAGGTGCTTGGCCTTGGTTTTATACAGGCCGATGCGCTGCACATACTCGCGCAGTTTTTCCTCGCCGAGATCGAGCATCGCCTGCGGTGTGTTGGCAACCGGGAACAGCTGCCGCGTGGCGGCATTGACGCTGACATCGGTGGCTTGTGCCGAGAGCAGCACCGCCACCAGTAACTCGAACGGCGTGGAATATTCCAGCTCGGTTTTTGGATGCGGATTCGCCGCTTGCAGGCATGAAAAGATTTGCGAGCATTTGCTCCGTGAACTACCGGCTTGAGCCGCTGATTGTCGTTTGTGTGCGTTCATAAGGTAATATGGATTCTAAATCAAATGTGTATCATTGAGGCGCTCAAGGGGTAGTTTTCGTGGGTCGGGCATAGCCCGACACATGGGTTGTTGCCACTTGAAATAGAAATTAAATTACTTACTACGTTACTACGATGATGATGAAAATATGTAGCCGGAAGCTTGCCAAATGAAACGTGCCAAGAAATTACCCATTCACGCGCCGCGCAATCCGCTGGTTGCTGCCGTGAAATTCAGGAAGGCGGGTGCGCATGGCAAGAGCAAGAAGGCATTGCGGCGCGAGGAGAAGATGAAAGTTAGGAAACTGGTGTCCTCGACAGGAATCGAACCTGTAATTGACCCTTAGGAGGGGCCGGTTATATCCATTTAACTACGGGGACTGTAATTCGCATTCTAGCGGAAATACGCTGCAAACCATACAGCTTGGCTGGTATCATGCGCGCCGTTTGGGAAAATGGCACCTGAAAATACTTATGCGGGCGCTTGTCGATCCGCGCTTTCCAACCAATTTTGCACTTCTCAGAAAGTAGTTTTTATTTATGCCAATCATTACCCTGGATAAGGCTTGTCTCGCCTTCGGGCATGTCGCTTTGCTCGATCACGCCGATTTTCAGCTCGATGAGGGTGAGCGCGTCGGTCTGATCGGGCGCAATGGCGGCGGCAAGTCGAGCATGATGCGCGTGCTCGCCGGGCAAGGAAATTTAGACGATGGCCTGGTGTGGCGTGCGCCGACCGCGCGGATATGCTACGTCAGCCAGGAGCCGGTGCTGAATGCCGGCGACACGGTGTTCGATGCGGTGGCGCAGGGCTTGGGCGATTTGCATACATTGCTCAGTGATTACCACCATGTTTCCCATCAATTATCCGAACCGGATGCGGACGTGGAAGTGCTGTTGGAAAAAATGCAGCACTTGCAAACACAACTTGAGGCGCAGGACGGCTGGTCGATCCAGGCGCGCATCGAGACCACCATTGCAAAGCTCGACCTGGATGCCGACAAGTGCGTCGGCGAAATGTCCGGTGGGCAGCGCAAGCGCGTGGCGTTGGCGCAGGCTTTGGTGGCAGAACCGGATGTGCTGATTCTCGACGAACCGACCAATCATTTGGATTTTGAGTCGATCGAATGGCTGGAAGGGCTGCTAAATAATTTCAATGGCGCGGTGTTGTTCGTCACGCATGACCGGCGTTTTCTGGATAACGTCACCACGCGCATCATCGAACTGGATCGAGGTCAGCTGGCGAGCTTCCCCGGCAACTTTTCCGCCTATCAGGCGATCAAGGAGCGCATGTTGAGCGACGAGGCGGTGGTGAACGCCAAATTCGACAAGGTACTGGCGCAGGAAGAGGTGTGGATACGCCAGGGCGTCAAAGCGCGCCGTGTACGCAACGAAGGGCGCGTGCTGCGCCTGGAACAATTGCGCCGCGACCGTGCGGCGAGGCGTGAAAAACTCGGCAAGGTCGAGATGAGCGTGGATACCGGCGAGCGCTCCGGCAAGCTGGTGGCGGAACTCGATAATGTCAGCAAGTCGTATGGCGGGCGCAGGATCATCGGCGATTTTTCCTGCCGTATCCAGCGCGGCGACAAGATCGGCCTACTCGGGCCAAACGGTGCGGGCAAGAGCACGCTGCTCAAGATCATCCTCGGCGAGTTGCAGCCGGACAGCGGGCAGGTCAAGCTCGGCACGAAGATTTCGGTGGCGTACTTTGACCAGTTACGCGAGCAGTTGAATGATGACGCGACGCTGGCCGACACCATCAGCCAGGGTTCTGATTTTGTCGAAATCGGCGGGCAGAAAAAGCATGTCATCAGCTATCTCGGCGACTTCCTGTTTCCGCCGGAGCGTGCCCGCTCGCCGGTTAAGAGCTGCTCCGGTGGCGAGCGCAATCGCCTGCTGCTGGCGCGATTGTTTACCCAGCCATCCAATGTGCTGGTGCTTGACGAGCCGACCAACGACCTCGATATCGAGACGCTGGAACTGCTCGAAGAATTGTTGGCGAACTATGACGGCACGCTGTTTCTGGTCAGCCACGATCGTGCGTTTCTCGATAATGTGGTCACGCAGGTGATCGCGTTCGAAGGCGACGGCAAGCTGATCGAATACGCCGGCGGCTATGAGGACTGGGTGCGGGTAAAAAAATATCAGGCAACCAGCTCGTCTGCAACTTCTGGTGCGGTAGCCAAACCTGCTGTTTCAACCCCGCCGCGCACGGCGGGTGCTCCGACCGAAAAAAACAAGCCTGCCAGCAAGCTTGGCTATAAGGAGGCGCGTGAATTGGAAGAGTTGCCCAAGCATATCGAAGTGCTGGAACGCGAACAAAGCGATATCGCAACACATCTTGCCAATGGCACAATTTACCGCAACGATCCTAAGCGCGCCAAACAACTGCAAATGCGCAGTGAAGAAATCGAGGCGGCAGTAGCGGCGGCGCTGGAGCGTTGGGAGGAGCTGGAGCAGCGCTCGTTAGCCAAGTGATATTGCCATTGTGTTTTTGAAGGCGCGTAGGTTGGGCAAAGCGTAGCGTGCCCAACGAGCAAAGATATCGTTACCAATGTTGGGCACGCTACGCTTTGCCCAACCTACGGGAAGACAACTTTTGAGTTCCAGTTTGTACGGCTTAGCCTTTTATCATTCACCATGATGCTTTTATAAGCACCACAATTTGCTGTTATTTATGTTTTGCCGGTATTGCTTCCAGGCTGTGTTCCGGTTGGGCTGTAGTGGTCGTGCGCCTCGGATTCACCGGAATTGTTTGCTCCGAACTATTCGAAGTGTTTTTTGAAGCCCGTCGGGGCGACGGCGGGATCGCGTCGAGTTTCAGTGAGCGGAGGTCTTGAGTCTCGGATTCCGATTTTTTAAATATTCTTCTTTCCTTTTTTCCTGTGCGGAGTCTCTGGATTTTTTCCAGCCGGGTTCTATTGGCTACCCTTTGCCTGTCTAGCGTGGCGGAATCGACTTTGGCGGAAGCGTCGATGGGAATCACAGTGCCAATAGCAGCCAGCATAATTATCAGCATTAAGTTTTTCATTTTTGATATCCGTAAAATTTCGGCAAAGATGACACAGCAGCCAACCTGAAAATCGCGGATGGCTCCATATAAAGCCTGCGGGATGACAGGCTCAGTACCGATACCGCTATGCCCCCTATCAAACTGCTTTTTCCAGAACCATATGCCGGTAATTATAATGCCAACATTGAACCGGATGAGCATAAACCGAACATGGAGTTTGCAGGAGGGGGTGGATGTACCCATCTACATGAATGAGTTTAACGGGCTGTATGCTGATGCACTTAGCTCGAATATCTGAGGGCAGAATAGGCCTGTTTGCCAGCTTCTTGTTTATTGGGCGGTGTGCGATATACTGATACACTGATACAAAATCGGGGTGCGAGGGTGTTGGGGGAGACGCTGAGGTGAGTGAAAAGTTTGAAGGTAACATTAAGCGGGTATTGGTTTGCGAGAATGAGCGCGACATTGCTTCCTTGCTAAGTGCGGTGGCGAAACAGATTGGGGTAGTAGCAGATATCGCCTGCGATGCGGCGCAGATGAAGCAATTGCTGGATCAAGGCAACTACGCCGCAATGACACTCGATTTGACGCTGCCAGGACAGGATGGCATTGCGCTGGTTCGTGAGTTGCGCGCGGCAAAAAAAACCGCAGCTTTGCCGATACTGGTAGTTTCAACCAACGCAACAGCGGTGCATAAGGAGTTGGCTGGCGAAATACTCGACGTGTTTGACTGGATTGACAAGCCGGTCAATCGTGAGCTTCTGGAGATAGCGTTGAAACAGGCAGTGGAGCAGGATTCCGGTGCGCAGCTTGGAAGTATCCCAAAGATCAATCATCACGATTCGACGGTTCTCGACCTGTCTCTGCCGGATGGTTCCGGTGCTGTCAGGGATTATCTGGGGCGTGAAGTGGCCAGGGCAAAACGCAAGAAAGTACCATTGTCACTTGCGATGGTCGATATCGATTTGTTCAAACAGGTCAATGACACCTATGGCCATTCTGCCGGTGAGCGGGTGATCCAAAGCCTTTTGCGCCTGTTAAGGCAACGGTTGCGCCAGACCGACCTGATCGGGCGCTATGGCGGCGAAGAGCTCGCAATAGTTCTGTGCGATACCGATGGTGCGACGGCAGTAACCGTGCTGGATAAAATTCGCAAGGAGTTTTCCCGGATGCAACATTGGGCAGATGGAAAAGAGTTTTTCGTTACATTTAGCTGTGGAATTGCCGATATTTCACGCTTTGACGATACCGCAAAACTAGGTGATGCGGCAGACAAGGCACTTTATGAAGCCAAGCATAGGGGGCGGGATCAAGTGGTGCTGGCGTAAGCGTTTGCGTCGCCTTATGCACCAAACTAACTGTCAACGCCAGGCTCTACCCAATAATTCATCAATGGTGTAGTCTTCATGGATTGATACGGATAGCGGATGTTTCCTGAGCGAATAAGTGGCCAAATAAGTGGCAAGGACCGATGAGCGATAGTAAAGAAGTTCCATTGAGCAGTGGCGTCCCGGGTAAGAACCCCGCAAGCCCGCCTCCAGCAAACTCGCCTCCTGCAAACTTGGGGTTGCGGGAGGATTTGCTGTTGCATGACCCGCTGCTGGACAGTGTGCTTGAGGTTGCGCGCATCCACGGCAGACCTAGCACCAGGGCGGCGCTTTCCGCCGGGTTGCCTCTCCAGAATGGACGTTTGACACCTTCACTGGTGGCGCGTGCGGCAAACCGCGCAGGACTTAATTGCCGGATTGTCCGCCGCGAGTTGTCCAAGATAGACTCTATTCAACTGCCCGCCATTCTGTTGTTGAATGGAGATGAGGCATGCGTCCTGGTGGGATGGGATGAGCAGCGCGAGCAGGCTCAGGTGCTTTTCCCGGAATCCGGGCAAACGGCCTACAACCTGTCCCGTGAAGATATTGCCTCACGCTATCTCGGCATCGCTATCTTTCTTCAGCCGCGCGTCAAGTTTGACAGCCGCACCCCAGAGGTCGCTAAGCTGGCCAAGCGCCACTGGTTCTGGGGAGCCATATTGGAGCAATGGCGGGTCTATCGGGATGTGTTGAGTGCCGCCCTGCTGATCAATATATTCGCGCTGGCGATCCCGCTCTTTTCCATGAATGTGTATGACCGCGTGGTTCCCAATTTTGCGGTGGATACGTTATGGGTATTGGCCATAAGCGTTACCTTGATGCTGGGGCTGGACATGCTGTTGCGCTTGATGCGCGGGCATTTTGTCGATCTGGCTTCATCGCGCATCGATATCCAGCTTTCATCCGTGTTGATGGAGCGTGTGCTCGGGCTCAAGATGGAAGCCAAGCCGCCATCGGTAGGGGCATTCGCCTCGACGATGAGATCCTTTGAAACGGTGCGCGATTTTATTGCTTCGGCAACCGTTTCAACATTGATTGACTTACCGTTTGCATTGCTGTTTTATATTGTCATCGCCTGGATAGCCTGGCCATTGGTTTTCATTCCCATCGTGGGTTTTATCGCCGTGGTCATTTATATCTATGCCCTCCAGCAGAAAATGCACGAGCTTTCCGAAACCACTTATCGCGCCGCATCGTTACGCAATGCCACGCTGGTCGAAAGCTTGACTGCCATGGAAACCATCAAGGCACTCAGCGCGGAAAGCCATGTGCAGGCGACCTGGGAAAAGACGGCGGCATACCTTGCAAAAAAGAGCAATCAGTTGCGCATGCTTTCACAATCGGCCACGAATAGCGTCCAGACTATCCAGCAAATCATCAATGTTGGTGTGCTGGTTGGCGGCGTTTACCTGATTCACAACGGCTCACTGAGCCAGGGCGGTCTGATCGCCTGCACCATGCTGACGGGGCGCGCCATGGCTCCTCTGGGGCAGCTTGCCAGCCTGTTGATCCAGTATCAGGGCGCAAAAACCGCGCTTGATTCATTGAATAAGCTAATGGAAAAACCGATCGAGCGTCCCCCCGAATCATCGTTTGTGCATCGCCCGGAAATTCGCGGCGGCATCGAATTCCGCAATGTCACATTCGGCTATCCCAGCTGCGATCCGATCCTGAAAAATGTGTCGTTCAAGATCAACCCCGGCGAATCCGTGGTGTTTCTCGGGCGGGTTGGTTCCGGCAAATCCACCATACAGAAACTGATTCTCGGTTTCTACGAGCCGCAGGAAGGCTCAGTGCTGGTCGACGGCATCGATCTTCGCCAGCTTGATCCCGCCGACCTGCGGCGCAATATCGGCTGTGTCGACCAGGAGGCTATTCTTTTTTTCGGCACTTTGCGCGAGAACATCGCTTATGGGGCACCCTACGCAGACGATTCCGCCATTGTTGCGGCGGCGGAACTGGCGGGTTTGAGGGAATTTGTCAACAAGCATCCGCGCGGTTTCGATATGCATATCGGCGAGCGGGGTGCTTCGCTTTCCGGCGGACAGCGCCAGTGCGTCGCCATTGCGCGGGCATTTTTGATGGAGCCGCCCATCCTGTTGTTGGATGAGCCGACCAGTTCCATGGACTACACCACGGAAAACGAATTCAAGCTCCGCTTGAGCCGTTTCGCAAAGCGCTTTAGTCCCGGAAAAACACTTCTTATTTCGACACACCGGTCAAGCCTGATCGACTTGGCGGATCGCATTGTCGTAATCGACGAGGGTCGCATCGTGGCCGATGGGCCACGGGCAGAGGTACTCGAGGCATTGAAGGCCGGGCGCGTGGGGCAAGCATCATGATAGCCAGGCTACTATCCATGCTGAACGCGGTTGCTCAGCCCATCAAAAAGTTGCTTGAAGCACCCCGGCGACAACTTCAGCCGTTGTTTGATTGGCTGATTAACCGGAGCGATGATAAATCCGACGATACCAAGCTTCTGGATTTCGCCTCCGATGCAGACTATGCTATTTTAAAGCAGGAACCTGTCCGTGCCCGTGCACTGTTGCGCACACTGGTCTGGATTGCCATATTATTTTTGGTTTGGGCCAGCTTTGCCCATGTGGACGAAGTTACCAGGGGCGATGGTAAAGTGATCCCCTACAGCCAGATACAGGTGCTGCAAAGCATGGACGGTGGTGTCGTTGCGGAACTGCTGGTACATGAAGGGGATGTGGTGCAAAAGGATCAGGTGCTGATCCGCATAGACCAGACCCGCTTTCTTTCTTCGGTAAAAGAAAACCGCGCACTATACCTTTCGCTGTCAGCTAAGGCGGCGAGGTTGCGGGCTCTTGCAGAAGAGAGCACGTTCACGCCCCCCGAGGAGGTCGTCAGGGAAGACCCCACGATAATGGAAGAGGAGCGCCGCCTCTATGAGGCGAGAAAAGCTGAATTGGATGGCACGGTATCCATGACCAGACAACAAATGGTGCAGCGCCAGCAGGAACTGGTAGAGCTCAAGGCCAAGCTGGAACAGGCATCCAGGGCATATGAACTCACTAACAAGGAATTGATTGCCACCAAGCCCCTGGTGGCTGCTGGCGCCGTTTCAGATGTTGAAATATTGCGGCTCGAGCGCGATGTGGCGCGCTTTCGCGGTGAGCGTGAAATGGCATCCGCACAAATTTCCCGTGTATCTGCGGCGGTTACTGAAATTACCCGCAAGGTGCAGGAAGTCGAAATAGCGTTCCGCAATGAGGCGCGCAAAGAACTTAACGAAACGCTGGGCAAGCTCAACAGCATGACTGAAGGTAGTGTCGGGCTTTCTGACAAGGTGGCCCGTTCTATTCTCCGCTCGCCGGTAAAGGGTATAGTCAAACGGCTGATGGTGAACACGGTCGGGGGTGTTGTCCAGCCGGGCAAGGATGTGATCGAGATCGTTCCGATGGAAGATAATTTGTTTGTGGAAGCGCGGGTGCAGCCCAAAGATATCGCCTTTCTGCGTCCTGGGCTTAAAGCCACGGTCAAGGTTTCTGCGTATGATTTTGTTATTTATGGTGGTCTGGAAGGAACCCTGGAAACTATCGGTGCGGATACAGTGATGGATGACAAGGGCAATGCCTTTTATACCGTAAAAGTTAAAACCACACAGTCCAGCTTAGGGAAAGATATGCCTATAATGCCCGGCATGGTTGTGGAGGTGGATATTCTGACAGGGGAAAAATCCGTGTTGAGCTACCTGCTCAAACCCGTCTTGCGTGCCAAGAGTCGCGCACTGTCGGAACGATAATTCTATTTCGTAGGCCGGGCTATGCTTGCCCTGAGCCTTGTCGAAATGGCTCCGACCGCTTCGACAAGGCTCCCCCTGGGCAATGTCGAAGGACTCAGAGTCGGCATGGTGGGCGCAGCCTACCCTACGGTTACTGCTTTACCAGCATGGCAAATTCTGCCCAGAGTTTCATCATTCTTACGCTCCGAGTGGGAATGCTGCCTTTTCTAAAGGGGAATGCAAATGGATCAAACCAGACATTTTTTTGTAGCGCCTGATGCAAAACTCAGGGTGAACTGGCTGGAAGCGTTTCCATGCGCTTCACTGTGCGCACAAATTCCGGCAACACCCAATGCCGATGTTGTCTGGGTGTTATTACCGGAAGAAGGCGATGTCGCGAAATTGCTTGACGAATGCCGTTCTGCAGCTGGCAAAATCCCGGTTATCGCTATTTCCGACGTTCCCGGTGATCAGCAGGGATTGACTGCCTTGGGTGCCGGAGTGGTGGGGTATTGCAATGGGCATGCGGCACCGGCGGTGCTGCGACAGGTCGCCGACATTGTTCTGGGGGGGGGCTTATGGGTTGGGCAGTCGCTGCTGCAACGGTTGTTGGCAGGGATAGCGAGTGCTGCAGCCAAGAAATTTACACCGCCCGAGCTTTCTGCTTGGGCATCCGGTCTTACCGAACGCGAAATCGAAGTCGCGCGCGCCGTGGCAACCGGTATCGGCAACAAGGAAATCGCCAATCAGCTCGATATCACGGAACGCACCGTCAAGGCGCATCTTGGGTCTGTTTTCGACAAGTTGAAGTTGCGTGATCGCATGCACCTCACGTTGCTGGTTAACGGGGTAGTCAAAAGCTGATCGCACCGCCTCCAGCTAATGCTAGCCGTTGGCGAAAGGTGTTGACGAAGTAACTGAAGACCGTGACCCACATGGGTTTGCGGGGGGTTTTGTTGGGGAAAAAATCATACCAATGAAAGAAACCCGCCGAGAGCTATGCTCTGAGCGGGTTTGCGGGTAAATAGGTGTCAAAAACCAACACCTTTGTGCAACACCTAACAGCTAATGTGGAGGCTTATGAGTCTCCGCGCACGACCTATTCCCCAAGCGAGTAAATTCGTGTCGGATTTACCCTGCCAGTTGTTTTGTAACGATTATTGTACTTCAGTACAATGGATTATCTTGTCAATACTGCTATATTCGCCTCGAGTCGCTAATTTTTTGAATTGTAAACCAACCTAATCAGGAGTCAGTCATGTCCGCCGCAAAAGCAACCAATGTAAAAGGGAAAGTCACTGCCACCAATGCCAAGTGCGAAGTTCGTGTCGTTCAGGAGGGTGATCTGATAGCCGCTGGTGAAGTTGTTAAAACAGCGGATGGTGCGAATGTCGATCTGGAGTTGATTAGCGGTGGTGTCAAGTCGCTTGAGGGGAAGCAGGCAATCACCCTCGACAATGAGGTTGTTGACAACGGTTCAACAGATGAAAAAGATAGTGCTCTTTTAGCTGATAGCGCCGAAATCGATAGCATTATTGGCGCAATTAGCGACGGCAAGAGTCTGGATAATCTTCTTCAGGAGACGGCTGCCGGTCTGGCTAGCGGCAATAATTCTAGCGGAGCCAGTTCGGATGCGGGGAATAGTTTTGTGATGCTGACGCGGGTGGTGGAGGATACTACTCCGGCTACGTTAGCGCCGTTGGATATCAGTTCGAGCAGTGAGCCTGTGCCTGTTGATAATTTTGCTACCACCCAAGCCGCCGCAGCGGTAGACACCGCAGCATCGGCCAGCATCACGGTCGACACCGTGGCGGGCAACGACATCGTCAACGCCGCCGAAGCGGGCGGCCCGGTAGCCATCAC
>Ga0209211_10004231_pt1 | contig 22582 bp, 14 predicted proteins | sample RifGroA2_FD_183992 | JGI IMG/M metagenome (GOLD analysis project Ga0209211, IMG submission 183992) | Groundwater microbial communities from Rifle, Colorado, USA - Groundwater A2 (SPAdes) (version 2) | ecosystem: Environmental > Aquatic > Deep subsurface > Groundwater | place: Rifle, Colorado...
ATTTATGCGGTTCTTTTGTTCAACAACATCGGAGGAGAGTTTTGTGGAAAACGGCAAAGCAGTGAAAGGCGCAACAAAAAGAAAGTCTGATGAGTTCAGCAATCCATTCCTGACACAGGAGGTGAAGATACATTCATCACCCGCCCAGGCTGTTTTTGAAAACGGCTACGAAAAATGCGATTCGGCCCTACGCAGCCTGAGCGTTGTTCTGCCGGCAGTCCTCAAAAGTGATAACGAAGTAATGACCGTTAATGGCGCGGTCGATCACCTGATCAACAGTGCGTTTGTGAATCTGCGCAACGAAAGCGCACGGCTCAAGAAGATCGCCGAGGACAACGGCATCGAGATTGGCAGGGGGAATTACACGAATGTCACCGCTTACCAGGCCAAAATCACCTGCAACAAATCCGGCCAGTATCTGCAAATGATCCGCGAACTCGACAGGTTGATGGAGCTGGTGCATTCAACCTGGCTTGCCGGATTCATCGCCGATGATGCAAAGGGAGCATTGGAGCGGCAATGGCGCAGGAAGACGCTGGGAGTTTCGGCAGAAATTACTGCGATTCTGGCGCGCGCGTTCAGTGCCGCGCAGAGGATCAAGCATGATGCTCAGGCAGAATCCGAACTGGCGGCAACAGAAAGCCCCGCAGAAGTGGCAATAGAAGCGCCCAGGAAAAAGACTCGCAAGACGAAAACCCAGACACCTGATAGTGCGGAAGCTGTCGCTTCATCGCTGGCCGATAATGCTGGTCTTGCGGTACCAGACACGAAGGACGATGGCTTGGTGGCAGCCACTTTATAGTGCTGGCCCAGCTAATCCCATACCATTTGTAACTATACTTCGCGCGTGTCCACAGCACGGCAGTAAGAAAGGCAAGATAGCATGTAGTAATTTATGCTACTGCGGCCCACGAAGATGGTGGGCCGATGCCTGACGTTCGATGCTCACAACCCCACATACCCCATTCGCTAGTCAAGACGCTGAATAAGCGACATAATCAACATTTTGCACGCAAAACCAGATGGTTAAACTTGACGCGAGAACCAAAAACGCCATTATTTCTGCCATTAAACTGGAGCAAGTGGCTTGCGTCGTCAGCTCGAAAATGGCGCGCAACAATTCCCTGAACAATTATTGTAAATCCAACGATGGCAATCGATTGATGTCATTACGACTGATTGTTTAAGAGTGACAAGCCGGCTTCTTTATTAAATAACAATTGGATTCTTCCTATGAATGTTTCCTCTCCTGATGGCCAAGATGCCACCAGCCCACCAGCCAGCTCGTGGGTTCGGTTTTTGCGCTCTTACGGCCCAACTCCCAACAATGCCAATCTTTTTGACGAATATGTAACAGGTGCGCTAGGTCGAGCAAAGGTTCAACCGATAACCCTCACAAGTCCGCAGTTGGACAAGATGAAGCAACGCGTGGAATCTGGGGCAATTGGTTCGATTCTTATCGCGGGAACTGCCGGTGATGGAAAAACCTATCACTGCCGCAGCCTTTGGGTCTCGCTGGGTGGGAATTCGCAAGATTGGTCCGACCCTACTTCCGTAAAAAGGCTCTCCCTGCCCGATGGACGACGCGTTGTATTTGTAAAAGATCTGAGCGAACTCAATGACGTTCAAAGCGATGAGGCTTTGGGGTTGCTAGAGCGTTCGGTTCTTGGCTCGGAAGACTCCGAATTCCTAGTTGTTGCTGCTAATCACGGTCAAATACTTGAACGCTTGCGAGACATAGGCCTCCGGCAAAACAGGGTTAATCCTCTCAGGAAGCCGATTCAGGATGCCTTTCTATTATCTGGCCAAGTGCCTGAGAGGCTAGCAATTTACGACCTGAGCAGAACATCTCATCGGCAATCTCTTGAAGAAGTCTTGCAGGGCGTGGCTGGTCACCCCGAGTGGAAAAACTGTGTTAAATGCCCGCTTCAATCGGCGGGACGTGTATGCCCAATTTTTGAGAATCGTGAACGCCTGCTTGGCACAAAAGATGATAGACAATTTGCGCGAAAACTTGGCGATTTAGTGGAAGTTGCAAGGCTCAATGGCTGGCATTTGCCGGTGCGCGATTTGCTTGCTTTGGCAGCAAACATGATTTTGGGGCATCGGGACGCCCGCGAAGGATTGATGGCTTGCGCCGATGTCGCTCGATTTCAAGATGCGGGGATTACGGAGAGGGGCAGTCTTTACGACAATGTTTTCGGGGCTAATCTACCGCGCAGAAGGGCTCTTGACCGCCCCGTGTTTAGAGCGTTGGCCTCATTCGGAATCGGCGAGGAAACTTCCAACGGTGCCGATGGCTTGCTGGTCTACGGAGCCGATGATGTAAAACTTTCAGATGCATTCTCCCGACTGGTCGGCTCCGACCAGATATACGGAGCTACGCCTTCCTATTTGGCCGCACAGCAACGTTATCTGGAAGGCGAGGAAGCCGCACGCATGGAAGATGGGGCTGCCGATTTTCTGGGGCGATTAGAGGCGCAGCGACGCCGTCTGTTTTTCACTTTGCCCGAAACGGAAACCGACTATCCGTTCTGGGGGATGACAGCATTCCGATTCGCGGGCGATTATTTGGACATGACTACGGCGCTGGCTGAACGCAAACCAGTGAACGAAACCGTTCGCGCCCGCATAGTTCGCGGGCTGAATCGTGTCATGACAGGACTTCTGATCGAGAACACGGATCGCATCTTCGTTGCGAGTTCGGGCGGATTCACCCAATCCAAGGTCAGCGTCCTTTGCGACACGGAAGCTCCGGCCCGGCGAGTCGGCGGGATCGGGATGTCGATAAAGCTTGATACGCAGACCGAGCGCCCGATGTTGGACGTGGCTTTGGCACAGGGCTCATCGGATTCGGTAACCTTCAGTCTTTCGCCCGTTCGTTTTGAATTTTTATGCCGCGTTGATGAAGGCTATTTACCAGGCAGCTTCTCGAACGAATGCCTGGAAGATATGCTGGCTTTCAAAGCCAAACTATTGCGCAAAGCCGAATTGCTTCGAGCGCTTCGGCAAGACGAAGACGAGGAAGAGCCGGGAGCGCAGGAGGGGACTCTGACGCTAAGCTTTATTGAAATCGAACAGAACGGACATGGCTTTTCTCGACCTGTCACAGTAAGGATCGGCTTATGAGGCATCAGATTGAAGGGGTAGACTTCGCTGTCGACGAACACATTTGGGGTCATCGCCTTTATGACGAGCAGCTCCCACATCTCGCTGTTTTGGAGTTCTTGGGCGTTCTCGGTTCGAATGCGGATAGCCCGCTGATAGCGACTCCTACCGACCGTGTGCGTTATCGCCCCCAAAGGCAGATCAGATTGCGCGGGCTTCTGTTCAACAATCCCTACGTGGAGTCCGTGCGCGAAAGGGCTATTCCTGACGATGACAAATGGAAAACTTGGAAAGAACTTTTCGCCGACGATGCAACAGGGCTTGGCGACGATGATATGGACTACCTGCGCCAGGCATTCCTAAGCTTCGATGATTTTGCCAAGGCTATAGAATTACTGCGATCTTCGGCTTTCGAAGCGCGGAGCAATAAACGCTGGAGTTCGAAATTTGTTTTTCCGTTTGGCCCTGATGCCCTATACGAAGATTTGCGAGTTGACTCTAAGGGTGCATCGAACGATCGCCGTTTTTTTGCGCGCACTGGTGAGTTGTTGTATCTGATGTTGAGCAGGGCTGCGCGAGGTCCTGAGTTGGGGCAAAAACTGATCGAGAGGCTTTTCGATTCGAAAGCTCCGATGAACAGACTAGTTAAAGCTCTCCAGGGCGAACCTCAGTTTGCCCATGATGCTCGGGATGTCGGGTACCTGCCATACGCCTCCCATCCACGCTTCGACCGTCTGTGCGAAGACTGGCTGGCGATTCTTTCTCGGGACATGCCGATCTACGATGCCTTGGAGCATTTGATTGTCAGCGCAGGATTGAATCTTCTTATGTATTTTCTTGATTGCGCGAAAAAACAGTCCGGCGATGCCGAGCCCGTCGAGATCGTCTGCGAAATCGTCTCCCGTGAACGCACAAAAGTCAGGGCGCTTTCTGGCGACTCCTACCAGGCTAACCAAGCATTGTCGCTTAGGGCTGTTCGCGCTGCCGTTGAACAGATCAAGCTTACGGATGGTTGGACCGATGCGGTGGGTTCGGAAGACCCTGAAGGTGAATGCGCTAAATTGATGAGAGATTGTTTCCAATGGCCGCCGGCTGAAGGCGAATATGAGCAACTTTCGGGAGACGCACTTGTACGTGAGCTTGCCGAAAAAGCCGAATCGAGACACGAGCAGCATTTTGGGAAAATCCATGCGGCCTGGTCGCGCGCAATAGGGCTTAGCTCTCGTCGTTTAGCGCGACGGACCAGGTATGCTCCCAATGATCGGCTATTAAAGACTCTGGTTGTGACCATTGTTGATGAACGTATGCAGTTCGATGAGTTTTTACAGGAGGCTCGCCGACGTTATGGTCTTGTTATCGGAGACTCCGAAGGGGCTCATTTGGTTCGCGAAAAGCAGGTTGACCAAGAGGCTCTGAGCGAAAATCGAGGAAATTTGGAAACGCGCTTGGTCGGATTGGGATTGGTCAGGAGACTCTCCGACTCATGCTCCTTTGTTGAAAATCCTTTTGGCTCCAAGGGAGATGATTGATGCTCACGGATAGAATCATTGGGCGTGTCGGTGCCGATATTTTGCAGCGCAGGCTTGGCGATGCAAGACAGAGCGATGGCAACCTGCCAGACTCGGCAGCGCTATTTCGACTTAATAAGCTCGCTCCAGGGCAAATTGCTTCGATCGTGCGAGAAATTCTTGCCAATCCAGATCTTGCTGCGCGAGTGGATCTACGCATTCCGGCCTCTCTTGTTGAGGGGCAGGGCCTGCCCGAGGAGGCGCTGACGGCTCAGAATGCTGGCGCGGTGCGCAACGCAGGAACGACCAAAGAAGCTTTGCTGACCGCCAACGGGAACGAGCACAATCTGGCGGATACTTTGGGCCATGTGACCGCTCTTGGCGCAAAAGAATTCAGGGCGAACGAAGATGTATGGGTTGGTGCGACCTGTCATGTGGCCGGTATTGCTCCGACCCCAGATGACCGGGCTGTATTCCGAGCGGCACTGAAGGGGCTGATGGGGGCTTCTGAACTAGCCTTAAGCCAGCTTGGCGATTACTGCGCGCTGATAAGCGAGGCGACATCCGCACACGGGCTTCCCATTCGCGATGCTATAGGTTGGGCGCTGCCATATGCCGGACTACCGAGGGACACATCGCTGTTCTCCAATGCAAAAACTTACGGACCAGCGGTTGGCCCGTGGCGCAAGGCTTTTGAAAAGCTTTTCGTGAGTCGCGCTCCGCTGTTGGGCCGGTTGCGGCCCAATGGTCAGCCGCTCGATCCGGAGGAAATGCGCCAGCGGCTGGAAGAAAACGCGGGCTCTATCGCGGACGGTGCGAGGGCTTCTCTTGAGGCATTCATAAATGCGCCTCCCGGAGATGTGCAAACCGCTGCCGAAATAGCCGCATTGGAATGGGAGATGGACGGTGTCCACTTCATTTTCGATAAGCCAAGAGAGCGTCAGCAGGGCTTGGCAGATTCGACCGTTCACTTTTTCGATCATGATTGCAACGATACGGATGTTCTTGAGGAACGTTGGCGCAAACACCTTGAAGATTTGCGGGCAAGGGAGAAGCGATCGGATTGGAACGAAGACGACGAAACCTTCTTTGAGCTTCATCGTCGTTACATCGAACAAAGTCCGAAACTGCATGCTCGATGGGAAAAGGTTATCTTCGGCAAGCCGATCGAGTGCTACGACTTCTTCGACGGATTTGCCAGTGCGGCCCACAGGCTCGTGGTTGGAGCTGGGGAACCCAAAGGCGATCGGTTCTTACGCTTTACCGTCTCAAAAGGGCGCAAGGAATGGCGCGAGCGCTTCAATCATGATGTCGGCGCGTTCTTCTCTGCGATGTATCGCGGACTCAAGGAATTGATGGGCCCAAAAGCGGAATGGCGCGTCGAACGAATGGGGGCCGCGAATCTGCCTGATCCGCTGTTCAACTATCCTGCTTTCTTCGAGAAAGAGAAGGAAATCCGGGGTGACAAGCTCAAGCCAGTTTCTTCGCTGGCAAAGAACTCTGTTCAGATCAAGTTTGAGGTGGCCCTAGTCGAACGGATCGGCGAACACGAATCCATTCTGGAGAAAACGCAGTTGCTTTGGATCTACCGTCCCGAGTCGATAGGCCTCTCGATGGTCGACGACATGTTGAGGCTCAAGGATAAGGGGTCGGTGGGCTGCACCGAGGCTCCACGTCGGCTCGTGAGCAAGAAGGGTGGAGTGCAAAGTGTATCGCTGCTCGACACGGGAACGTTGGAGGCCACCTATTCGCGCGATGCGGGATCGTTGGTTCCGCCGCCCAATCGGCTGCGCAGTTTTCGTGCAGAGATCAAGCGCAGAATCGACGAGTTGGCGTCGGATGGGCGGCTATCCGATGAACAGCGTGATGAGTTGCGCGCTGTTTGGGATGGTTTCGAGTCGGACTATATTCTTGCACTGGACGACTTTATTGGCTCTGGGCTTCATGGCGAAGCGGTATTGCGTCAGGCGGAGTCGTTTGGAGCGCTGTTGCGCGCGTTGGCGATCCATGCAAGGGGCGACGTGTGTCGCTCCAAGCTGGTCGCCGAGATATTGTCTGTGGGCACGGTGCGTGTTTCCGGAGAACAGCCTTGCCTGATCATTCCGCCTTGGCATCCTGAGAGGATGAAGGCGTTGGCAGTAAAAACGCGACGCGTCGCGGGGCTTGTGACGCATGTGCTGAGCAGCGGTAACGTCTTGTTCGGCGACCGTGGGATTTTCTTCCGCGAATTTTCGGAGGAGCTCGCGCATCCATTCTACCCGGAGATCGCCGTGGTTCAGCGTGGAGGAGCGCCGATTCTCGTGTCCGAAACCAGCACGGTTAATGGCTACAGCCTTCTTGAGCGTCCCGTGCGGGGAGATGAGGATATGTTGACGGATGTAGACCCGACGGCGGCGGCGAAACAGGTGCGAGAGCTGCTGGAGCGTTATATCGGGTTGCAACCCCACGAAGCATCCAATCTCAGCGTGTTGCTCTACAACGCAGATGCGGCGGAACTGCCTCTTGCTGTTGTGCGTGAGCTTTCTAACATGCAGATGGAAACTGATTTTCAATGTAATGTTTCCGTGCGGCATCGCGATCAGGGGAAGCTCCGGCGTGTCTATGCTGAGCTTGTGACGAAAGCCGGAGACGACCCCGATCTGCCGATCGTGAGTGAGACATCCGAAAACTTTATGTCCAAACTGCGCATTTCGGTGGCACCTCCTTCATCGACACCGCCAAAGGCCAACGACGGATTCAGGGCGTTCGATGTCGCATTCCTTCATGATGTCGTCTCAAGAACGGCGACGGTTGACTGGATTCCTGTAGATTGGACGAATGATCGTCCGAGCCTGGAGCACGCACCATCCCGTTGGTCGTATCGGAGCGTTTCGGGTGAAAATGAACTCAAGTCCACGACGTTCTTGACCTGTCCGAGGCAAACCGCATCGGGCTGGGCGTATGTTGGAGCGGTTGCATCCGTTGTCCGGCAAACGGATGCTTCTCCAGGCGCATGCTTTTTACCATCCCGTCGCATTTCGTTGCAGAACGAATTATTGCGAGGAACACTCGACGACGCACACGACTTGGCAGAATGGGTGGCAACCTACGACGAGCTGCTTGATAAACGACAGCTTCAAGCCAATGGTGTCACGGTGGTCAGGTATCGCCGCGCATCCACCAATGGCCGGAACATGATTGTCAGCTCGACATCGGAACTCAGGTTGTTGGGCGTGCTCGCCCGCCGCAGACTGGGCGAGTTGGGGCTTCCGTTCAACGCCGATGAAATGACCGTTTTGGCCGATCGGGTCAAAAAGGACGCCTTGTCTGTTTCGGGCGATATTGTTTTGCGGGCGGCCAAGCGCGGTGTTTCGGCAGGTGAAATGATAGGGCTCGTGATGAGCCGCTATCTGCTCGATCAGGAATTCAAGGTGATTTCTGGTTCGGGAGCAAGACCAATGTTTAGCGTCTTCTTCTTGCTGGATGATTACGCGGACTGGCTTGCACAAAAAGAAAATCGCATTGCCGATATTCTTGGTCTGTGCGTTGAGGAAACAGAGGATGGCCCGCTCTTGCATGTAGCCGTTGTCGAATCGAAATATGTTTCGGCACTCGGCGCTGCCGAAGCTAGACGCTCATCTAAAGCACAGCTCATGGCCACACTTTCGACGTTCCGTGCGGCGCTTTTTGGCGATCCTGGGCGTTTGGACCGCGATGTGTGGTTGTCGCGGCTAGCCGATTTACTTATCGATGCTGATATTCCGCCAGGATGTTCGGGACTGCTTGAGCGCGTCCGGGCCAAATTGCGCGATGGAGAAGCCAAAATATCGCTGCGTGGCTATTCCCAAATATTTATCCATTCAGCCGATCCGACTGTGGCCCATTCTGGGTCGGAACAGGTTCTGATTGATGAGACTGACGGGATACAGGCGTGGCAAGAGGTCTTCGATCGCCCCGAGTTGCGTCGTCTGGTCGAATCCTATTCGCACAAAGAAGACCCATCGGCGATCCGTTCTGTGCTTGGCCCCTGCCAGCCATGGACTGTGGCAGTTCCTCGCCTGCCAGCCCCGCGCGTGGCTTGGATAGCCATGATGGAACTGCTGGCTCCAAGCAGTGAGCCAATGGTTGAGCCCACCCCGGTTGCCGAATCGGCCCAAGCTTTGGACCTGTCCAAACATAAGCTTGAGCATCCTGCTCTGACTTCCCCCCCTGCTGAGTTGATGGAGTCGGAATCTCCAAGCACTAAGTTGGGCGAGCTTATCGCGGCAAAGGCGGCAGTGCTCACTGCGGGCGTCGATGAACGGGAAGCTTGGGCAGAAGAAACGACTCGTAAGCTTAAATCCGCGCTGAACGGATACGGCCTTCAGGCGGTCGTTTTGGGAACCAGGCTCACACCGAACGGCTGTTTGGTCAGGCTTGCTGGTTCGGATCGGTTGCGCGTTGAAGATATCGAAGCTAAACGGATGCAGCTATTGACTACGCACGCCATTAATTTGGTCACCGTACAGCCAAAACCTGGTGAGATCGTCGTAACGATTGCGGGCTCGAAGAGGCAGTCGGTTTCACTATGGGATTTGTGGGCTCGCAGAACCTTTAACCGGAATGCGGCAGGCATTAACACCTCGTTCATCCTGGGTCTGCAAGAAATCAATGGGGCGTTGCTTTATCTTAATCTGGGCGGAGAATTCGGCGGGCTCGCAGCACACGAGCCACATTCGTTAGTTGCCGGAGCGACGGGGAGCGGCAAGTCTGTGCTCATACAGGCTATGCTGCTTGATATCGCAGCAACCAATCCAAAAGCACTTGCCCAGATAGTCCTTATCGATCCAAAGATGGGGGTCGATTATTCGGCTCTGGAAGATTTACCGCACATGCGCGAACCAATCGTGACGACCAGAGAGCGGTCAACAGAAGTGCTTTCGGCGCTAGTCGAAGAAATGGAGAACCGCTATAGGATGTTTGCCTCGGCTCGCGCTCGCGACCTAGCGACATACAACTCAAAATCGGCACCAGCAGATAGGTTGCCGATGGTGTTTTTGGTTCATGACGAGTTTGCCGACTGGATGCTCGACGACGATTACAAGGGGGCTGTCAGCGCGGCTGTCCAGCGATTGGGTGTCAAGGCAAGAGCCGCAGGCATTCACCTGATCTTTGCCGCTCAGCGCCCCGACAAGGATGTTATGCCTATGCAGCTTCGTGAGAATCTGGGAAATCGCCTGATTCTTAAAGTTGCCAGCGAGGCAACTTCGAAGATCGCACTCGATAGACCTGGAGCCGAGCTGTTGCTCGGCAAGGGACACTTGGCGGCCAAGTTGAACGGTGAGCAGGGATTGGTTTTTGCGCAAGCGCCATATCTTTCCGACGACGATATTGCAAAGGCAGTTGAGGCGATACGAGCAGCTAACGTTGTTTGATTATTTGAAGTAATACATATTCGTCTGGTTGTGGTAAATGGGGCTTTCAACAACAGTCTCTGAGACAAATGAAAAACCTGTTTCAAACGCTGACAAAATAACACCTGTTTTGAAAATTTTTGGCTTGGTACAAATATAGATACGAACTGAAACTTGGTTCATTGATCTCTTACAATCAGCACAAGTGCACCATGCTTTTGCACATCCGGTTTCAATGACTCTGTGTCAGTAGGGTTACGCGCTATAAGACCAATAACCTGTTGCACCATTTCCCCATTCACATCTTTGCCCTCATAGGTCAAAGTGATGTATCCATTCTTATTGACATCTGGCACATGCAGCGAAGGTGGAAGGGTAGCTGCATTCTTGAGACGAGCTAGTGTATCCTGAGCTTTCTGATGGATGGTGTCCTTAGCGATGCCTGCGATAGCCAAAGCCAGCTCGTCAATCGCAGCCTCACTTAGCCCAAGCCGTGAGGTCGAGCTCCCGTCTGCATCGCGCCCCATGTAACAGACACCCCCTTCTTGTTGCAGTATCGGCAATACTAAAGGCTGCAATTTTGACTCAGTATTGAACGTGTACACTTCCACTGAAACAGCGAACGTAGCTGGCATCTGTGCTACCAAACCGACACGCCCAAGATCGGCCAGTAACTTCTGTTGCAATTCAATCGCATGAGTTTCACGAAGCCGAATCAGAATCTGGTGGGTTCCTCCATCCGAAAGCATTTCATTCAACTCATCTCGTTTAAGCGTCTGGAGGTTTTTAATATCCCAGCGAATCCACATGCGGCGTCCATCTGGCAAGATGATAATGGGGGTCTTGGTAAGAGGTTTGGTTCCGGTAGACTTATATGTCCAAGCTTTGGGAGAGAATTGCTCAAACTTACCGCTAATCATCAGCGCTTGACGGAAGTCAGACCGTGCAAGATCGCAGGCCGGTGTCAATACCACGAGAACATCTGAGTCCTCCGGGGCTGGCGAAGCACCAGCTACAGGGGCAATCAACGAAGTGCATTTGACGATGATGTCTCCGAATGATACCGGTGCGCCTGACTCAGTAGCGGGCACTTCAAGTCGCTTTGGATTCTGATAGATGGTTTGGTACACCAGCTGTTGTAAGTCAGGTGAACCAGCAATGTAGGGTGGTGGATAGGAGTCAGCCTGAATCTTATTTAATTCTTTCGCCGCCTGGATGGTTGCTGCGTCAAGTTCAATCTCGTGCTGCAACATTCGATCAAACACATCCAGCACATAACTGCCAAGGGGCTGACCTTCAAAATTCAAAAGCAGTTGTCGAATCTGAGCGTAGTCAGCAAGATCTAGGCACCTTATTTTTGAAAGAAATCGAGATTTTGCTTCATTCAGCCCAACGTCCCAACAATGGAGAAACGATGCGAGTCGCAACGCATCTTCATTATGAAGAGCCAATCGGTTGAGCACTTGGCTAAATCGTGTCTCGTTGGTGAGATCATTTTTGCTCAACACTCGGAACATGGCACCAAGCAAATGAGCCTTATCCCTGAAATACGCCTTTTTTTCCGAGAGTCGCGGACTGCTTGACATCAATATAACCAATGGAGGTGATGCCTCTCTCCCTGTGAGTAGCTCTTTGAGCCGAATCAGCGAGGCCTCTAGGTCGGAGTCGTTTTGGGCAGAGCCAAGAAATAAATCGGCGAAGATGATCGAAACAGTTTTTCCGGTCGCTGGAATATTCCGCCCTGCCTGTATGGGCTCTATGCCAACAGCCCTGAGTGCGGCCTCCAGTTTTGACAAGAAAGCTTGGTCCGTCTTGGATGCTTGCTCGTATTCCTCGAAGAGTGGGGTGCTCAGTTCTGGTCGCAGTGTTTTGCGAAGAGACCAGATTGTTGCAACGAAATCATCCGACAACCTGAGGTCATCTGCATCTATTTCTTCGTACTTGGGGAATGATTTAACGATGATACCCTTGTCACTCTCCCCAACATCCGCGAAGAAATTTTCCCAAGCAGCACCTTGCTTTATCAAATCCTGTGCTTTGGGCACTTCGTCATAACCGTCATCAACAATCAGTGCTGTCGTCAGCTTACGCTCAAAAAGTAATTCGTTGAGGCTCATTAAACTGTCACTCCATCAGGTAGCTCAAGCACGAACTCATGAAGACGCTTGGTTTCGGAGTCGGCATTCGATGATAAGCTAAGTCGGCCTCCCATATATGTCGCATTCTCGCGTGCGATGTAAAGCCCTAAGCCTCTTCGTTTGCTTTTCTCTTTTAGTGACCAAAAAGGCCGAAAGATTTTCTCCTGATTTTCCACAGCAATGCCGTTACCGTTATCGCTGTAATAAATCACCAGTGGATCAGTATCTATCTGGATGGATATGGTAGGTTTGTAGCGACTTTCACGTGATGCCCGCATCTTCATCCAATAGATGGAGTTGGAAATAAGGTTCTCCAGTATTTGAATCAGCATTCCTTTCACCACGCGTATTCTGATAGGGGCGCTAGATGGCTTAAAATTAAAATTAATGTTGTGTCGGCGGAACTGCGCAGCATGTCCCGTTTTGAGTTCCTCAATCAGTTCGCCAAGATCGAATGCTTCGGAGCGCTGTCGTCCAGACACGCTGAGCTGGTCAAGAACACTCAGCCGCTTGGATACGCTCTTCATCTCGGAGCGAAGCGTGTCCAGCTTGCTGCGCATCTCAGGCGGCATTTCCTTCCCACGAAGCGCCTCGATAGCTTCAAGCGCACTTTCGGACGCCCGTGCTAATTCGTGGGCAACAACCTCAACCATAAGGCCGACGCCAGCCATTTGGATCATTTGACGTCCATCGGCCTCCACTTCGTCAATGCGTTTCTGCGCTCTTGCAGCCAAGTCCTGGAACTCGGCAAAAGCCTCTTGTAGTTCATCAGCGACTTCCTGCTGCCCCTTCGGCAATATCTTGCGTACGCGACTGAGTGCGACCTTAGCGCGCGACTCTAGCTTGCCGACTTCCGCCTTTACGTCGCCCAAGTCAAGTGGCTGCTGTTTGTAGCGCCGATCAACATCTTTCATGAAATCCCAAAACAGCACTTGAATGACATGCTGAAGCAGGGTAATGAATACCTGCTGTTCAGGTGTCGAGCGGAGGCCCTCACGATTCGTCTGATCCAAGAGTTGGGGATTTTTGGTGCGCGTGATATTTATACGACCGACGAACTGCATTTTGTTAAGTGTGTAGCCAGAGCGCCCCATTGCACGACGATCAAGTCCCAGCCAGTCGTCGTCGTCGTCACCGTAAGGAAAGACTCGGAACCCATCGCGAAATAACAGAATGCCTGACCATTTTTTCTGAAGTTCCCGGACAGCACGTTGATCTCCAATAGTGTCGATTCGTGCTAAGCGTTGACGGTTGTACCAATAGGCCTGAAAATCGAAATCCCCAACAGAAGTCAGCGCCGAGAGAGGAACGGCTCCAGAGGTTCCGATAACTGCTCCCTCGATGTCGGGTAATGTGAGGTTAGTTACATCAATTTCATGTGGGTGCGGGAAGCCCAGATCAAAAGCCTCAAGCGTTACGCTCAAAACAGGTTCGCCATCGCGAATGCGGTAAGTGCCTTTGAAACCTGCGTGAGCATGCTCTAGCAGATGTTTGTCCATCCACGGGATGGTTATGCGATTGCCATTCCAAAGTAGAGCAATACGCGGCCTGGATTTTGGGTCGACGAATGGGTCAGTGATACGCGCAAAATCGAATTCGGCATACGCCTTCAAAAGATTCTCGGTCCAGTCCACCGAGAGATCGCTGATAGTGAGAACCGTGCCGCTCCAATTTGGGCTCGGTTTCAGGCCAGCAGTAAAAGCTTCAACTGGTACATCTTCAATCATTGCATCGAGATTCGCGAATTCGCGCCAGTCAATATTTAACTGGTTCATTTCAGTGTCAGACTGCCTTGCAGTCTCCAACCTCAAACGCTCACCGAGCCGCATGGCCGAAAGGCGGCCGATGCCCTTTTCCCCTAGAAATGGCGATTTTACGCTCTTTGCCGTAATTGCCTGATCAACTTCCCGTTTTCTGGATGGTGTGCCTATCACCAAGTAATTCTTTTTTAGTTCCTCAAGCGACATGCCCGAACCGGTGTCGGCAATTTCAATCGTGTTAAGGCTCCGATAGGCGGCATCAAGCTTGTCTATAAATGTGTCAATGGTCTTTGGTGTTCCAATACTTTCTCGGAACGCTTTCACTAACTCGGGGCCAGCGGCTGGGTCGAGTTGCGAAAGTGCCGAGCCTAAAAGCACCTCAATGGTGGCAGCCTGTTCTTTGCGCGAACCGTTTTGGTAGGCTTCTGACGCAGCGATTGAGGTCGCTTTAGCGTAAATGCGCAAATAGCTATTCCGGCGAAGTATGACTTTGAACCTGATTTCCACGCCGTTTTTAGATCTGGCATCGAACGCATTTTTTATAAGTTCGTAGAATGCAATGGTGTCAGAGCTGATGAGTTCAGATCCAAGTTCTATGACGGTTCGTGCTGATATTTTAAACACGCGACAATACCTGACCAATCACCCCAACCGAAGAGTGCGTGTACAGCGACGCAAGTGCTGCGTCCTCAACTTTATTTAAACGCTCTGAGGTGTTATGCCAATTGCGCAGATGCATGAACCATTCCTCCATCTCAAGCTGCTATTGTCCGTTAAACGGATTTAGTCGACAAGCCAGAATAACAGCTTCCAGACTATCGCCGTGCTCGATGCGTTCGAGAAACATGTCTGGCGCACTTTGGGGGAATTTATGGATTAGTGGTTCCATAAATGCTGCCCACTGATTGTTATACCTAGACTACATCATGGCCTATATGATCTGCATCCTGGTCACGGTGAGACACGTCGATTAGGATTCGTTGTGAGTGCCGAATTTTATCGGAATGCAAAAACTAGCGCTTGCGATGCTACTTGTGACACGTTAAACAGGCTCCTCCCCCCTCTTCTTCGAGGTAGAGGTCGTCTATATCGAGGGGGCTAACGACTAGCGGTCGTAATGGATTGACTCTGATGCGGGCATATTCACGTTGCTTCCTTATTTCAAAATCAGCTTGAATCTCAGCAAGGCGTTCTGGCTGCTCCAGCTCATCCAGTGACTCGCCTTGTGTCCAAGTGAATGGAGAACCACTTTCTAGAGCTGTCTTTTCATATGCCTTTGCTTTCTCAAATTCATCTGGGTGCCTATCACGAAGTCTAGCCCACTCTATTTTCTGTTGATAGAAACAGAATGTGCAGCCACTCCGTGAACGCCATTCATAATATTTCGGCATGCCAACACCGGAAGCATCCAGCAAATCATAGACTCCTGGCTTATCAATTCCATGCTCACGAAAAGGCAACTTCACTTCAAGATTTTCATGCTGAGAGATCAGCCCCTCGCGATGGTCTTCATCGGCTCGAATGGCGACATAACTAAAAACTTTGTCGCCCCGCTCAAGCCAAGGGCGAATCCAGTTTTTGAAGGGAAGTAGTTTGAGCTGCCGTGTGCACCAACGTGTTTTTGGGCTGGGCAAGAAATTCCCATACTCTCTGAGCCAAAAATCAAAATCGCGCTGAGAATTTAGTCGCTCGATCTTCTTCCCCAGGAATCCCTCCAACTTGGCCAAAAAATCGTAGACTTCTGGCAGCTCTTTCCCTGTATCTGTAAAAAAATATCGAATATTTAGGTGGGGATATTTTTGGCGCATAAAGATTGCCAATGCCGCACTATCTTTTCCACCTGACAAGCCAAGTACGTGATGTTCACTCATGGCTGAAAGCTCCTCGTTCCGAGTTCAGATTTTCAAAAATACTCGCACCGACTTCGGCGATCGCAGCGAGAAATATTTCGCGTTTAATGTCGCTGGCGGCCAGTTTTGCCAGTAGTTCATTGGCAAGCGTCTGGATCGCAAGGCTGTCACTCTCGGAAACATCGAACGTCCCTGTTACCGTCCTTTTGGAACCGAACACGACACCTATAGCGCGCCTGGTTGCTGGCCTTCCGCGCACTTGCGCCAACGATTCCAGCCGCCTGAACTCCATCGCCCAAGATAGCAATTGCACCTCACCGGCATCGATCTCATGGTCGGTCCAATCCTTGCTGGGTTTTCCTAGTGCGAGCATCAGCAAGCCTTCGATGTCTTCGAGCGAACCCGCGTAATCGGTAAGCCGAGTGGCAAATGCATCGAGCTTGAAGTCGGCACCAATGCCCGATACCGTCTTACCTCTGACGTTCATTTGGCTCAGGTCACCCTGATGATCTAGTGCGGTAAAAAGTCGCTTCTCGACTTTGCGCAAACGAGATTCGAATGCTTCCGTCAGCTCGCCTGTAATAGCTGCTATTTTATGTGCGAGCTCGGTAGGGTCCAGGGTGTTAAGAACCAGTGGCAGATCGGAAAAGAGCACCTTATGGGGGTCTGAGGCGTGCAACAAGAGCTGACGAACCTCCTTTGCTTCAACTGAGAGGCTATTGGTGCGCCTTGTCCAATGCGGCAGTTGGAATACCAATGATACTAGGGCTCTTGCCGAATCGAGCGCGTCGGCAGCTACCTCTGTGCCCAAGCGTTTACTTAACGCTGTAGAAAGGGCTTCAAGCATCTTCTGTTCGGTTGCCTCGATCCGCACATAACGCCACCCGATGCGTTTGGGATCTTGCAACCATTCATCGATATGGGCTTCGGTAACATCTGGAGTGAAGATGCCTTCGATATAGAGCGCAAGATAATTGCGATACGCCATGAAGAATGCCAGAGCAAATATGGGTAGGAGGCCAGTTTTGACACCGAAAGGCGGTCTTACCCATATTTCGTAAAGCTCGGACAGGCTCACAATCCGGCCAGAATTAAGGATGAGCGCTTTGGCTGCATCCCAAACCCCAGCCATGGACTCGCTGCGAGGTGTGCCGCTTGGGTCGGTAAAGCGCCACGCTCCTTTAATTTCGTGGTGCAAGCCGAGCGCCCGAATGACCGTATGATGAAGTCCCGCATCTGCCGAAAACGTGGTGTATCCCAAGTTCTGCTGATCGGAATTTGAAAGCATAGAGTGGAGCAGTTCTCGCTGCGCCTTGGCCGCATTGGAAGAAAGCGCATTGCGGTTAATGAGTTCGCTGTTTACGTGAGGAGAACTGCTGTAAATTGTTTCTGCCACATCAGATGCCAGACGCGACAGACCTTCGCTACCCAAGTGCTTCTTTGAATGTCCCTCGTAATACCATGCTGCATTATGGAAGGCATCGCGCAATTCATCGGATAATGCTGAGCGCGCCGCCTGTAAGCGCGCCGTTATTTCTCTCATGGCGATACTGTCAGAGTGCAACTTCTGGCTATTCTGCCGGACGTATTCCAACGCAGTCAGCTCGCTAACCAAGTCTTCAATCCTATCCGCATTGGTTGGCGTTCCGACCACCAGCCCATTCCCCTTCGCCAGAAAAGAAAGTTTTTTTACGGTACGGATACGCGCTGCTATGTCGATTCGCTGATCCGCCAACACCAGAATAAATTCGCCGCATTGGCTCCCCGATGATTTATGGTTGGCGATATACGACTGTGCTTGATCTTCCTGAAGGATCGATCGGGAAAACCAACGCATAGCACCCGTATTCCAGTAATGGCGGCGGGCTGTTACCGGCCCGAGATCGAAGAGATTGGAGAGCTTGGAAAGATCGTGTGTGCCCAAGCTCACGGTGGCATCGCGAACGGCAGCCTCTATATCAAAATCGCTTCCGGCATAAACACCCCAAGCATCCAGGTGCTTCCTGAATATCAGAATGGACGCCGAGGCCAATTCGGCTAGAATGGCTTTGACCGATACCGATGCTGATGGGGCAACGCAGCATTTTAATAACTCGTTTTCAGCCGCAAGGCCGGATCCGTTGCGCAATAGTTCGATAAGCGCTACGGTCTTTACGAGTGCCACATGGAGTTGAGAGAAGCGCGCTTCGGTGCGCTCCACCGCTTCGGCACCAGCAGCCCAGCGATGCCCATCAGAAGATGCGAGGATTGCCGGCTCGAAATTAGTTCGCAAATAGTCCCAGAACTGATACGGCCAATAATAGCTGTTTTGGCTGACGTCCAATCCTTCGAGTACTTCGGTAAAACCGAGCGGCTCGGCAGACGCAAGGAAGCTAAAAACGCTTCGTTCATTCTGCCCAAAGCGTTTTTTGGATGCGGGGCCAAGCATTGCAGCGGTAACGGGATGTAACGGCCAACAGGCATCTAGCAACTCTTCTATGTTCGGGGCGGCACTTGGCCTACGCTTAAGAATAACTTTCGATACTCGTTCGGCGACTTTTGCTGATGCCGGATGTTGGTAGTCAACGCGTAACGCTCGACCGATCAGTGAGACCACTTCGTCGGAGCCTGCGACTAGGGGAATATCGATATATCGCCCTTGAACCTTCGCCCATTCTTGTTGTGCAGATTGCCCGAGTCTCGACGCATATTGCTCGAATGATTGATGAAGAATGCCGATGATGACTAGATTGCCTTTACACCGACTCGCCGCTTCGGCTATTTCCTGATAGAAGCCGATGTCGTCGCCGGAATGTGAGGCGTGCTCAAGGAATTTTCCCAACTCGTCGATAACTAGCAACACGCCGCCGATGTCGTCGCGCGTCTCTGCGGCACGAACAAGTTCCGTTACTACATCCCGCCTGCCATCAAGTTGCGGCTTCCTTCCCCTCATCCCTCGCAAATTGTTATCTATGGCCGCGCCAATTTCATCAACAACCTGCGCACGCTTTCCAACGACCGGGAGAATGACCCAAGGTTTTTTGGCACCAAAAAATTTATGTATGCCGTCGTTATTTGTAATGCCAAGAGCGGTGCGTGCCGCTTTGCGAACTGCGGTATCGCCACCTGCGAAGGAAGCCAGCGCTAATGCGAGTGAGGATTTTCCGCCACCATACGGGCCAGTCCATGTGAAGGCGCGCTGTTGAGTATTGAGAAGATGTTTCGCTGTCGTCTCCAGCAAGTTTCTCGCCGAAGGCTGCAAAATATAACCCTGCATTGCATCGACTCGCCCAAGATCGGCATCAAGGCGAACCGAGCGCAAAAATTGGCGGTTGACGGCAACGTGTTGGGACAGCTTATTTGGCATAAGCCCTCCTCAATGTGCGGGTGATGGCTTCGTCCATCGTCCCTTTGCCGACTCGACTTACTTGGCGCACCCCTGATGAGTCGGTCCACTCCAAATAGTTGCGAGTGATGTCTGCGATTTTTGATAGTCGCTCGCCGACCGAGTCCTCATCCAATTTGAAAACACGCCCAGGAGAGCCGTAATCGTGGGCAATCATATTGAAGGAGAGCGTAGACTGCGAAGCATTGGTGTTCCGTTCCCAACGCTTCCAAAAATCGAGCAGGGCGAATGCGAATACCCCATCGGGCAACGAATACTGCGGACCGCGATGGAAGTGATAAGTATTGTTTCCGACGGAAGACAACAATCCGAGATCGGATAGAAGAGGTTCCGCGCTATCTTCGGTGGCATTCGATGGTGTAACCGAGGTGTAGCAACGCAAGCACACTTCAACATCTCTAGTGAGAGTGGTATCGGATCGAACCGACTTGTTCGTTGCGGCATACTCGGCGATGAGCGCCACGATGTCTTTCGATTGAAAAGATTGGCTCTGAACGAAATTAAATACGATGTACCAAGTCGCCGAGCGCTTTGCTCGTCCTGCCAACAACCAATGCACCAACCAAATGGTCGCGTCACGCTCTAGGTAGGGGTCGCAAGCTTGCTCACCGAAGAGCAGGTTGCCGATATTTCCGGGCTCAAAGCCATCCACTTCCTTGCATTCACGAATAACATCGCAGGCAAGTGCCCAATGGCGAATGGACGACACCATATTTTTTCCGACACCGAATCGCTCAATGGCGTCCTCATGAGAAAAAACTCCTTTCGGAGCGTAATCACCATATTGTGTAATTTCGCAAAACGCCTTCCGCAGCCAAAGCTGACGCAGCGGAAAGGTCTCATGTCCGGAAAACATCGGCTTTATATCGGGAGGAAAATGTATCAGAGCCATGGGCTGGATAACTTCACCAGTTGATTAGTGGGGCGGACTGGCGAAGTCTACCAGTTTGGCTACTATTAGGCTAGATTCAATACGTTCGCGTATTGTATTACAGCGCTCAGGTTGAACGCTTTTGTGCAAAGCAGACAGTCAGAAGCACCAATTCCTATAACGGGTTCGGGGCGATGTCTATACTTCGCGAACGACGGCTATCGGCCAGCTTAATATCAAAAATGTCTGTCGCCGCTGGATTTTAGCTGAACACCGGAAACCCCTTCCTTTTTGGAGGGAATGCTGTCAACTTGCTTGAGCCGCTTCCCAGGCGGCACGTACACGCTGCATCAAACTTGGATGAAGCACACCGAGCTTTGGCGTTTGGCCGTTTGGGGCACCGGGCGGCACCTTGAACCATTCGCTGCTGTATGGCAGTTCCACCGTGCTATGAAAACTGAATTTTGTCGAGTAGCTTAAACCTGCGAGCTGGTACGCCGCCGCCTCGCGATCAGCTATAAGGAATTCTCCCGAGCGGAGCTGGTCAGTTTTCTGACTGGTGCCATAGGCCACCAATACAATGAAATGGGATGCCCGGTCGTCAAATACCTTGACGATCAAAGCAGGTCGAGGCTTCGGCCCCGGCTCAATTCCCTTGTTTTCCGGGAAGTGACACCATACGATTTCGCCGGCTTCCGGGGCTGGCCACCAATGTTTCCCCATGCCTCAGAACAAGCTCGATTTGACCGATTTTGCGCGGCCTTGGGGTATCGCTTTGCGAATTGCGACCAACTGTGCCGGCGTCAGTTCGCCGTCGTCGGCTTCATAGGCCGGCAGCACTTCTTTAGCCAGCTTGCGCAACGCATAGTGAATCACTTGTGTTTCCCCGGTGAAACCGAGATATTCGGCCAATTTTTCCACGGTTGAACGGCTGATGCCGTTCTGCGTGTCGGTTGACCGGAAACGGAGTAATAGTTGATCTGGTTTCGCTGTAGTAGTCATGATGTTCTCGAAAACGGCAAAAGATATGTTTAATATATCTTTCTTTGCTGCCATTGTCAATTGCCCAGAATCCTTGCCGCCTTCCCCAAATCAATCCCCTCACTCGGCGGCATGCCGTTTCGGCATAGATTCAGTTCGTAATTCAGCGCAAAGTCAGTTTTACCGCCCTCTTTGGTTGGCGTGTTCGGTTGCACCAGCCTGACTGCGAGGCGACTGCACCCTTCCTGGTTGAATTTCTTGATCGTTGACACCTCGGCTCTGACCGGATCGGATGCGCCGGTTGCAGCGTGAATTGCATCGGCTTCTTTGCCCTCTACAATTCCTTTGGCTGCGCCGTCAGGCGCATTCAATGCCTGCATGAGCAACGTCTTCACGCTAAAGCTTTCCGCTGCACTTGCCGTAGTTGCCACAAGAGCAAGTGTGGCAATGCTGATGAAATATCTCGATGCGATCATTGACGACCTCGCGTGTAGTAGTTGGTCAGTTTGCGCTGCATGGTGGCGGTGCTATCGGTGTTGATAATGGATGCGCTCGGCATTCGCACGTTCGCCATAATCTCGTTGGTGAATTCGGCCAGGTCAATACGCGAGAAATCCAGGCTGGCAAACTCGGTTGACGTGAAGCCCGCGCAGTCCGTGACAGATTTTCCAATTTGCGCCCCACCTGATGTATTGATAATCCTCGCCAGACGGGAATTGAAGCAGCAATAGCTTTCCGTTGTCTGCAAACAGATGCCGATAATCGGGATCTTTATTGAGCAATAGCTCCCGGTGAAACGGCACAGGTTCTGTCCTTTTCGCATGGCAAGCATCTTTTCCTCCTGCTCACACGAGAGAATGTCCTGGATAACCATAATTGCAACCGAGATTGCGAGCGAGTACGGATCGAAGGCAAAGGTCAGGCTGCCGTATGTTCCAATCGTAGTGGCGCCTGCCGCTGCGGGACCAAACGACGCCGTGAAACCATAAAGCGAGAACGATGGGCTGAAAGAAGGTGTTGTTCCGCTCATCAGATAATCTGCCGGCGTAGAGGAAAGTGCCGATTCGATCCCTCTTGCAACGTACCCGACCTGGCCGCTGTTGCTCATTATGGAATCGTAAACATAAGAACTGCCATATTTTATGGCCTGCCCTCCCGCTTGCAGGGCAAATCCCATCACTGCCGAATTGCTCATCGCCGCACCACCGCCACTCGCCTTGCAGCAGTTGACCAGACCAAACAGTGATTTTGTACAACTGGATCCCTGCCCTCCAAATATAAGCAGACTCGCTGCATCCATGTAATTTCCGGCCTGTCGCATGGCTTCCATCATGGCGGCTGTTTGTGCAAAATCAGGATCGGGCGTGTGCCCGGCGTCAAAGCAGTTTCCGCCAACGCAATACTGTTGCGTGCCGCAGTCCATTACGGATGACGTTGTGCCAGCCGAGCTTTGGCACTGATAGATTTTTTCGGTGAGGCTGCATTGCCCGTCGGATGCTGTCGTTATGCACGTTGACGTACCAAGCGTGCATCCTCTCGCTTGCAAGGCTGCACAATCGCTTTGCATCTGGCCGATGCAGGCGTAGTTGTCTTGCCAGCTCCAGCAATC
>Ga0209211_10004232_pt1 | contig 22580 bp, 19 predicted proteins | sample RifGroA2_FD_183992 | JGI IMG/M metagenome (GOLD analysis project Ga0209211, IMG submission 183992) | Groundwater microbial communities from Rifle, Colorado, USA - Groundwater A2 (SPAdes) (version 2) | ecosystem: Environmental > Aquatic > Deep subsurface > Groundwater | place: Rifle, Colorado...
ATAATAATTTTCGAGAAACTCTTAAACAACGTGGTCCGTGTATTGCCGAGCAATATTCTTGGGAAGCTTGTGCAAAAAAAACCTGGCAAGCGATTGAAAATTTAGTATATTAGTATTAGAAAAGAGAAAACAGAAAAGAGAAAAGAGTCGAGAGAGGGGCAGAAAGAGAAGATAAAATTTTGAATTTCTAATTTTGAATTTTGAATAAATTTTTAATGATTTAATTTCGAAATATCGTGTTTCAAAATTATAACATTCTAAATTGATTCAAAATAACGTCGCCTTGAGGCTCCTTTCTTCTCTGCGTCGCTCGGTAATTCAAAGCAAGCTTTGAATTACACTCACTCCTTGAGAAGTCGAAATTCATCATTCAAAATTACCAGTCGTCTTTTTTTCTTATTTCCTACGTACTCTTTTCTAATTTCTCTTTTCTTCGTCTCTACAAGCTACAAGCTAATTCCTACAACCTAACACCCATAACCTACAATCTAAAAATATGCCTCACGAAATAAAATTAAGTGAAATTCAATTAGATCGCACGAATCGATCAGAAGTTAACACTGCGGAAGTTTCGCGTGAATTATTAAGAATCGGGCTTTCTTTAAAAGAAGCGCGGGTTTATATTGCGGCACTTGAATGCGGTTCAGCGCCAGTGCAAGATATTGCCAAGCGTGCCGGAGTTAATCGTCCGACTTCATATGTCATCATCAGTTCTTTGATTGAAAAAGGTCTGATGAGTTCAGTGGAAAGAGATGGTCGGAAATTTTTTGTGGCGGAATCACCGGATCGTTTGCGTCAGTTAGTGCGTCGGGAAGAGGCACGAATTGATGAAATGCGCGAGGCTTTGGGAAAAATTATGCCTGAACTCGGCGTGCTTGTGATGCATGCGCCGGAACGTCCGCGAGTTCGATTTTATGAAGGTTTTGAAGGATTGGAAGCCATGCGTGGAGAATTTTTTAAAGATCGTCAAGATGAAGAATTGTGTTTGATCAGTTCTGCAGATGATTATCATAAAATTGTTGGTTTGGCGCGCCGGTTGCCACATGCCAAAAGAATTGAAAAAGTTCGCGGTTTTGAACGTTGTATTTTTACATCCAAGCGGTTGCGCGAAGAATTGAAAAAAACAATTCCACCGGTGGAAAAAATCGAACGCTATCGTGTTCCGGAGGATAAATATCCGTTGTCCGGAGAGATTGCGGTTTATGGTTCAAGCGTGGCGTTATTGTCTTTCCGTGGGAAAGTAATGGGTGTAATTGTGGAAAGTCCATATATTGCGCAAACAGTAAAATCATTATTTAATTTGGCATGGGAGAGTGCGAAGAGGTTTGAGAAGTTTGAATAGGGAGTAGGTTGTAGGTTATGGGTTTTAGGTTGTAGGTTTTAGGGGCGAAGAAAAGAGAAAAGAGAAATTATCAGCCAAAGGCTCTCCCGCCTCTGGCGGAGAAAAGAGTCGAGAGAGGGGCATGAATGAACGAGGGAGCAAACTGCATAGCTTCCGAGATCATTCAGGCGGGTTTTCCGATGTTCCCGTGCCGAGTTGGACGGGGAACCGGAAAACCCGGGGAACCTCATCAAAATAGATGCACAGTTTTTGATGAGGGCGAGAATCATCTTGCCAATGTCGTCCCGAACTGTTGTAACGAATATTCCTACGAGGGTGAGGGATCTCTGCGAGTAAGGAAACGCAAGGGGTATTCATTTCTTTTCTGCGTCGCTCGGCAATTCCAAAGCAATCTTTGGATTGCAATCACTCCTTGGAAAGTAGGGCGGGGTCTTGCACCCCGTCATGAGAGAAATTTGCTGTTTGAAAAATGGAAATTGGTAATAGAAAACAGAAATCAGAAAACATTTGGCAGGTGGGCAGAAAATGTGTGGATAAGATATAATTCAAAATCATTTTTATTTTTTAGAAAATACAATTGTGTCATTTTATGTTCGATCGAACACAAAATGACACAATTGCATTTTTAGGATGTTGATCTGTTTTTAGATAAATTATATTTAAAAAATGTGTCAGAATATGCTCGATCGAGCATATTCTGACACATTTTATTTTTTTTAAGTTACCAAAAATTAAGAATATTGTTTTTGTTTATTTTAAAACCCTCGCAGCGTGATTGCTGCGAGGGTTAGTGAACTCGTGGGTCGGGTGGGGAAGTTACTTTTCCTTTCTGTGACACGAACAACTGCAATTTGGGATTGGACCGGCGCTTCTACAAGCACAGTCATCACAGATCGGAGTGTCCGCCATGGGGTAGGGTGCGTTGGTTTTCTTCTTTTTTTCGGTCGTGCTGACTCTAGTGCCGGGGTGGTTTTCGAAAAAAGACTGAAGAATAAGGCTGAGGTTGGGTTGGTGACAGACCTCTTTGGTCCAGCAATCGTAGTAGAAATAATCGGATAACTTACTACATTCAACCGTGGTGTGATTACCTTGCTCAATGAGCCATTTCAGGTCGTCAAGTGTACCGGTCACATCAGGACCACCTTTTTGCGTGAATGTGAAAGGTAGACCCACTCTGCGCAAGCTTCCGTTTGCCTGCACAATCACGTCCAGCCACATCAGATGATCCTCTCGGATCACCAAAACAACGCCCTCTCGTACTGTCGTGTGTTGCAAAAATCTTGCCATTTTTTACCTCTCTTTTCTGGATTTTTGTTTTAGGTCTCAGTCGGGTAGGGGAGCCACTTCACACCCTTTGGAAAGGCCATCGTCGTTCGGCACTGCTTGCAATTGCCAGTGTCGTGTTTGACGACATGGAAGACACCGCAGCCACACTTCGTACATCGACAAGTCGCCGGAAGAATAACGAGAGCGTTGGTCGGCATCTTTTCTTTTCCTTTTTGTGAAAGGTTTAGAAGTCGTCGGTTTCAAACCAGAATTTTGCAAACCCCACCACTTCATTGCAATTACTGCAACGAAGCGTGTTTTCCTAACCAATCCACGTCGCCCATTCGTGGCACCGGCAGGGTGGGTTTTCATACCTTGCCCGCACGAGCCTTGAACGAAGTTTGCGGCCGCGGTTACGGCCAGGATTTCCCAAGCGCGGATTTTTGTCCCGACAAGTTGCTTCCTTGTTGGAATCAAAACTCCGGTGCATCGGTGTCACTTTGCCCCGTGTAGTGACCGACGGTTCTTTCTCCTCTTCAGTCTTCTTTTTCTTGGACAAAACTGTTATGGGCAGTTCATGCCCAAGAACCAGCTGCGGTTCGCCAGCCGGGCCAACGATTGCCACCATGGCCCCGTTTTTGTACGGGAAGGCGCGAACAAGCACCACCCGCACACCACCAAATTCGGTTGTATGTGAAGACACGATATTTGCCCCCTTTCTGTGATTTTTCCGGAGGTTAAACCTCCGGAAACTTTTTCAGTTTGGGTAAGTAAACCTCCAAAGGTTTAACCTCCGGAATGAGGTTTTTGGTTTGTAAAAAACTATTTTATATACAATTACTATTATAGCATATTTTAGCGATTTTGTCAAGTACTACCACCAAAAATCCGCGCTTTAAAGAGGAATTTAGACAAATTTTAGTTGGTCAAAACTTAGTTTTGACCAAAAATTACAGAGGTTCGACCTATGTAGGTCGAACCTCTGTGGGATAGAGTCAAAAATAAAAACCTCAAATCAAAGTTAAGGTTTTTATTATTTTTTTACACTTTAAAAAGTTTTTTTGCGTTTTCCCCAAGAATTTTTTTCTTTTCTGATGAAGAAATTGGCAGATTTTCAATCATATCAATATGGCTTTTAACAAATTCCGGCGTGGTGTTGATTCCAAAATCAGTACCAAACATGATTTTATCTGCTTTGCCAAGATATCTTATAATGCCCATTAATTTTTTTTCTTCGCTTTGATCAACCGGTTCATATGACCAACCGGAAATATCACCGTAAACATTTTTGTTTTTAAAGATAATCATGGTGGCATCCATGATCCAAGGATTTCCCATATGAGCAATAACTATTTTATTATTTGGAAAATCAACTGCCAAATCATCTATTGCCAATGGATGTGCATATTTGAGGCGAGCTTTTTTATTTACTGACCAAGTATCGCCAGTGTGGAAAATAATTGGTATGTCATATTTTTTTGCCAATCGCATGTACGGACTTAAAAGCGTTTTATCATTTGGATAAAAATATTCATAACCTGGGTAGAATTTTATGCCTTTGATTTGTTTTAGTTTTAATTTTTTTTCTAAATAATCTCGATCGTTTTGCGTGGCAGATAGCGGTGAAACATGACCAATAACAAAAAATCGGTTTGGATATTTTGTTTTTACTTTTATTGCTGTTTCCATGCTAAAATCAGGATCAGTGGTTGTAATTAAAGCTGCCTTATCAACATGAGCTCCATCCATGGCAAATAAAAGTTGTTTAGTTTTTTCTTCAGTGTTTTTATCAGAGAGGTGGGTATGGGCGTCAATAATCATATTTTTTTATTTTAAGAATGTTAATATTTTATCATATTTATAAAAAAAAGGCGACCATGGAGGTCGCCCAGTCGGGTTACAGTTGAAACAGCTCTTTTGCGTTCTTCCAAAAGATCTTTTCTTTTTCTTCGTCAGGAATTGGCAAACGCTGTGTGAAATTAACGTAACTTGCCATGTCAGAAACTGGTGAGTCAGTACCAAAGAGGATTCGCTCAGCGCCTTCGTGGTAGATGTAGGCATCCATGAATTTTTTGGTAAAATGTTCACTGCTTGTCATGTCTGAGACCTGAGAGCCGGTAAGGCTTACGCCGAAAGTTCCGTAAAGCCAGCCGGAAAAATCCGCGTAAACATTTTTGTTTTTTTGAACTACAGCCATTGCGTCGGTAATCCACGGATTGCCAAGATGAGCAATAACGATCTTAAGGTCGGGAAATTCGACTGCCACGTCGTCAATAATGAGCGGTTGAGCATACTTAAGTTTTGCCACCTTGTGATAGCAGATCGTATCGCCGGTGTGGAAAATGACCGGGAATCCGGTTCTGCGCGCGATTTCGTAGAACGGACCAAGTTTTTCAAAATCATTTGGAAAAACATGGTCATAGCCGGTGAAAATTTTAATTCCGCGAATTAGCCTAGTTTCAAGCATTCTTTCCAAAAGAGAAAGCTGTTCAGACATGTATTCTGGCGGCAGACTAAGATTTGCCGCGCCAATGGCAAAAAGTTTGTCTGGATGCGCAAGCGCAATTTCTGCCACCTGGACAGTAGAAACTTTATGGCTTGGCGAAGGAATTAGTCCGGCTTTGTCAACTCCGGATTTTTCCATAGCTAGAAGCAATTCTCGAAGTGATCCGTCAACATCACTTCCACGCAAATGCGTATGTACGTCAATGATCATTTTTTCTCCTTTTTTGTAAGATTTTGGATGGTATCTGCCCAGTCTAAATCAATCCATAATACCACAGATGACAAATTTAGTCAAGATATGCTATAATTATTGGGAAGTGCATGGTTTTTGATTAAGGAAATTAGCTGTTTAGAAAATGATAACACACAAGGCGTGAGTATAAAGTATAAAGGGATTGTCGGGTATCACAAGTTTTTTAGGAATTTTCCTAAAAAGCTAAAAAGCTACAAGCTAATTCCTACTCTCTATTTCTATGTTTGAAGAAATTATCGGGCATGAAAAAATAAAGGAATTTTTTGAAAAAAGCATTGCCAATAACCGGCTGGCGCATGCCTATCTTTTTATTGGTCCGCACAATGTCGGCAAGAAAACTTTTGCTAGGTTTTTAGCAAAAGAATTACTTAGTCAAAAAATAGAACTAGAAGCTCATCCTGATGTAACAATAATTTCTCGAATTTGTGATGAAAAAACCGGCAAACCAAAATTAGAAATAGCAGTGGATCAAATACGCGAATTAAATACGCGGTTGTCGCACACTGCTCTTTTTCCAAGTTGGAAAATAGCAATTATTGAAGATGCTGACACCATGAGCACGCAAACCGCGAATGCTCTACTCAAAACTTTAGAAGAACCAAAAGGAAAGACTTTGATTATTTTACTTGCAAGCAATGAACAAAGAATTTTACCGACAATCAAATCACGGACGCAAAGTATTCGGTTTTCTTTGGTAAAACAGGGAGAATTAGTTGGCACACTTTTAAAAAAGGGGTATGATGATAATGAAGCTCGCAAGCTTTCATCTTTGGCTCTTGGCCGTCCAGGAATTGCTTTGAGTTTTGCTGATAATCCAGAAACTTATAATCAATGGAAAGAGGCGCTCAAAACTCGCGCCATATTGCTTTCTGATCCAGAATATATGCGTTTGCGCTGGATTGATAAAAATACCAAAGGATTAAAACCAGAGGACATGGAAAGAGAATTGTATGCCTGGCGTATTGTTTTGCGTGATGCTCTGTTGGCTGGGCTAGGTATTGATGAAAATCGAGTGCTGGAGGAAAGTGGAAAAGTAAATTTTAAACAGGTTTATAAAAGTTTAACCAGATTAACAAAAACCGAGGATGCTTTGCGTCAGCATGTTGATCCTCGCTTAGCTTTTCAATATTTTTTAACGCCATTGGGTTAGAAAAGAGAAAAGAGAAATCAAAAAAGAGTACGTAGGAAATAAAAAGAAAAGAATGACTGATAGTCTTTTTTTCTGCCCATCTGCCGACTTTTTTCTCCTTTTCTGTTTTCTCTTTTCTATCACTAATTTCTTTTTTCTATAAAAATATGAAATCAATAAAAATAATTTCATTTTTGTTTTTTATAATGCTTGCCGGAGTAGGTTGCATTTCTTTTAGCGGATCTGGTGGAAATGACGGCGGAGTATGGCGGTCAGTTGATCAAGGCGCGCATTGGCAGCAATTCAACGCTTTCCCAACCGCTCAAGCTATTGGATCAATCGGCGGGGTTGATATTTTAGATTTTACTGCGGATCCGCAAGATCGGTTGGCAATTTATGCGCATACTTATGCTGACGGACTTTTGTATACTTATGATGGTGGCGCAACCTGGCAACGAGCCAGAGATTTATCAGCTGGACTTGTCACCGGAGTTTCTGTAAATTCAAAAGATAAATGTACGGTTTATGTTTCAAGCGGTCCACGAGTTTATAAAACAACTGATTGTAGTCGCAGTTATACGGATATATATTTTGAAACAAGTGGCAACACTATTACTGAAGTTGTAAATGATTGGTTCAATACAAATATTGTTTATATCGGCATGAATAATGGTGATGTTTTGAAGAGTTTGGATTCCGGTGTGTCGTGGAGTGTTTTAAAAAGGTTTAGTGATTATGTTCAAAAGATTTATATTTCACCACAAGATAGTCGCACTGTTTATATCGGAACAAGAAATTCCGGAATTTGGAAATCTACTGATGGTGGCGCGAATTGGGAATCTTTATCTGAAAAACTCGGTCAATATGGCGGTGGCGCCGGTTTGGTAGATATTGTTGGTGATAAAACTAGTCGTGACTTAATGTTGATTGCTACTCAATACGGAATTTTAAGAACGCGCGATGGTGGTGCAACCTGGGAGCCTTTGAAATTGCACACGGCTCCGGGAAGCGTTTTGATTTATTCGCTTGCTGTCAATCCAGGCAATGCTAACCATGTTTATTATGGCACGGCTTCAACCTTTTATAAGTCGCTTGATGGCGGGGCAACCTGGGTGACGGAACGGCTTCCAACGAGCCGTGCGGCAACAGTGATCACTGTTGATCCGGAAGATGGAAATGTCATTTATTTAGGAGGTACAAAAATTAAACAAGAATAATTTCAAGAATAAAATATATGTCGTTATCACCACTGTTAAGTGAAAAGAAAGGGGAGTATGAAAAAGCACTTGATCATTTTAAGACTGAATTAGCCACAATTCGTGGCGGACGTGCTCATCCTGATTTGGTCGATGGTGTTGTAGTTGAGGCTTACGGCACCCCGACGCCATTGAAAGGTGTGGCGTCAATTTCTGTTCCTGATTCGCGGACAATTCAAATTGAACCATGGGATGCAAGTTTGACCACAGCAATTGAAAAAGCTTTGAAAATTTCCGATCTGGGTATGAATCCAAATGTTTCCGGAAAAATGATTCGTTTGATTATGCCGGAGATGACAGAAGAAAATCGTATTCGAATGACAAAGCTTGCTAAAGAAAAGGCCGAGGAAGCGCGGGTGGCAATTAGGAAAGTACGTGAAGGCATCAGAGATACGATTATAAAGATGGAAAAAGAAAACGAGATGACAGAAGACGATCGTTTTCGAACACAAGAAGATTTGGATAAAATGACACGAGAGTTTGTGGAAAGGGTTGATGAGATGGTTGTTGATAAAGAGAAGGAGATTATGACGGTTTAGTTTTGTGAATGCGGTAGGGCGGGGTCTTGCCCTGTTAGAAGCTTAGGCTTTTAACGGGGTTTGCACTCCGCTATTTTGTTTCCCCAAACCCAACTTATGAAATCGTTTTTTTATCCACACTTGCACAGACAATATTTTTTTTGGTATTATTTATATAAGCAGGTTTAGACACCGCCCATGCTTAAATGAACGGTATTTTTGTTAGTTCCATAAAATTACCCAAATGTCCGAAGTTGAACTTCGAAGTTGAACTTCGGATTCGGATATTTCGGAGTGAGAAACTGAAATGTGCTTATTTCAGTGTTTTATTATTTCGGTGCTCTGGCGAAGTGGAGTAACTCATTTTTTTAAGATAAAAAAGGAAGGTTGACAAAGTTGTACGTTTGTGATACTATGGTTGGAATGTTCTTGTGCGTGAAATTAGGTAATGAGGCCGAAATCGCGTAAGAGAACACAGTAAAAAGGAGGTATGCGTCATGGAAGACGTGCGCCTTAGCAGGAAGCAGTCAGATGAGTTTTTGACCAGACTTGAAAAAGCTGGTCTTACTCCAGAATTGGCTGCACGGGTAATTGAGGATAGAAGTTTTGATTTGGCTCAAGAAATGGTTGGAGTGATTGAGAAATATTGGCTGCAAAAAGGTGTTTTTGTGGTCAATCCAAAGTCCGGACCAATTTCTAAATTGACTGCGTCGTGCGGTTTTAGTAAAAAACCACCCCCACGCTATTCGGATGAGTATTACGGAAGGGTACGGGTTGAAGAAAAACCTGTAAAAGTCAGGCTGATTCATCCACAGCAAAAAATTGAACACGATACCATTGTTGAAATGCTGAGAGCTCAGAATATGCAACCCGCGGGTCTTGGTGTTTTGCTTGCGCTTGTAGCAGAACACAGGACCAATCTTCCGAAGGGTTTTAATATTGTGGCATTGAGCGATATGCACAAGGATGAACCAATAACTCGACACGACATTGAGACAATACTGTTTCCTTGTGTTGTTCGAGGATCAGGCAAGTGTACATTGGAAGTAGGTTCTCGAAATATTTATGACTTTACATGGGACAAAGATGTTTTGCTTTTGGTTATTGACCCCAAATAATTAGAAGTAAGGATCATAACTATCATTACTGGCAACAGAGGATCAATCAATTTGATCCTCTTTTTTATTACGAGGCTCGGTTTTGTTTGGTTCTATGTTAGTGAGTCTTTCCCCAAACCTAACTTGTGAAATAAGCCAAAATGTGGTAAGGTGGTCGGTAATTGGTAAAATAATAAATATTCAGCATCAAGAATAAAATAACGGGTAAATTCGAAATTCGAATATCGAAATCCGAAACAAATCCAAAATTTAAATGACCAAAATCAAAAACAAATTTGATGTAGCTCAAATCTTCAGATTTGAGGACGTCTCAGGCCTAAAGGACTGAGCTGTGCTCTAAATAATATTTCTTGTTTTAAACATTTGTATTTTGAACATTAGAATTTGTTTCATATTTCTAATTTCGTGCTTCGGATTTGTCATTTACTTAAATTTATATGGACAATAATCTAATGGAAAAAATTGTTTCTTTGTGCAAGCGGCGGGGTTTTATATTTCCTGGTTCGGAAATTTATGGAGGACTGGCAAATAGCTGGGATTACGGTCCTCTCGGAGTTTTGTTAAAAAATAATATCAAGGCTTTGTGGTGGAAAATGTTTGTTACCGAGCGCGAAGACATGGTTGGGCTTGATTCATCAATTATTTATAATCCCAAGGTTTGGCAGGTGAGCGGTCACTTGGAAAATTTTACTGATCCACTTGTGGAATGCAAAGTTTGTCATGGTCGTTTTCGAGCAGATCACGAAGATATTTTGAAAGAACACGAAGCCAGTCATAAAAAGGCCAAAGATATTTGGACAGAAGCGAAAAATTTTAATTTGATGTTCAAAACTTCCATTGGCGCCACCGAAGACAAAACCAATGAAGCGTTTTTGCGTCCGGAAACCGCGCAAGGAATTTTTATAAATTTTAAAAATGTCCTTGACTCAACCAATAAGCGTTTGCCATTTGGAATCGCGCAAATTGGAAAAGCGTTTCGAAATGAAATCACTCCGGGCAACTTTGTTTTTCGAACTCGCGAGTTTGAACAAATGGAAATTGAATATTTTATCAAAGAAAAAGATTGGCAAGAACACTTCAAACACTGGGAAGGTGAAATGAAGCGCTGGATTAAAGCGGTGGGAGTTGATGAGAAAAAAGTAAAGTATCATGATATTCCTAGCGACGAGCTGGCGCATTACAGTAAGAAAACAGTTGATATTGAATTTGAATTTCCATTTGGTTTGGATGAATTATACGGGCTTGCTTACCGAACTGATCATGATTTGAAAGCGCATGCTAAAGCTTCCGGGGAAAAATTAGAATATCGCGATCCGGAAACAAATGAAAAATTCGTTCCGCATGTTATTGAACCGTCACTTGGTGTGGAAAGAACCGTGTTAGCGGTTTTGGCTTCCGCTTACACAGAATCAGCCGCGCGTTCTGGTGACAAAGAAGCAGTTCATGAAACTGAAATAACACTAAAACTTCCAAAAGCCATTGCGCCAATTAAGGCGGCAATTTTACCATTGTCAAGAAAAGAAGAATTAACCAAGCCGGCGAAAGAAATTTATAAAGAATTGCAGAAAAATTTTATGTGTCAGTATGATGACACGGCTTCAATCGGCAAGCGCTATCGCCGTCAAGATGAAATCGGTACGCCGTATTGCATTACTTTTGATTTTGATTCTTTGGAAGATAAGAAAGTGACGGTTCGCGACCGTGACACGATGGAACAAGAAAGAATTGAAATTAGTGAACTTCTTAATTATTTAATCAATAAATTAAATTAATGGTCTGTCGCCGAACGCGCTTTTGAGATGAAATTTTCAGAATTCGAGGCAGAATTGTTTAATAAATTTTGCGGCTTAGTTGAAGACTAAGTCAAGAAATTTTTAAACAATTATGACCGAATTCTGGAGATTAGAGCCAAAATGGCGTTTGGTGGCAGACCCATATTAAAACATGAAATTTGATACTAAAACGCTGCCCAACGGCATGCGTGCTATTTTTGCGCCGATGCAGGATACTAAAGCGATTACGTTGCTTGCGCTTTTTGGTGTTGGTTCGCGTTATGAAAAAGCCAAGACTTTGGGAATTTCTCATTTTCTTGAACATATGATGTTTAAGGGAACAAAAAAACGTCCCAAAGCAATTGAGATTTCCAAAATTTTGGACGGTGTGGGAGCAGAATACAATGCTTTTACAAGCAAAGATTTTACCGGCTATTATATAAAAGTAAATTACGAAAAAATAGAATTAGCCATGGAGTTGATGAGTGATATGCTTGCCAATTCAATTTTGGCAGAAGAAGAAGTGGAGCGCGAGCGCAAGGTTATTCAGGAGGAAATTAATATGTACGAAGATAATCCCATGATGCTGGTGGAAGAATTGTATGAAGAGGAGTTGTATCGGGGGAGTACTTTGGGTTGGCGAATTGCCGGTGATGCAAAATCTTTGGCAAATATTCGCCGGGTGGAAATAGCCGGTTTTCGGCGCGAGCATTATCGTCCAAAAAATACTGTGTTCGTGGCATCCGGTCGTTTTCAAGATGATATTGAAAAAATGGTGGAAAAATATTTTGGCAAATTAAAAGGCGACGGGCATTCCGGTTCATATAAAAACTTTGTGTCAGAAAAGCGCCACACTTCCGGACCGCGCCTTGTTGTGCGTTTTCGTGACACTGGGCAAGTCCAGTTGGCTTTAGGTTTCCCGGCTTACGGAAGCAGTGATAAGCGTTTGGCCACGTTGAAAATTTTAGCAATAATTTTGGGTGGCAGTATGTCATCGCGTTTGTTTATTGCGGTTCGTGAGCGCCGTGGTTTGGCATATTTTGTCCGCGCAAGTTTAAACATTTATCAAGATGTTGGAAATTTATACATTCAAGCTGGATTGGACAAGAACCGAATTGACGCGGCAATTAAAACCATTGTTAAAGAATTAGAACGCATTGCAAAAAATGGCGTGACAACTCAAGAATTAATTCGAGCAAAAGAAAATGTGCGCGGTCACATGGCTTTATCTTTGGAAGAATCATCAGACGTGGCAGATTTTTTAGGCCGACAGGAATTATTGCTCGGTGAAATAAAAACTCCGGAACAAAAGTTGGAAGAAATTTTTAAGGTGACGCGAGAGGATGTGTTAAAAGCGGCGCGCGATATTTTCAAATCTGAAAAAATGGCCGCAGCAATTATTGGACCATTTAAAGAAGCGGAGCGGTTTAAAAAGATATTAAAGTTTTAATTTAAAACTTATGAAACTAATAATCGCAAATTGGAAAATGTATTTAAGCGTTCCGGATGCCACGCATTTGGCGGAGAAAATTCGCCGTGCTTTACCACAACCAAAATCCAAGGTTGTTGTTTGTCCGTCATTTCCAGCGTTATTGCCGGTGGGTGCGGTTTTGAAAAAAAGTAGGTATGATTTGGGGGCGCAGGATTTATCAATCGAAATAAAAGGTTCACAAACCGGGCAAGTGTGTCCAAAAGACTTAAAAGATCTTGGTTGTAAATATGTTATTGTCGGACATTCGGAAAGGCGGGCAATCGGGGAATCTGATTTGCAAATTAAGAAAAAGTTTACCAATGCTTTGGCACATAAACTTATTCCCATTTTGTGCGTTGGTGAAACTTTGGAAGAAAAAAAATCCGGTCAAGCAAAATCCATTGTCCGCAACCAGTTGACGGTCGTCTTAAAAAACCTACAAGCTACCAGCTACAAGCTAAAAGCTATCCATGTCGCCTACGAGCCCGTCTGGGCCATTGGCACCGGATGCGCGGCTAATCCGGAAGATGCTTGTGAAATGCATGCCTTTATAAAAGAGACCGTGACAAAATTAGTAGGACATGATATAATCATTCGCATCCTTTATGGTGGTTCGGTAACCGCAGAAAATGCGCAAAATTACCTAAAAGAAAAAGGAGTGGACGGTTTGCTCGTTGGGGGAGCGAGCACGAAATTAACGTTTGTGGATATTTTAAAAACGGCTTAGCTTATGATGTTAGAAATTTCAATTGCACTTCTTGTTTTATCAATTGTTATAATTGTTGCAGTGGTGTTTCGTCATCGAAGGGAGTTGTCAATTTTAAACGTGGATGCAATTCCGGAAGAACGCACTAAAAAAATTAAAAGCGATATAATTTCAAAACGCGTTGTTCGCGCGGCGAGTTCTTTTGGCAAATTTTTTAAAAAAGAATTTGAATGGGTTTTTTCATTTTTGGAAAAATCCAAAAAACAGTTTCGTCAAAAGTTGGGAGATTTGGAATTGTCTTATGAGCGAGCAAAAAGATTGTCGCTTGGTAGCCGCGGAAAACGAACGGCACAAATTGTCGGATTACTTCGCGAGGCGGAAGAGTTGTATGGACAAGAAAAATTAGAAGAAGCAGAAAAGAAATATGTTTCAGTAATCAGTTTGGATTCTAGAAATATCGATGCCTATGAAGGTTTGGGAGGGCTTTATTTAAGAATGAAGAATTATGCAGACGCGCGTGAAGCTTTTAGTTTTATTTTGAAAATGCGAAAAGAAGATGCAAGCGTAGAAACTTCTTTAGGTGAAGTTGCTTTGGCAGAAGAAAAACCGGAGTTAGCCTTGAAGCATTTTAAAAAAGCAATTGATCGTCGGCCGGGAAATCCAAAGTATCTTGACTTTTTTATTGAGACTGCTATAATTGTCGGGTCAAAAGATGATGCTTGGCGCGGGTTGCGTTTGATGAAAGAGACAAATCCGGAAAATACAAAGATTGTTGATTGGGAGCGGAGGATTAGGGAGCTTTAGTTAATTTTAAATTTTGAATTTTAAATTTTAAATGCTGGAAGTTCTCCTTCGAAATATGTAGTATTCTTAGGAGAACAAGAATTTTTAAAATTTAGTCATTTGAATTAAAATTTAAAATTTTGAATTTAAAATTGTTCTGTTTTTGTAAAATATTTTGCCGACGTAGCTCAGCCGGTAGAGCATTTCCATGGTAAGGAAAAGGTCCGCGGTTCAATTCCGCGCGTCGGCTCCACATAAATCAAAATAGTAGTGAGTCGTTGGTAGGTAGTGAGTAGTAAATTTCTATTCTTGCGTTCTCGAGAATGCAAGAATAGAGAAATGATTAAAAAATAAGCAGTTAAAATAAAAATTTTCTTTGAATTTGTTATCTTAAAATCTTAAGATTTTAAGATAAGGTTTTGAACATTAGAATTTGTTTCGAATTTCGACATTCGAATTTTTGATTTTTATTTTATTACGCGGGTAGGTACCGAAGCGGTCAAACGGGGCAGACTGTAAATCTGCTGGCATTGCCTTCCCTGGTTCGAATCCAGGCCTGCCCATAAAAACACATATCGTAAGATGTGTGTTTTTAAATTCCAAATCACAAGCACCAAATACCAAACAATACCAAAATTACAAACCACAAATCTAAAATTAAAATGTTCAAAACTATATTCTCATATTCTCAAGAATATGAGAATAAGAAACAATTATAATTTAAAAAAGTGTTTTAAATAGTCAGTATGTGGTGTTTTGGTGAAGATTTCTTGTTTCCTCGTCCCTTTGCTTCAGTGTTTTATTGCCCCAATGTTTTAGTGAAATAGTTTTGCCCATGACTATTGACAAAATTTAATTTTAGCAGTACCTTAATATTATGTGTTCTTTCCAAAGCCAAAGGAGGCTAAAATGGGAAAAAAAGGTTCCGAGCCGGCACGTATTCTAAAGGGTGATTTTGGGTCTGGCACTACACCTTCTGATTCAGAGGATAAGAAGCCAAAGCGCAGAGAAAATTCAGTTGTTACTGCTTTGTCTGAATTGACCCGTCTTGAAGAAGATCGTCTTCGTCAGGAAGCAGAGGATGAACGTAGATGTCTGGAAGATGCCAGACGTTTGAATGAAGATGCTGAGCGCCGGCTTCAAGAAGAAAAAGAACGTAAGCGCGAGGAAGCAGAAGTGCGGCGCAAAAAAGAGGTAGAAGAAGAACGCAAGCGCAAACAGGAAGAAGAAGTTCAGATTAAAGCAGAGGTTGAAAAAGCAAAGATCGCCGCTCAGCTGGAACTTGAAAAAGAACGTCTTCGTCTTGAGACAGAGAATGGTCCGAAGGGTTTTTCCAAGGCGTATGTAGTTCCGATTTTTCTTGTTCTCTTGTGCGCGGTTGGATTTTTTGGGTTCATGTTTTACCAAAAGTCTCGTGAACTTGAATCAACCAAGGCTGGCCTTGGTTTGAAAATTTCCGGTCTTAGCCACGATCTCGCGCGCGTTACAACCGAGCGCGATGCGGAAAAGAGTCGGGCTGAAATTGCCATGCAACAGCTTGATGGAATTGTGAAATTGAATGAACAAATTCGCAATATGCAAGCACAGCTTAATGCTGTTTCTAAGCCCGAGCTTCGTCGTGTTCGGCGAGTGGTGCAAAAGAATGATGCGAAAAAGCAAGAAGTCACCCCAGACTGGAGACAAAGGGGGACTATCGATCGTATGGACACAAATGATCCGCTCGGCGGTATTAAACAGTAAGTCCTTCAGAGAAGGTCTCGGACCTTCTCTTTTTTGTTGACAAGAAAGATGATTTAATATATAATTATTGACATGGTAAAAATTTAGTTAAAGACGTGGCGGGGGACAAGCCCCCGCCCTACCGGATACTAGAAATTGGATGTTTAGAAATTGGAAATTGGAAACGGATGTGGACAGACTTAAAATTAATTTCCAGTTTCAAATTTCTATAACTAATTTCCAATCTCCAAACAGCTAATTTCTCTTGTGGCGGGGGACAAGCCCCCGCCCTACACGTTCTTCGTTCGTAATGTTCGTAACCAGTTCGTAGTTCGTATAAAATGTATCCTAAATCCTAAATCCTAAATCCTAAATCCTAAATCCTAAATCCTAAATCCTAAATCCTAAATCCTAAATCCTTATTATCACGGGCGGTTAGCTCAGTTGGCTAGAGCATCTCGTTTACACCGAGAGGGTCATAGGTTCGAGTCCTATACCGCCCACCACATAAAAACAGCAGCTTGTCTGCTGTTTTTATGTGGGCCACGTGAACCCGCGAGGGTTTTTACGTGGCTAAAAATCCACGAATTTTCGTGGATTTTTGTTTTTTAGGGATTTTTAGTATTAGACTTGACAAATTTAGCAAAAAATGATACAAAGTAATGTAAATGTCCTTTCAAATATAAGAAACAAAAAGGAGGGAAAAATGGATGAATTCAAGGTTTTGGCAGTAAATCCAGAGGTTATTGTTAGTGATCAGACGATCCAGTTGACGCAAGAAATTCTTTGTTTGGCCGAGATGAGCGAGCTTGTCTCACCAATGTCTGGTGAGTTTTTTTTGCGGGATACAGTGGCTGGCACCATGGTTAAAGGATTTGTTACTCCAGAGCCGAGTGAAAAAAGAAGGATCAGCCGTTCTGTTTGCGTTCCGATTCAGGCGAATATTGAAGATGGTACAGTTGTACCTGGTAATACTACTTGTGGTACAGCACTAAAGCCAGGCGACCGCGCTTCATTGTTTGCTCTACTTTCAACCAAGACCGGCGCCCAGTTGATTATCTGGACTAATCAAGGCTGGATTATTTCTCCGGATGTCACGGTTGATTTCCAGACTGAACCAGGGAGTGCTGATGAAGCCGAAGCAATTCTTTTTGCGATCAAGGAAAAATATGGCCGTGAAGGGCTTCGTGGTTACAAGGGCGTGGTGCGGCTTTATAATCAAGGCGATCTCATGATCATCCAGGACGCTAAAAAATTCTTGGAAGATTTTTGCACTGCGGTTGATGCCACTCACGCGCACCGCGGTCGACTGGGTTTTAAACCGTTGTCAGACTCTTCTTTTGGCGGCGTGTTTCGGCATGATACGAGAGTTGTCGGCATGGTAGTGTTGCATAAAGATGGCACGATCAGTCCGTATATTTTGCCGGATTATCGTCGTGGTGGTTTGGGTATTGGACTTGTCAAGCTTTTGTGGGATCGTAAGAAGTCGGTTCTTGCTTTGAGAAAGAGCAATATTGAACGCTTCTACAAAGGTTGGGGCTTTGTTTCCACAGTAAGCAAACATCCGGAACATCTGGTTCAGCTTGACGCACCGACGCTCCATCCTGAACTTATTCTTCCGGCTTGCATGACAGTTCTCATTGCTCCTAATGCTGGAAAAGTTTTGGCTGGTGTTCGTTCGGGAGAGACTGAATTTTATCCCGGGCATTGGGGTCCTCCAGTACAGATTCGTCGTCCGCACAGAGTCAAAAAAGTAGATTTGCAAGATCTTGAAAGTTGTATCACTATCCCTGATAATTTGAAGCCGACAAAGATCAAAGAACTTTATGTTGGCATCAATGAATTCATCTTCAGGTTTGCCATTGGAATTTTTGAGATTCCGGAAAAGTATGAAGATGATTACTTGAATCGTGAGTGGTTTCCGCACAATTCTGAATATATTCGGTTTGCGTGGTTGTTTCTCAACGATGCTCTTACTCAGCGTCCAACCAACCCATTGACACGTTATATCTTAACTGACGTAATCTTGGGGTTGAGAAATAGAAAATAGTTATAGGATAGGCAAGGGAACTCCCTTGCCTATTTTTTATTAAGATTAAAGATTTAAGATTTAGGATTTAGGAAGATATGTGTTATACGAACTGGTTACGAACAATACGAACGAAGATTTTTAGGATTTAGGACGAGTTCCTTTCCCTCGAAGGGAGGGTGAAATAAATTAAAGTTATAACTTACAAACAAAAACCATGTAGCGTGGGGACTTACTTGCCACATTAATCCGCGGGGGTTTTTAAGTGGCACCCCGCCACAAGATTAAAGATAAAAGTATAGAAAAGATAAAAGAGAAATCATCAGCCAGAGGACCTCCCGCCTTTAGTGGAAAAAGACTTAATTTTAAAATTTTAAATTCCACCAAATTTTCTCTTTATTTGGTCATTTGAGCCAAGTCTTGCCATATTTTTATACCCGTGTTATAATCTGGCTATCCTAGATTTAGGCTGATATAGATTAGTTGATGAACCTCATCAAAGCGGATGCACAGTTTTTGATGAGGGAGAAAATTTGTCAACTGCTTGGCACGCAACAGCATGGATCAATTAATTTTTTAAAATTTACGCCGATGTAGCTCAGTTGGGCCACCATGCACGACAAAGCCAACTGCTTGGCTTTGGAGAGCATGAGGGCGGGTTTTCCGATGTTCCCGTGCCGGGTAACTCGGGGAACCGGAAAACCCGGGGAACCTCATCAAAGCGGATGCACTGTTTTTGATGAGGGAGGAAATTTGCCAAATGAAATGTTTTTTAAAATTTACGCCGATGTAGCTCAGTTGGCAGAGCAACGCTTTTGTAAAGCGTGGGTCGTGGGTTCGAGCCCCTCCATCGGCTTATGTGAAAACAGAGAAACAGAGAAACTGAGAAACTGAAGAACAAAGAAACAAAAGAATTGAAGAACTAAGAAACTGAAGAACAGAGAAACAGAGGAATGAATAACTAAATAAAGAAATAAATGGAAAAAGAAATAAAGAAATCAAAAAGTGGAGAGGCAAATACATTTTTTAGGTTTAGAGAGTTTCCTGTTTATAAAGAAAGTCGGCAATTTAGGCAACAAGTAAAACAGTTGTCAAAAGATAATTTTCCAAAAGAAGAAAATTATATTTTACGCCAACAGTTATGGCGTGCTCTTGATTCGATTTTATTAAATATTGCTGAAGGCTCTGATAAGCATTCTGATATAGATTTTAGCAGATTTCTTAATACTGCAGTTGGTTCGGTGGACGAGGCTGTTGCGTGTTTGGATGGTGCTTTTGATGATGGTTATATTACTGAAGAAGATTATAAAAATTATTCAAACCATGCAGAGAAAATAATTAGACAATTGAAAGCTTTTTTAGCAAAAGTTAGAAAAGACAATCGGCGTTTTTAAATTCTTTTGTTCTTCTGTTTCTTTGTTTCTCTGTTTTTAAGTTATTAATTATATGTCCCAAGAAAACCTAATAAAATTTGAGTGTACTGATTGTAAGCATATCAATTATCACTCAAAGAAAAATAAGAAGAAATTAAAAAACCGTCTTGAACTCAAGAAGTTTTGTAATTGGTGCCGCAAGCACGCGGTGCATAAGGAGACGAAGTAAAATTCCAAATCACAAGCACCAAATTACAAACCGACTCCGAAGGAGTCGTCCTGAACCGCTGTAACGAATATTCCTACGGGGGTGAAGGATCTCTGCGGTTTGTCAAATAACAAATTCAAAATTCAAAACAAAAATACCATCCTGAGCGAAGCGAAGGATCTCGCGAGATTATTCATCTAGTCAAGTAGGGCGGGGTCTTGTATCCCGCCAATGTCATTCCGAATTGTTGTAACGAATATTTTTACGAAAGTGAGGGATCTTTGCACCAGGTTTGTAATTTTGGTCATTTGAATTTTGGTATTGTTTGGAATTTGGATATTGTAATTTGTGATTTTTATTGATGCGACATGGGGGTGTAGTTCAGTGGTAGAATAGACGGCTCCAAACCGTTTGACGTGGGTTCGATTCCTACCACCCCTGCCAACAAAACAGCAACGTTTGTTGCTGTTTTGTTGTGCCACGTGAACCCGCGAGGGTTTTTACGTGGCCAAAGACCCGAGTTTATTCTCGGGTTTTTGAATTGAATGAAAAATCGTTTCAAAGCATTTTTTATTTTGTTGATTATGTGTTAAAATGATTAATATGAAAAATAATTTTATTTCAGCAGTCGTCAATATAATTATCCTTTGTGTTATTATTGTTGCTGTCAGCATCTATTTTATTTACGATTCAAATTTGGTAGGTTTAGTGATTTGTGGTTTGGGTTTACTTTGCCTTATTTCTTTAATTCCTTTCAGGGTATCAATAAAAACCATTTGGCCAGACATTGTTTTTGGATTGATTGATAATGGCATCTTGGCAATATTGGCAATTTTTGGTGGCGAAATCGCCGGAATCATCGGGGCGATAATTGGTGGTGTGGTCGGCAATGCGATAACCGATGGTATTGCTGGGATATTTGAAGGATATATAGCTGAAAAAATGAGAAAAAATAATATTTCTGACCAGCGGACGATGTTGGGTTCGGCTGTTGGTAAAATGGCAGGTTGCTTATTGGGTGCGGGGATGGTTTTAATTATTGCCAACTTGTTTAGTTTTTAAATTCGGAATATAAATAGTCATATCATCTTTTCCCTCAAACACAGTTCTAATGTTTTCTACTAGCCCTTGTTCGAAGACCCGAGTTTATTCTCGGGTTTTTGAATTTGGTAATTTTGTGGTAGGATGTATTTATGTGACTCAGCCTCGTGTAATTATGCATATAAATGCAGAATGTGAGTAACCTTCTTGACAGATATAAGTTATTGTGATATATTATAAATATAAAGTCGCCTGTGCCTGCCCTTCGGGGGAGTGTGCAGGACTTTTTGTTTTATGGTAAAATGCATATAGTACGCAAGTTCAGATTTTTATAGATGGAGGAAATTTTTATCATCTCGCCCTAAAGCCGTTAGGTATTCAGGCAGTAGATTTTGATTTTGATGCTTTTGCTTTATTTTTAGCTGATGGAAGAGTTATTTCAGAAAATGGAAAACGATATTATACTGGGACAGTACGAGAGAAAGTAGGAGATGAACGCAGTAAGGAAGCAATGGCGCGACAAGTAAAACTTTTTAATCAATTAAAGAAAACAAATTGGGAAATTAAAACCAGTAAACTTCGGGAACGTAAGGAGAAAGTTGTTATTGATAGCAGAGTTGTTGATTATAAAAAAATTCAGAATAAGGGTGTTCATGAGGTTATTTATCATACCTTTCGAGAGAAGGGTATTGATGTAAAGATTGCGACAGGTTTAATTGCCGGTGCTTTGGATAAAAAATATGACAGTGCCATTATTGTCAGTTCTGATACAGATTTGGTACCCATGATTGATTGGATAAGGTTTCGTTTAGAAAAGAAAATAGAATATATTGGTTTTTCTGTTCCCGCGAAGGCAGATGGCGAAGATGATGTAAAACCAACTCAATCACTCATCAGTCGCAGTGATGTACAGCGAGTGTTGGTTGAAAGTGATATTAGAAAGTTTCACAAGCCAAGTCAATCATCAATTTTATAATTTTTTATCGAAAAACATTATGAAAAAAATATTAGTTCCTCTGGTAATTTTAGGGTTAGTTTTGGTTCTGGTTGTTGCTTGGTTTGGTTACAAAAAATGGTTTAGTTCGGACAGAGTGATGACTGTTCAAGAGTGTAAAGAAGTTGGTGGCACGGCGGTGGCGGACACTGGAGAGGGAGTTAAGTTTCTTGAAACTGGTTGTGGTCCAAATGGAAAACAATTTGGAATTGTCCCTTTTGGACAGGAAGGTGGAATTTGTTGTGTGAGTAAATGATTTTCTAGAAGTAGTGCAAACATGGGTAGGGGGAATTAAGCAAATACTTCCTTATAAAAAGCAAGAGCATTAAATATGAAAAAACGAAAAAAAGTTTTTATAATCATCACAATCGCAATCATAGTTTTGTTGATAATAGCTTGGTTTGTGGATGGTTTTTTAATGAGGCAAATAGCTCCGGGAAGTGTGTGTGGATGGGTTTGTAAGAGGAACTTGCACATCTGGTTATATATGCGAGCTTGACGATCATCGTTCTGACTATGGTTATTGTGTTAAAAATGAGGAATATAAGCCGTAGCATTACTTTTTCCTTCGAACACAGTTCTAACGTCTTCTATCGTGCCCTGTTTAAAGACCCGAGTTTATTCTCGGGTTTTTGAATTTTTTTTGAAATGAAAAAGCCCCGTGTCAGATTGTTCCGAAGAACTTTCCGACACGGGGCGCGAGTCTCCTTCGTCATTGGCTAGTAGTCGTCGCTGGTAAAGCGCTGTTCTCTCGGCGATTGCATCTTGCCATCTTCGATGTGGGCGGGGGAGAAAGTCGTCAGGTTCTGCGTCACGGGGATATGGCAAATGATGTTGCCACCACAGCCGCCTTCTTTCTCTAGTTTCCAGCCTACTGCTTGTAGTGCCCAACCGAGTACACTTTCCAACCATTCGGGGACGGCATGGAAGATAAGCACGACCTCCTGTCCTGTCTCATAGGTACCAGGTCGATGGTTGGGGAGTTCGACTATGACAGCGATAGGTGGCAACTTGATTTTTTCCATGGTTTACTCCTCCTTTTATGTGATGTCTAACTCACTATAAGCTAGACATAATATAGTAGCATGGTTTACACA
>Ga0209211_10004237_pt1 | contig 22561 bp, 27 predicted proteins | sample RifGroA2_FD_183992 | JGI IMG/M metagenome (GOLD analysis project Ga0209211, IMG submission 183992) | Groundwater microbial communities from Rifle, Colorado, USA - Groundwater A2 (SPAdes) (version 2) | ecosystem: Environmental > Aquatic > Deep subsurface > Groundwater | place: Rifle, Colorado...
GCTTCTGCGCGTCAAAGCCCTCAACCTCATGACAACTCTTGGAATGCCCGACAGTTACATTGTTGCCTAGATCCTGGCTACGACGGGTGAAAACCGTCGCGGACAGGAATTATTCAACAAAGCCATTTTCAATTATCAATTTTCAAATAAAGCCCGAAATGCAATAATTTTAGAAATTAAAAATTGATTGAAAATTGTAAATTGATAATTGAAAATTACTTTAAAAATCCTTCTTGAGCGTTTCGCCTTCTTTCAACTTTGGTGTCCGATTCCACGGTGCCGTCTTTAAGCCGGATGATGCGGTTCGCGTGCTCGGCGGTGTATGTTTCGTGGGTAATGAGAATAATTGTGTGTCCGCGCGCGTGGAGCGTCTCCAGTATCTCCATGATTGCCTGTCCAGATTTGGAATCGAGATTCCCCGTTGGCTCATCCGCGAAAATCACCTTGGGTTCGGTAACAAGAGCGCGGGCAATTGCGACGCGCTGTTTTTCTCCGCCAGAAAGACGCACGGCAGGATAATCTTTTCTATGCGACAGACGTACCGCCTCTACCGCCCTCTCTCCTTTCATTCGCCATTCGCTCTCCGGCGTATCTCCATAGTGAAGGGGAAGCATCACATTTTGGAGTACCGAGAAATGCGGTAGGAGGTTGAATGACTGAAACACGAATCCCAGTTTTTTATTTCTAATCTCGGCAAGTTTGTCATCTGGGAGGTTTGATAGTTTCTCTCCAGAAAACCGGTATTCTCCTCCTGATTCTCTGTCAAGAAATCCAAGAATATGAAGCAGGGTGGATTTGCCCGACCCGCTTGGCCCCATTATCGCCACAAATTCTCCTTCCTGTATGGTAAGCGTGACGCCGCGGAGCGCCTCGGTTTCAACGCCGCTTTCGTCCCGATAGGTTTTTGAGAGGTTTTTGGTTTCTATGAGAGAAGACATAAAGATAAAATCCCAAATCACAAGCACCAAATCCCAAACAAATTCCAAACCACAAATTTCAAATTACAGACAAGAGCACTTCGTTTGTAGATTTCATGCTTTGGATATTTGGTATTGTTTGTAATTTGGTGTTTAGGTATTGGGATTTCATTTTTGCTGCTCCTGCACAAAAATGGCGTCTCCTTCTTTAAGTCCTTCCACGATTTCCACTTCTCTGCTCCCGCTCCTCGCGCCGGTTTTTACCACTGCCGTCTCAACCACTCCATCCACACGCACTTTCTGAACAGAAGCTGTACCGTCTTTTGCTTGTACTGCGCCAGAAGGAATGACCAAGACATCTTTTTTCACGACGATTCGGAGCGTGATATCGGCGGTCAGCCCGGAGCGGAAATTTTGTTCCTGCCTCTCAAGAGTGAATGTCGTTTTATATGTCGGCACGCCTTCTATCTCGGTTGAGGCGGACTCAATCTGCGCGACGCGTGCGGGGAAAACTACCGAATCACCGTACGCGTCAAGCGTCGCCTCTGCCGGCATTCCTGTCTCTAGCTTCGTTACGTCCGCTTCCGGCACGTTCGCTTCTATAACAAATCCATTTGTTCCGAGGAAGGCCATGATTGTTTCTCCAGCTTGTATCGTTTCTCCAACCTCCGCGTGCTTTGACGAAACTTGTCCACGAAACGGCGCTCGAAGTAGTGTTTTTCCCAAAGACGCCTGCGCGACAAGGAGGTTCGCCTTTACCTTTTCGAGCTCATGCCGTGCTCCCGCGACAGTTTCCGGAGTCGCTTGCGCGCGAGAAAACAGAAGCGCCATTCTCGCTCGCTCAAATTCGGCCTCTCCGTCTCTAAGAGCGTTCTGCTGATTCTGTACGGAAGAAATTGCGTTCGTGAGTGCGCTTCTCGCGGAGGTAACGCGCGAGCGGAAGTCCGCGAGCGTGGCCGCGTCGAGGGTGCTATCGTCCCTTAGCGTAAGTCCGAGAACGATAAACAAGTCCTGCGCAACACGAAGTTCCTTCAAGGCATCTTCAAGCGCCGATATAGAAGCAGAGCCGCTTTGCAGAATATTTTGTAAGCTGTTCACGCTATTTCCCGCGCTTTGGCGTTTTCGCTCGGCATCATACGCCTCCTGCGTGCCTGTTCTATATGTCAGGCGTGGAGAAGATGTATTGTCATTCGAGAATAGAGGGTCCGCGTATCTGTTAATAGATTCTTCGGCGGCGCTATACGCGTCTGACAGCGCCGAAAAAGTTTTATTCTTGCTGTTCTGGAACGACACCTCTGCCTTATGCGCTTCCGCCTCTTTCAACTGGATTTCCTCCGCTCTAGTTCCTTGAAGAATTTTCGCGAGACTCGCTTCCGATATTGCCACGAGAGCTTTGCTTTCCTCGACATGCGCGTACTCAGAATCGTTCTGCAAAGACGCGATAACGGCGCCGCTTTCCACGATAGCGCCGACAGGGAAAGGCAAAGATTTTATGGTCCCGCCGCGATCAAACGAAAGCAAAACGTTACGCGCTGCCTTCACAACGCCGGTAATAAAAACTTCTTGCGTAATATCACCTCTGTAGACTGTGACAACTTCTCCCGCTGGAGAAGTTCCGCCGAGCGTGACGAAATAGGTCGTTATAAGACCAGCGATGATAATTGTTCCTATGTAGATTGGCGGTTGTTTGATGTATGAAAACATTTTGTGGGGCGTTTTTAACACAGAAGAATTAAGCCGTTTCAGCCAATTTAAAGGGGCTACACCATACCACATCTCACAGTTCATGGAAAGGGGCTCCAAGTGTTGCAATTTTTCAAGGCGGTATTACTATTGCGAATAGCATAGACTTTTAATTATTAACCATTAACTTTTAACTATAGAATCCCGTTAGAAGTCGCCCGAGATTGAGTGCGGCGATATGTATACGGGATGTAATGTAAATTCTACCGAAGTGCCAAGTGGGCTATAAGGTAGACTTCTAATTGGATGGAACCAGAAACACAAACACAGGGGACTGAATCTAACGGCTCTTCCGTCGCGAAGACCGCCGTTTGGCTCGTTCTTCTTATCATTGTCGTTGGCGGACTCATCTTCTACGGCAGTAAAAAAAGCGGCGAGGAAGAAGCGGCCCCAAAAGAGCCGATTAAAATCGGATTTATAGGGCCTTTGACGGGCGATGCGGCAAATATGGGACAAAACGCGCAAGCCGCCGTGGCAATCGCAGTTGCGGAAGTAAACACTGCCGGCGGCATTAACGGCAGGATGCTTGAAGTCATCTACGAGGATGGAAAATGCAACGGCAAGGACGCGGCAAATGCTGCGAATAAACTCATCAATATAGACAAAGTTCCAGTGATTTTGGGCGGAGCTTGTTCTGGTGAGACATCTGCATTCACTGGTGCGGCGGAGCAGGCAAAAGTAACGGTACTCTCGTATTGTTCGTCAGCGCCCACAATTACGCAGGCTGGTGACTATATCTTTCGCAACTATCCTTCTGATCTGTATCAGGGGGCATTTGGTGCCGATTATATCTATACCACACTTGGCAAGAAAAAAGTCGCGATACTTTATGTAAAATCGGATTGGGGTGTTGGTATCAAAGATGTATTTCTGGAGAAATACAAGGCGCTTGGTGGTACCATCGTTGCTGAAGAAGGATATGAACAAACTGCTCGAGATTTACGCACCAATCTTACGAAGATTAAATCAGCCAATCCTGAAGCAGTGTATTTCCTCGGCTACACCGAGGCGTCAATTCCAGGTCTTAAACAAGCAAAAGAACTCGGTTTGAAAGCGATACTATTCGGAGGCGATGCATGGGATGACTCAAAGATTTGGACAGAAGTAGGGGAAGCGGGAGAAGGCGCGATGTATTCAGTGGTATCCGCTCCGCTTAACGACAAGTTCAAGACGGATATGAAGGCGAAAGTGGGGAGCGATGAAATCGCAGTCTGTACTCCTACTGCCTATGACGCTTTGAAAATTCTCGCATCGGTGCTTGGCAAAGTGGAAGCAACCGGTGAAGCGATTAAAAATGAACTGTATCGAACGGTCTATACCGGAGGAGTGTCAGCGGCGGAAGTTAAGTTTGACGCGAACGGAGATATGGTTGGAGCAAACTACGCGGTGAAAACGGTCAAAACCGGAAAAGCCGAAGTAGTGCAATAGGAACAAATTATCAAACCCGTCCCGACGAGAAATCGGGGCGGGTTTGCGTTTGGCTACACACGCCAGAAATGCTACAGTTTTCTTCACCCTCTAAACTTTTTACCTACACATTATGCAGTACATATACGTGTTGCAAAGCAAGGCTGACGGTAACTTCTATATCGGCTACACTCAAGATTTGCGAGAACGGCTTAGACTGCATAATGCGAAAAAAATTGCTGCGACAAAACGGCGAACACCATTTATACTATTATACTACGAGGCGTATATAGACAAAAAAGACGCCTTCGTACGCGAACAGTATATGAAAACACAATGGGGGCACAACTATATAAGAAAAACCTTGAGCAATTTTTTTAATAGGTAAAAAGTTTCTAGGGTACATGGACATCGTCCCCCAACTCATTGCGAACTCCCTCATTGCCGGCTCAATTTACGCAATCCTCACGCTCGGCTTCAATCTCACCTATGCGAGCGCGAAGTTTATTGACATGGGGTTTGGTGTTATGACCGCCATCGGCGGGTATACGGTATTTTATGTTTCAAAAACGCTTGGCGCACCGCTTTGGCTAGGCCTCATTGCCGGAATCTTACTCTCCGGATTCGTGAGTTTTCTCGCGTATACCTTTATCTACAAACCGCTTCGCGCGCGAAAGTCTTCGGGTGCGGTTTTGCTTATCGCCTCGCTCGGCACGCTTACCGCCGTTCAGGCGGTCATCGCGATTCTCTTCACGAGCCAGTTTCAGACGCTTTCTGGGCTTCTCCACGGAAACAGGGTATTTGAACTTTTCGGCGCGGCATTTACGGCGGTGCAGCTTTCCATTTTTTGCGTCGGCGTTCTACTGTTCTTGTTGCTCGCTTTTCTTCTCAAGAAAACTCTTTTCGGCAAGGCGACCGTGGCAATTGGTGATGATGAAGAGGTGGCAAAAATTGTCGGTATTGATACTGACCGCGCCATGGGTCGGCTCTTTTTTCTCTCCGGCGCCATAGGCGGACTTGCCGGCATTCTCATCGGGTTTGACACGGGGATTGAGCCCATCATGGGGCTCCCGTGGCTTCTCGCGGCGGTTGTCGCGGCAATTATAGGCGGCATCGGCAATATCTACGGGGGCATCGCGGGGGCGTTTCTCCTCGCCTTCGCCGAGAACTTCGGCATTTGGAAAATCGCCGGGGAGTGGAAAGCAGCCATTGCGTTTGGCTTACTCATTATCTTTTTGATGTGGAGACCGCAGGGAATATTCAAAAGATGAAATCACAAATTACAAGCACCAAATTACAAACAATTACGAAATTCAAATGACCGAACAAGATAAGAAACCTTATGACCTAGAAGAACGAACCGAAAAGTTTGCGTTTCGGTGTCGCGATTTTGTCAAAAATTTGCCGAAGAATATTTCAAATATAGAATACGGAAAGCAATTAATTCGTTCCTCGGCTTCTCAAGCGGCGAATTATATTGAAGCAAACGAGGCATTAAGCAAAAAAGACTTCAGTCACCGCATTCGTATTTGTCGGAAAGAGGCAAAGGAGAGTTGTTTATGGTTACGACTGTGCGATATCGGTACTGACAGCCAGCTTTCTGCAGAACGAGAAAGATTGCTCGCTGAGGCGGTTGAGTTACGCAAAATATTTAACGCGATTCTTAACAAGAGTTTGTAATTTCTTTTTTTTCGGTATTGTGGTTTGTTTGTGGTTTGGAATTTGTAATTTGTGATTTAAGAATGGAATACTTGATTCACCTCGCCATTTTGGTCTCCATCTACGCCATACTCGCGCTCTCTTTGAACCTGGCCGTAGGGTACGCCGGCATCCTCTCGGTGACCCACGCCGCATTTTTCGGGATTGGAGCGTACGCTACCGCGATTCTTTCCACGCGCTATGATGTCAATTTCTTTCTCGCGCTCGTGGTCGGAGCGGCGCTTACCGCAGTGGCGAGCTTCCTTATCGGCGCGGTACTCTCAAGGTTCCGCGGGGACTTTGTCGCGCTTGGTTCCGTCGGTTTCAATATGATTGTCTGGAGCATCCTTCTCAACTGGCAAGAGCTTACGCGAGGGCCATTGGGTATTCCGGGCATCGGGAGACCAGAATTAGGAATATGGAATATAGAATATAGCTTTTCATCCAATTTCTCATTTTTGTTGCTTGCCTTGTGTTTCTTACTTCTCGTGTACCTCGCCGCCCGATTCATTGAACGCTCATCCTTTGGAAGAGTGCTCAAGGCGATTCGCGAAGACGAGGAGGCCTTGGAAGTTTTCGGCTACAAAGCACTACACTACAAGCTCGCAATTTTCACAATTGGCGCAATGCTTGCTTCCGTTGCGGGGGCGCTCTTTGCCGCATACATCACCTTTATTGACCCTTCAACATTCACGATAAACGAATCCATCTTTATCCTCTCGGCAATAATCCTCGGCGGACTGGCGTCAAATAAGGGCGCCGTCATCGGCGCGGTGGTACTCATTTTACTTCCCGAGCTCCTCCGCTTCGTCGGTTTTCCATCTGACATCGCCGCACAAACACGGCAGGCGGTGTATGGACTCATGCTTATTGTGCTCATGTTATATCGCCCGCAAGGTTTGGTCGGCGAGTATAAATTATGATTTTGCAAACCCAACATCTCTATAAACATTTTGACGGTGTGAAGGCCGTTGACCATCTTTCGATTTCGTTTGAAAAAGGGAAGATTACGGGAGTGATTGGGCCAAACGGGTCGGGGAAAAGCACGCTCATTAATCTCCTCACTGGTTTCATTCCATTCGATTCGGGAGAAGTCATCATTGCCCATACGCACCACTTTACTAAAGTAAAGTGCAGCGATGTAGCGGGATATGGATTGACGCGCACGTTTCAAGATGTGCGGCTTTTCGAGCAGATGCCGGTTTTGGATAATGTGCTGGTGGTGTTAACCGAGAGGAGCGTGTTTGGGGCGCTATTTGAAAAGCACGGCAAATTTCACCTCGCGAAAGCGGAAGAGGTGCTCACCCGCGTAGGACTCTTTGAGAAAAGGCACGCGCTTGCGCGCAATCTTTCGTATGGCCAGCGCAAACTCTTGGAAATCGCGCGCGTACTTGCGATGAATCCCGAGGTTATCTTCTTTGATGAACCGTTCGCAGGTCTCTTTCCTGAAATGCGGAAAGTGGTAGTATCGGTGATGCAGGAATTGAAGCGGCAAGGCAAAACGCAGATTTTGGTGGAGCACAATATGGAGCTTATCCGAGAGCTTTCTGACCGTTGTGTAGTGCTGGATTCCGGGGAACTTCTTGCGGAAGGAGAGCCGAGCCATGTGTTAGCAAAAAGAGAGGTGATAGAAGCATATCTTGGCGAATAAGAATTCGCCGAAAATCCCAAATCACAAGCACCAAAATCCAAACAAAGCGCAATTTGTTAAAACATAAACAAAGAAATGTTTGTAAAGTTTGGAATGTTTGTATTTTTGTTTGGCGTTTTGGGTTCTTGTGTTTTGTGTAGTTTAATTAACATTAATTCTTGATATATGGAACCTCAAGCTGAATCAAAAACAAACAAACCCCGTGTAACACTCTGGGTTATCGTGCTTGTGCTGATTGTCGCGGGCGGATTCGCTCTTTTTAAGCAAGAACGAGAAGATGAGGCGATAAAGATTGGTGTAATTATTCCACTTACAGGTAGTCTTGCGAAAGTTGGTGAGGATGTGCGAGCCGCACTTCAAATTGCGGAGGCCCTGCTTGATTCGCAAGACGCGATTGAGCTTATCTTTGAAGATGATGCGTTTTTGCCGGAAAAATCGGTAAGCGCGTTTCAGAAATTAACCTCTGTAGACGGCGTTGATGCCGTTATTGGTCCTTTGAATGGAAGCGCCATTGAAGCTGTCCGTCCTCTCGCGCTCGAGAAAAAAATTGTCGCGTTTACACCATGGGGCGCAGGCAACCGCATTGGTGGATATACCATTAAGAATTCTGTAGAGGCGGACGAAGAGGCGCATGCAATTGCAGAATTAGCAACCTCACAATTTCAACTGAAACGGCTTGCGATTTTATATCTCAAAAATGAATGGGGCTTAACACACGCACGCGCGTTTGAAACGGCGCTCAAAACAGAAAATGTGGAACTCATCGCAAGCGAGCCTTTTGATTTTGGAACAACGGACTATCGGACGCAACTCACTAAAATTAAAGCCGCGCGTCCTGATGGGCTCTTTATTGTAAACAATGGTGCTGCAGTTGGAATTGTTGCAAAACAGGCGCGACAACTCGGAATCGCCGCGCAATTATTCGGGCAATACGCCACGGAGTCATCTGACCTCATTGCAAGCGGAGGGATGGACCTTGAAGGACTTATCTACTCGTTTCCGATAGATGAATCGAATCTATCAGACACACAGAAACAGTTTGTGGCCGATTTTGAGGCAAAAGCGGGGGGCAAGCCGCAAGTTGCCGCGTACAATGCCTATGATATTTACGCCATTTTGCGCAGTGTCTTTAAGAAGTGCGGGCGTAACAACAGTCTGTGTGTACGAGACTATATTCTTGGGTTGAAGGAGTATGTCGGTTTAGGAGGCATCATAAGTTTTGCAGAGCAGAAATTACATCGTGAATTTCACTTTAAAACTATCAGGGAAGGCCAATTCATGCCGCTTGCCGAATAGCTAAGACACCCTGGCTCCACTTTACCAGAGTAAAGAGGAGCTGAAAGGGGGGAATATGCAAAAACCATGAAAGAGACATTATTAAAAGTTAAAGATGCTCATGTTCATTATGGCGGGGTGAAAGCGCTGGACGGGGCGAGTGTGTCGCTTGATGAAGGCGAGATTGTGGCGCTCATGGGGCCGAATGGAGCGGGGAAGTCAACGATACTGAAGACTATTTTTGGGCTCGCGGAACTATCGCACGGCAAGGTACTCTGGCATGAACGCTCTATCAAACCAGTGCCACATGAAATGGTCGCGGAAGACATCGCGTTCGTACCGCAGGGCAGACGCGTGTTTCGGCACCTTACGGTGCGTGAAAATCTTGAGATAGGCGGATTCATCGTTCATAACCGCAAACTCCTTCAGGAAAGGATAGATGAAGTGCTCGAATTCTTTCCCGCGCTCAAAGCGAAGATCAACGCAAAGTCCGCGACGCTTAGTGGCGGGCAACAGCAGATGCTTGCGATTGCGCGGGCGCTTGTTACGCGCCCGAATGTGCTTCTCTTGGATGAGCCATCGCTCGGACTCGCTCCGAAAATCGTCAAAGAAGTATTCGCGAAGATAAAAGAAATCAACGCGCGACACAGGACGGCCATCTTTGTCGTCGAGCATAACTTGAAATCGCTTTTGCACATCGTGAATCGGGCGTATGTGCTCGATAAGGGAGCAGTGGTGGCGGAAGGGAAGCCAGACGACATAATTAAGAGCGGGATACTTGAGAGAGTGTTCCTTGGGAAAGTCTAATTATGTACCAATCAACCAATCTGGTACTAATCTACCAATACCAACTAATCCGACCCGACTTCTTCTCATTTGCAGGTATCCGCCCGGATGAATGGGAATTCATCCATTCGGACGGGTTCGCAGATTGGTACTTAATTTGTTATTATATCGGCTATGTCAAAAACAATTTGGATTATCATTGTTATAACGCTTCTCATTTTAGGAGGCTGGGGCATCGTTGCACTCACCAAGGGAAGCACTCCGCAGAGTCCTGATAAGAGTGTATTTTATGAAGCCCAGAGCAGAGACCATATCGAAGTCGGTGCGGAGCATCCTGAATATAATTCCAATCCTCCTTCAGGAGGCTGGCACTATACGGTAACCGCCAAAAAGAAGTATTACGAAGAGCCGATTCTAGATGGATACGCGCTCCACAATCTGGAACACGGAGATGTTTGGATAACCTATAATCCGCGTGTCCCACAAGAGGTGAAAGACGAACTCAAGAAATTCGCTTTTTCAAAGGTGCTTATCAGTCCCCGCGAGGAGAATGAAACGGATATCGCGCTCGTAGCGTGGGAGCGAGTGGACGGGTTTAATCTAGAGGACGGGAAAATTCCCGAAACGCGTATTCGCGACTTTATAAACCGATATCGAAATCAAGGTCCAGAAAAGATGCCGCTTGGGGCGATAGAAGCCACCTTTAACTAGTAACATAGCGTAGAGCGTTTAGCGTTTAGTAACTAACCGCTAACCGCTAACCGCTAACCGCTATGCTTTTGCTAGATGGAAAAAAAGTAAGGAGCGAGATTGCAGAAAGACTTCGCGAAAGAATCGCGAAGTTTTCGTCTTCCCCTGTGCTCGCCATCATTCAGGCGGGCGGACGAGAGGAATCAAACGCCTATATCGCCCGCAAAAAAGCATTTGGGGAGTCCATTGGGGCTAAGGTATTGCACATTCGTCTTCCAGAATCGGTGTCCGAGGACGAGTTGATTGAGCGCATAAAAGCATTGAATATCGACGCTAATGTGCACGGCATCATTCTTCAGCTACCGCTTCCGGAGGGGTATTCGAAACAGCGCATCATTGACAGGATCCTTCCAGAGAAGGATGTGGATGGGCTTACATTCGCGCAGAGCGCTCGCCGCGCAAAAGGTGAAAAAGAGGCAATGACGCCGGCAACGGCGCGAGGTATCGTTCTACTTCTAGAATTCTACAACATTTCCATCTCGGGGAAGAAAGTTGCGGTGCTAGGACGCTCCGCACTTGTCGGCGCACCGACGGCCGAGGCGCTTTCTTCTGCCGGAGCAAAGGTCACCGTTTGTCACAGTAAAACGGTAAATACGAAAGAAATTACCCGCGCGAGCGATGTCATTGTGGTTGCCATTGGAAAGCCAAAGCTCATCGGCCGAGAGTACTTTAGGGAGGACAAGACACAAACGGTGATTGATGTCGGAATTACGGCTGTAAGGGGGAGCGGGATTACGCGTCTTCAAGAAGAGATTCCAAGCCGGCAATTGGCGGGTGACGTGGATTTTGAGGCAGTTAAAGACATGGTTGCGGCGATTTCTCCGGTTCCCGGCGGGGTTGGGCCAATGACTGTAGCCGCACTCTTTGAGAACGTAGTTGAAGCTTTTGAAAAACAGATGTAACATTGTAAGCCGGTTGCAGTCTTATTATCGGGCATTATCAATTAATTTAATCGGTTGAGCGATTACCCCAATAGCAGTCCGCTTGAGGCGGGCACAGCGGGGTGGCGATCGTAGAATATAACGGAGCGCAGCGAAGTATATGTTCTTGACCCTGTTAAATCCCAGCCGGAAGCTGGAAATCCGCCCGCGGCGGATTATTTAACAGGGTGGCGATTTTTTTAACATCTCATCTTCGCTATACTCGATTCGATTAACAAAATCAGCTATGTTTGAAGACCAAAAAATCAAGAAAAGTGTCATTATCACGCTCGCGCTCCTGTCACTCTTTCTTCTTGCGGAAACGGTCGGAGAGGTCAAGTCGTATCGGTATATAGGCTCGTACCCCTCTTCACCAAGCTCCATTAACGTGTCCGGCAAAGGTGAAGTCGTCGGCATTCCCGACATCGCGACCTTTTCTTTCAGCGTGACAGAAGAATCACTTGTAGTCAGCGAAGCACAGACCGAATCGGCGAGAAAAGTGAACGCCATTCTTGATTATCTGAAGCAAAACGGTGTTGCGGAGAAGGATATCAAGACATCCGGGTATAACATCTATCCCCGATACGAGTATCCGGCAATTTCGTCCGCCTACTATCCGGTTCCTCCTTCAGGCAAGCAGACATTGGCCGCATATGTGGTTACCCAAAGTGTCGCGGTAAAGATTCGAGACCTCGGCAGTGCCGGGAAGCTTCTTGGCGGCATTGGCGAACTTGGAGCAACGGATATTTCCGGCCTTTCTTTTGACTTTGACAAACGCGATGAGCTCATAAAGGAAGCTCGCGACAAAGCGATAAAAGAGGCACGGGAAGAGGCGGCGAAACTTGCAAAGGCGCTCGGCGTCCAGTTGGTTCGCATCACAAGCTACAGCGAAGGCGGGTATTATCCAATGTACGGCAAGACCATGATGGCGGAAGCGTATGGCCGCGGCGGCGACATGGCGGTTGCGCCCGAGATTCCGGTCGGCGAGGATAAAATCACCTCCAACGTGACGATTATGTACGAGGTGAAGTGACACAAAATAAAGAGCGAACGCGACTATATTTTGTGTCATCCCCGCGCCGGCGGGGATCCAGTAAGTAGAAAGCAGAAAAAACAAAGAGCACCCCCGCCCTAGCCAAAAGCCGGGGGAGGGTTCTTGACGTGCTAGATAATTCAATGTTATCTTTCAGTCGAACGAACAGCAGCACATTTCACAGAAAGGTTTCGTATGCTCACACGAGAACGCGAAGAAGAAATTGCCGAAGTCCTTAAGGGGTATCGCATACAGGCGGGTAGAGACGCGCTACTGGCGCTCGAGATGCAGTTTATGGTTTTAAACGTCGCAGGTTCGTGCTTAGAATCTGGAGTGTATGAAATCCCAGACGTTGCCAAGCAGATTGTGAATCACCCTGAATCAGTTCTCCCGCCACAACTTGCATCTCTTGTCACATTTAAGGAGCTCCAAGAATTCTTTGACAGTTTCTACTATGACCTCCACCTCGATGAAATCCACGACACTGAACTTAGGTGGTCGGAGAACATGGGGAACTTTTGAAAAAGTCCTGCGGCATAGGCGGTCAGCATCTGTTGACCGCTTTTTTGTTGACATTTTAGGGGCTTTAGAGTATGTTATTTACATGTAGCCCCGCGAGGGGTTTTAATTTGGGAAGCTGTCAGGTTCTAGCTTTTCGCTTCTGGGGAAATCCTAGGCGGGCAGTTAGCATTTGAAAGCCAACAGCTATGAAATTGATTGACTATCTTAAAGAGACTCGGGCGGAACTCAAGCATGTGGCGTGGCCGTCGCGAAAGCAGGCGATAGTCTATACCGCTGTTGTTATCGCCATCTCGCTTCTTACCGCGGCGTACCTCGGCGCGTTTGATTACATCTTTACGTCGCTTCTGAAACTCATCATATAATATCGAATACCTAATTTCGAATTTCGAAAAAGTTAGAATATTCAATATTGAAACTTTTAAGTATTTTTCGATATTAGATATTCGAGATTCGATATTTCAAGACTATGAGCAAACAAAAGATACAAGAAGGACGAAATTGGTACGCCATTCATACCTACGCGGGGTATGAAAACGCGGTGTCGCGCAATCTGAAACAGCGCATTGAATCTCTCGGAATGGAGGACAAGATTTTTGCAGTTGTTGTTCCGACAGAAAAGAAAATCAAAATCAAGGGAGGCAAACGGGTCGAGGAAGAGGAAAAGATCTATCCCGGCTATGTTCTTGTTGATATGGTCGTCACAGATGATTCATGGTATGTGGTGCGAAATACTCCGCGAGTAACGGGCTTTGTCGGGTCGGGAGTATTCCCTGTGCCGCTTCACAAAGCAGAAGTGGAAGATTTGTTCAAGCGCATGAGTTCTGATAAAGTGGTTCACAATATTGAACTTGACACAGATGACACTGTAGTTATCATTGACGGTCCGTTCAAAGACCTTGAGGGCAAAGTCGGAGAAGTTGACGTAGAGCGCGGGAAAGTAAAAGTTTTGGTGTCCATGTTCGGCCGAGAAACACCTGTCGAGCTAGACTTCTTGCAAGTAAAGAAGCTCTAGCTCGAAAATCCGAAGCACGAAATCCAAGATCCGAAACAAATCCCAAGCACAAAATTTAAAATCATAAACAATGCAGAATCTGTTTGACTATTTGAATTTATAATTTAAGATTTGTTTCGAATTTCGATATTCGGATTTAGGATTTACATAACAACTATGGCTAAGAAACCTGTTCGCAAGTTGAAATTAACTATTATGGGCGGTGCGGCAAATCCCGCTCCGCCAATTGGTCCCGCGCTCGGTCAGGCGAAGGTGAATATCGGCGAGTTCGTGAAGCGCTTCAACGACGGCACGCAGAAAATGAAAGGGGAGCTCGTGCCTGTGGTCGTGTCCATCTACGAGGACCGTACATTCGACATGATTTTCAAGTCTCCGCCGGCAACCAACTTGCTTTTGAAAGCCGCAGGCAAGGAAAAAGGTTCCGGCAAACCGCCGGCGCAAAAGACAGGGACGATTAGCAAAGCGAAACTTCGCGAAATTGCAGAAAAGAAACTCAAAGACCTCAATGCCAATAACGTTGAAGCCGCAATGAAGATTTTGGAAGGCAGCGCGCGTTCGATGGGGATAGATGTGAAATAAGAAGTTAGTAGTAAGTAGCTAGTAGTAAGTAGCTAACAAAAACCGTCCAGACTAGAGTCGGGACAGTTTTTGTTAGCGTTCAAGGTTTATCCAGGCATACTTCAATCCCGTTTTCTCATCAACTCGTTCTTCGCGGAATGTTTCTTTGGTGAAATTCTGGCGCCAGTCGGGGAAGAAGACATCACCCTGTGCGTCGCTTTCAATAATGGTGAGATAAAGTTTGTCGGTGTAGGGGAGTGCTTGTTTGTATATATCACCCCCGCCAATTACAAAGATTTCTCCAGAACCTTCAAGGTTGAACCTTAAGTCGGAAGAAAGGTTCAACCTTTCCGCCTTCTCGGCTTTTTTTATCGCTTCTTCCAGAGAAACGGCATATGTAACCCCTTCCGATTTCCCAATGTCACACCTTTTTCCTGATCCAAGGTTCAACCTTAAGAGGCCAGGATTTCGGGTCACGACAAAGTTGGTGCGTTCCGGCAAAGGATGGCCGATACTTTCGTAGGTTTTTCGTCCCATAATAACCGGGTGGCCAAGGGTCAGGCGCTTGAAGCGCTTGAGGTCGTCCGAGATATGGAACAGCAACTTCCCACCGCTCCCAATAGCGGCGTCTTTCTTGGTGACGGCAACAACGATGCTGATTCGCGACTTATTCATTTCTCCTTATCCAACACATTTTTTATATGGCGCACATACTCTGTATAATCCCCGATATTTTGCCTGATGTCGTTTAACATTCTGTCAACATCCATTTTCTCATACCGGTGGACGATACCGTTTCGCAGTCCAACCGACACGCCTATTTTTTCCGCGAATTGAAGCGGGAGCACCAACCTCTGCCCGAGAATAGTGAACGAACCGCGGTAATCATCCGGCAGTTCAAAGTTCTTTTCTGCAATGATATGCGAATTAATATCGCAGGCCTCGTCCACGATGAGTTGAAAAATGCGCTCCACATTGCGGAGTTTTTCCTTATTCGTTTTCAGCGTGTGGTTGTCATACGCCAAAAACGGCATGAGCTCGTCAAGGTACTCGCTTATCCGCGTCAGTTTTTTTGACACCGTTTCTTTATCCACCATGTTTTTGGAGGAAATGCTCGAGACGCGGCCTTTCCATTTTCCGCAAGGGAGCGGTTTCCACATAGCGTCTAAGCGCACGCACCTTGAGTTTGATAAATTCACCGGCGTGCGCTTCATAGAGAAGTCTTCCTTGGCTCGCGACGCGAAAAAGGAGCAGAGGAGAAACGCTATTCAAATTAACCGCTTCAATATCCCGCCGTCTGAAAATAGGCGCCAGTTCTTGCTCCAACTGATATGTGTTTTGGTAATCCAAATCACTCTCGGCAATGACACCGATGTCAATATCGCTTTTTGGGTGCGTCTTGCCGGTCGCCTGTGAACCAAACAGCACCACGAGCGAAAGCCCGTATTTTCGCGCCAGTGTTACGATTTCTTGTTTTTGCGTTTCAGTGATTTCCATAGCGTGGAGTATACCAGATAACATTTCCATTCGCCATCCGAATTTTCAAACTATCATAAGCCATGGTAAGATGCTTTCGGACAGAACGTAGGGCACTCCCGCTCTATTTCGACTGTTCATTGGTAAACTCGAATAAAGAAAGGCTGGTCATGACAACAGTGATCGGTAATGTTTCGGATGAGAAAACATTTGGAGCACTTTCAGATGTGTGCTTCAAAATCGGGAAAGGAGTGATTACTCCCGCACAGGTCAAACGGTTTGCGAACAAACAAAACCCCTTTGCGGTCGAAACAATCGACTCCCAAATTGTCTTCTGGACGGGGTTCTACGCAGTGGTCTTTGAGATGGACGCGAAGGCGAACCTCCTCAAACTCAACTGGCCGGAACCCAATGCGGACTTCTGGGATGTTCCTATGGTAAAAGGACTTTCCGAAACCAGAGTGTTCCAGTTGCTCAAGCGCTGGAACAAGTTTCCCGCGGAGAGTTACTACAGCGATTTGGATGTGATTGTGAAGGAGAACGACCGACATCCGAGCCGCGGCACCTACGGTGTCCGTTTCCATGCGGACCCGGAAGGCGACGAGGACCAGAAGAATATCTCGGCGGCTCGCCACATGGGGATTGGCACGAAAGGCAACACGCTCCTCGAGGCGGAAGTGCTGGAGCCGATGTATTTTATTAAATCGGGCGGCCGGCACCTTCACGAAAAAACGGTGAATCACGCTATTGGTTCGCGCTTTTCCGACGGCGGTGCGCCGGACGCGAGCTGGCGCGGCGAGTTCTGTATCGGCCGCGGCTATTTTCCTGACAGCGCGGGTCCGGGTCTTCGCGCTCGCGTGACAATTGTTACCTTTTAACTTCTGCCTTATTCACTTCACACACCTCGCTTGCAAAGGCGAGGTGTTTTTTCATATAATCGGGCATGAAAAAACTTCCCGCCGTTCCCAATAGCGGCGCCTTTCTTGGTAACGGCAACCACTGTACTCACTTTTGGCTTTTTGTCCATGTTTCCATTATAGACGATATCCCCTACAATAACAGAATGAAGCGGTTTGAGGTGGAGGTAAAAAGTTTGCTCGGTAGTAAGACGGAAGCTGACCGTCTGCGGGAAAGACTCTTAACCATGGGCGCAAAAACGCTCGGAAAGCACAGCCAGCGGAATCACTACTTTGTCGTGCCCGAAGACCACGCGAAGCTCCAAGGGGCAATCATCCCATTTTTGGACGAACAGAGCGGCAAGTTATTGCGGAAGATTCTTTCGGACGGCACGAAAATTTCTCTTCGGACGCGGCAGGCCGATAGTAAAGTGCTTCTTGTTGCCAAAGCGTCGGTTGGCGATGATACGAGCGCCAACGGCATTTCAAGGATTGAGATAGAAGCGCCAGTAAATAAGACACTCAACGAACTTGATGCGATTCTCCTGTCTGCCGGCGCCTCGTACGAGGCCAAATGGTCGCGGGAGAGGGAGGAGTATGAACTCGGCAACCTTCGGATTTCCATAGACAAAAACGCGGGCTACGGATACCTCGCCGAGTTTGAAAAGCAAGTTGTGAACGAAGGCGATACTGCCAAAGCAAAGGGAAGAATATTGCGGCTCATGAGCGAAGTCGGCGCGGAAGAGTTGCCGCAGGAGCGGCTTGAGCGGATGTTTGCCTTCTACAACAGCCACTGGAAGGAGTACTATGGAACAGAGCGCGTCTTTGTTATAGAATAACAAAGTGCGAATCCTTAATCTTTAATCCTCTATCTTTGATCAAAATCTCTCTTAATCTTCCGTTAAAGATTAAAGATAAAGGATTAAGGATTTTAAACACATGTTTTTGAGTGACATAGACATAAAAAAAGAGGTGAAGCGCAAGACAATCACCATTGAGCCGTTTGATGAAACAAGGCTCCAGCCGGCGAGCTACGACATTGTGCTTGGCAATAATTTTCTCGTGAACGACGCGCATACTTCTACCTTCATTGACCCCGCGAACAAGGTCTTCCCGAAAACACATGATGTGCGCGTCCCCGACGGCGAAGCATTCGTACTCCACCCGGGCGTCAGTATCCTCGGCTACTCCAAAGACTATTTCGGCTCCGACCACTATTTGATTGAGGTGAACGGCAAAAGTTCGCTTGCCCGCATCGGGCTTTTGGTACACAACAGCGCGGCCTTGATTAACCCCGGCCATTTTCTGCATGTGGCACTTGAACTCTGCAATCTAAACAATGTGCCGATCATCCTTCGTCCCGGCATGGCGATTGCGCAGCTTACTTTTTCCCCGCTTTCATCTCCGCCGAAGCAAAACTACAAAGAGAACGGACGCTATTCAAAGAACAACGTTGCCGGCTACATTCCGCCGAAAATCATCAAAAAGAAGTGATATAGCGTAGAGCGTTTAGCGTTTAGTTCCGATTCTGATTTTCTAACCGCTAACCGCTAACCGCTAACCGCTATGGATAAACATCCTGAACACCAATACCTCGCGCTCATGCGGGAAGTCATGGACCGCGGCGACCGGCAGGTTGACGCAGGGCATGGAAAGGCAACCTACGGGGTATTCGGCAGGCAGATTCGCTTTGACCTTTCCGAAGGTTTTCCGCTCCTCACCACCAAGCGAGTGTATTGGAAAGGAGTATTGCATGAACTGTACTGGTTCATGTCAGGACAGTCCAATATCCGCTATTTAGTCCAGAATGATGTTCATATCTGGGATGATTATCCGTATCGGATGTATTGCGAGCGCGCAAAAAAAGAAAACTGGCCAGAAATGACAAAAGAAGCATTCATCGCGCGGATTAAGGACGACCAAGTGTTTGCAAAGGAACATGGCGAACTCCCGCGCATTTACGGGGAGATGTGGCGGCGCTGGCCGGCAAAAGACGGCCGCAGTATTGACCAGTTTCTCTGGGCCATAGAGGAACTTCGGAACGACCCCGGCTGCCACAATGCGATTGTCACCTCATGGAATCCGGAATATCTCTATGGCATGGCAAGGCCCGAGGAAGTAAACCATTTCCCCATCTGCCACAACATGTACCAGATGAACATAAAAAACGAGAAGGTCTCGCTTCAGCTCTACCAACGCAGCGCGGACATATTCTTAGGTGTTCCGTTTAACATCGCAAGTTACGCGCTCCTTACCCACATTGTCGCTCGGATTCTCGGACGCGAGGTGGGGGAGTTCGTGCACACTTTTGGCGATGTGCATATTTATGAAGACCATTTTGAAGCGGCGCGGGAACAGCTTGCTCGCGCACCAAAAGAATTTCCCAAACTTTCCATCTCAAAAGAGGTAAACAGTCTGGCAGCTTTTAAACCTGAACACGTCACACTTTCTGGGTATGAACCTCACCCAACCATTAAGGCGGAATTTACGGTCGCCGGCCTCCGCAGTTTGGATAACAAACCGAGCGGAAAATGAGAGCTAGCTAGCTAGCTTGTTAGCTTTTTAGCTACCTAGCTTTTCTTCTGTTTAACAAGCTAACTCGCCGCTGGCTTCCTTGACCCACGCCTCTCTCTGTGCTTGTCTTATGCAAGAAAAGTGCCTGCCGGATGAACCGGCAGGAGCAAGAAGAAAGAGCGACACATGATACCCGACAACCGTGCTTTTCAGTGCATAGCCACACTCCCAGTTGATTTCTCGGAAGCGCCGGATTCGTTTTCGGTTGCGATTGAAGAGAAAGGGTTTCGCGTCAGAGACCCACGAATCACCTACTCCACATTTCCGGGAGAAACAATACGGCCTTCAGGCCCAGCGCGCGTTGATTTGCTGGAGTTTCCTCCGGAGTGTTCCATGAGGTACGCGATGTGTGCGGTCGCCCATTATGGACTTCAGTGTCTGAATGTGCTCGAGCTTGCGGAGATTGCCAATGACGCAGTTCTTTTTCAGATGTTTTCCGCATTGGACGAAAATGGGAAGACACGGGACACGGTACATCTCCTTGGTCTCGGCTCCGTCTTTTGTCTCGGCAAAGATCCAGAACAATTTCCGGTCGTTGTCATTGACCGGAGCGGGGAAATCATGATTAAGGAAATGCTCGTGTACTCCCTCGGAGGATACATGATGCCAGGATGGCTGATTCCCGTGCTGGAGAAGTGATTCAACCTTTGCTCGTTGTGTGGCTCGGATGCTTCGGCACCCGAGCTTTTCTTTTTGTCATCGTTTTTTGATATCTTTTCTTTTCTGGCTAAAAGCTATAAGCTAACAGCTAAACCCCGGTAGCAGAGCAAAGCTCGCTACAGGGCAAGCGCTATACGCTTTGCAAAAATGAAAGACAAACAAATTGCTACACTCATACAGGAGGAAAAGACTCGGCAGAAACGAGTTATCAATCTCATTGCCTCGGAGAACTATGTATCCAAGGATGTTTTGGAGGCGCTTGGGAGCGAACTGACGAACAAATACGCAGAAGGGTATCCGGGCGCGCGGTATTATGGCGGTAATGAGGTTATGGATAAAGTGGAACGATTGGCGCAGGAGCGGGCGCTGAAACTTTTTAAACTTTCATCCAATGAATGGGCGGTGAATGTCCAGCCGCTTTCGGGTTCTCCGGCCAACCTCGCGGTCTATCTTGCCCTTCTTCCTCCTTTAAGTTACAAGTTACAAGTTACAAGTTACAAGATTATGGGTATGACTCTGGCGCATGGCGGGCATTTGACCCACGGTCATAAGGTTTCGGCAACGGGGAAGTTTTGGACCCAAGTGCCGTATGGCGTTGATGAGAAAACCGAGGTGTTGAATTACGAAATGCTTAAAGAAATCGCGGCGCGGGAGAAACCGGCGATTATTGTCGCCGGCTACACCGCCTATCCGCGGATTATTGATTTCAAAAAGTTTCGGGAGGTTGCCGATTCTTGCGGCGCAATTATTGACTTCCCGCAGGACTCTGCGGGAAGCGGGAAGGGGGTCGGGGAAAAGGGACTTTCCCCGTTGCGGAACGCAGCGAGCCATGCGAGCGTTGAGAACCGAGGGGTTCTTAAATTAAAATCGGACTCGACGAGGCCGATTTTAATGGTGGATATGTCGCACTTTGCCGGCTTGGTGGCAGGTGGAGTGTATCCTTCTCCTTTTGATTATACCGATGTTGTTACTACTACGGTTCATAAAACTCTGCGGGGTCCGCGCGCCGCGCTCATCTTCTCCAGAAAAGATGAGCGCGGCCTATCGGCAAAAATAGACAAAGCGGTTTTTCCGGGTCTTCAAGGCGGGCCTCACCTTAATCAAATTGCCGCTGTTGCCGTGGCTTTGGCAGAAGCCGCCAGACCGGACTTTAAAAAATATGCCAAGCAGGTCGTAAAAAATGCCGCCGCGCTCGCGAGAGAGCTCGCGCGGCTTGGTTGGCGAATCGTTTCCGGCGGCACCGACACCCATCTTCTTTTAGTTGACACATGGATGAATGGAAAAGGAATCGGCGGCAAAGAAGCGAGCGAGCGATTGGAAAAAGCGGGTATTATCGTCAACAAAAACACCATTCCTTTTGATACTCGTTCGCCCATTGACCCCTCTGGTATTCGCCTCGGCACGCCGGCGGAAACAACGAGAGGAAAAAAGGAAAAGGATTTTATACAAATTGCCGGAAGGATAAATAAGACTTTGCGTAAAACAATTTATTGACTATACCGCTATGGGCGCTATACTGCCCACAGAACCGACATATTGTAAACCGAGTCCAAAGTGTCGTTCTTTCATTTGACAGACTTGGCCACCGACAGTTCATTTATGAAAACTAGCTCACTGAGAGAACCACTTTCCACGGAACAGATTGTGGAAATAAAAACACTTGCCGCAAAGATCCGAGAGACCTCAAGGTGGTTAGGCATCTCCATGCGGAACTACGCGAATCCCCGAAGATTCAGACACACACGGCACAAGAAGAATCACTTCTGTAACTGGTAGTGATTCCCGATTTTCTCCGCACAAGGCGCGAGACCTCCTCGCGCCTTTTTGTTTTGTCGGTTAAAATTGCCGTATGTCCATGAAAGGAAAATTTATTGTGATTGACGGTGGCGAGGGGAGCGGCAAGACCACGATTTTGAAATGGTTTGCCGAGACGCCGTTTGGGAAGAAGTTTTTAATTACCCACGAGCCGGGCGGGACGAAGTTTGCCGATAAGATTCGCGCTCTGGCGCTGTCGGAAGAGGCGACTAGGGCGCCGGCCGAGACGCAATTTGGGCTAATGTGGGCGGCGCGGGCGGAGCATTTGAAAAATAAAATTATTCCGGCATTGGCGAAAGGCGTCAATGTCATTTCGGACAGGTTTGATTCCTCAACTTTTGCCTATCAAATTTACGGGCAGGAAGCCAAACATTTGGAAGAACTTTTTTGGCAGACCCGCGAAGTTTTTTTGCGGGATAGGAAACCCGACATTTATATTTTCCTTGATGTAGAGCCAGAAATCGGCATCAAGCGGATTTCCCAAAATAGGAAAAAAGCAAAACCGCTCGACCACTTTGAAAAACGCTCACTGGATTTTCATCAGCGAGTACGCGAGGGCTATGTAGAATTTTTCAAGACAGTCCCGCACATTACCATAGACGCCCATCGGTCACTTAAAGAAGTACAGCTGGAAGTTTCCGCTTTAGTCAGAAAATACATACGATCGTAAGTACTTTCTGCGCTACTTTAGCTCGCGGAGTGATATGTGGATAAGAAAAATTGCGTGATTTTTTGCACTGTGATAGATTAGCGAAGCCCTAACCACCGCCTCCGGCGGTGACTGAACACAAGGTTCTACCGTTGCGTTAAAATATCATAGCTCCAGTCTGGAAGGCACTACTCGGAGCTATGAAATCAAACTACAAAC